>Ga0105239_10002516_pt1 | contig 23310 bp, 17 predicted proteins | sample KBSC44metaG_FD_92761 | JGI IMG/M metagenome (GOLD analysis project Ga0105239, IMG submission 92761) | Corn rhizosphere microbial communities from Kellogg Biological Station, Michigan, USA - KBS C4-4 metaG | ecosystem: Host-associated > Plants > Roots > Rhizosphere > Soil | place: Michigan, USA... | reverse complement strand
GTGCCAGCTGCCAGGCCTCGTTGTCGGAAACCCATCGCTGATCCTTATTATTCTTCATGGCGATATAGAACACGTAGTCGCCGTGAGGCGCGTTCACAAGCAGGACCTCCGACCTCGAATCGTCTACCATTCCCTGTTTGGACGCCGCCTGTACATAAGGCGGGATCTCCGAAAGCGCATATTCATTCCAGAAAACCTGCGTCATGATCCGGTACATAGTCTGGCTTGCAGCCGGGCTGACGGCCTCGCCATCGCGGATAAGAGTCACCAGCCGCGCCATCTCCCTCGGCGTCGTTTGTCCCCAGCCATATAGCTGCCGGTTTGACTCACGGCCCGGCGTCCGGTTGTTGAGCCGGGTATCCTTAAATCCATGGGCGTCCAGCCAGGCATTGATGGCCAGCCCACCCCCGGCCATCTTTTCACACCAGACGGCGGAAGTATTATCGCTATGCGTGATCATCAGGACGATAGCGGTCTGAAGATCGGTTGGGGTGCTGTCCTTGAAGAACTGCATCAGACCCGACCCCTTCCTCGCCAGGGAATCCCGGTATACCAGCGGCTGATGATATTTGAACACCCCTTGGTTGATCTTGTCAAAGATGCCGACCATGATCGGGACCTTGATGATGCTGGCCGTAGGGAAAATGGTATCGGCATTGATCGCAACCTCTTTGTTGGTCTTCAGGTTGCGGACATAACAGCCGGCGACGCCGTGAAAGGAATCTATCAGCGGACGTAGCCGGACCTCCAGCTTCTTATCGGTACTGCCACCGTCGCGCATTTCCCGCGATAATTCGCCGGATTGTGAATAGACAGACTGGCCGGCGAGGATAAGCCCCAGAAAAAGGATCGATAGTCGGTACATAAGACGGTTATAAAGACTAAAAATAAATATTTTTCCTATATCAGTCCGTTAAGAAAGGGCAAGCCCCTGACTGACAAGAATTCGTCTTTCAGTATACACGTCTATTACGAAATTTGGAACCGGCGCCGGCCCAGCACCCACTGACGGATGGAAAAGATATGTAGCGAATACGCCAGCGGGACCAACACGCCCGGCAGGTAGATCAGTGGAAAATGCGCCACCAGCGACGCATCCGCTTGACCAGGAAATATCCGCAGCGGAGTAGGCATCGAAAGAAAGGCAATGCTCACCACATTCACCAGCATGAGCAGCCCGAATATATTATAGGCAAGCACAATCCACGACGGCCAGATCTTTCGGACAACGGAAAAATAGCCCACCGGTATAGCCAGCAACCCGACAAGGATATCAAAATTGCGGCCCTCAAAGCTGAGCTGAACCGGTAACATCCCATTATGCACCAGCGCCCACAGACCGATCTCCACCAGGATGCGGAAGGACTGCAGATAAATGAACCACTGGGGCCGGATATGATAGATCAGGTACTTCCCCATCTTCGACCGGGCAAGCAATAACACAACGGGCAGCGGGAGCAACGGCACAAAGGCCATCCGCGGAGGCAGGCTGGAAAAGTCGGCAAAAAAACCAACCAAAGCCAGGACACCCAGCACTACCAGCCAGGCGAAGAGCAGGAGATACAGCAGACGAAAAATGGTCTTCTTATTGGCGAGTTCCGGCGCCACGGGCGAAACCGCAAAAGTCGGGCTGGACATAATATTAGTATAAGAGTACAAAGTTCCGCGCAGACCTCCATCCGCAGGATAGCCAAAATTGCTATTTTCGGATACCTGATACACACTTTATAGCCTGGCGGAAACGGCCCCCTTGATTGCCGCTTTCACACAGCTTGCGTTCGATCAATTCAGGGTATGTTTGCATTATCAATTCAGTCACACCTAAAAAAAGAAAAAATGACAACGACAGCTGCAACCAAGATCACCGTTGAAACCACCGTAAATGCACCGGTTGAGAAAGTCTGGAAATTATGGTCGGCTCCTGAGCACATCACCAAATGGAACACCGCTTCGGACGACTGGTATACGCCCCGCGCCGAAAACGACCTGCGCCCCGGCGGTAAATTCTCGGCAAGAATGGAAGCCAAAGACGGCAGCTTTGGTTTTGACTTCGGCGGGGTATACGACACCGTAAAACAGCACGAGCTGATCGAATATACCATCGGCGATGGCAGAAAAGTATCGGTCAAATTCGATGGCAAGGGCAACGAAACCCACGTGACCGAAACATTCGAAGCAGAAGGCACGAACCCCATCGAAATGCAAAGAGGTGGGTGGCAGGCCATCCTGGACAACTTCAAAAAGTACACGGAAACGCACTAAAAAGCATAACGCAGCGGTTGCACCCGCCGGAAGGCAACTGTGACTAACCGAAGGGAAATTAGGGGTTTTTACTGTTGGTGCAACCGCCGAAGAGCGGTAACTTAGGCCTGCTATGTTATCATCCATTACCGATTCGCCTCTGCTGGAGACGATAATCTGCCTGATCCTCGTCTACGCACTGCTAAGCCTGCTGGTCAGCACGCTTACAGAAATGTTCAACAATTGGAAGAACGAGCGTGGCAAGATGCTGTTCGAAGGAATTGTAAAGATATTCGCCGACGGATCAGACGTCAATTTCGGAGAGCTATTATACAAACATCCCATGGTGGCGGCTATCTTCAAAACGCCCACCCGCCCGCCGATGTACATCAGCAATTTCATGTTCAGCCAGGCGCTCATGGACACGATCGTCAACTATGGCAGGAAATTCATCAAAGACGAAGACACTTTCAAGCTTTTCCAGGCAGGCGTCAATAATATGAAGGGCAACAGCGACCTCAGGCTGATGCTGATCAATATGATCGAAAAGAGTGTCTCCTACAGCGGCGGCTATCCCGGAAAGGTGCTGACAATGCTGGACCAGCAGATACAGCAATGGTATAAGGACCAGACAGACCGGATGACCGGCTGGTTCAAAGACCTCATGCGGCGCAGGGTCCTGATCATCTCGATCGCCGTCACGCTGGTGCTCAACGTGAATAGCATCCATCTCTTCAAGACCATCTATACAAGCCCTACCCTTCGCAGCCAGCTGACACCCGTCGCAGAGCAGATCGCCGACAACTACGCCAAGGCAAAACAGGACACGACCATCACGGCGCTGCAGCAGTCCTACAAGGCCGTGGCCATGAGTCACCTGCAGAAAGGGAATGCCGATTCCGCCTTTGGCGTCCTCAACAAGGCGGTGACCACGCTGGACAGCCTCCAGCGACACCACGATTCGGTGGGAGTGAACGACCTGCAGCAGATATCCGACCAGCTGGGTGAGCTGGCAGCCCTGCATATCCCCATCGGCTGGCACAACGGCGTACCACCCCTGAGCATCGATACAGCTACGATCGACACAGCAACAAAAGATAGCGTACACGTAAAAGGCGGAAAATGGACCAAAAAAAGATCGAACAGGGCAGTTGAGCTGTTCTGGTACGTGATCGGCCTGGCCATCACCGCCTTCTCGATCAGCGCGGGAGCTCCCTTCTGGTTCGACATGCTGCTCAAGCTGGTCAACGTCCGCCGGTCAGGGAAAAAACCGGAGTAAACCCAAACCCGCGGCCAGCACCAGCGGCAACAACCGGTCATTTACTCCACAAATTATTATTGACAACCTGCCGGATCACCTGGTCACGATAGTTGCGGCTCACTGGGATACGATGGGTACCGATACGGATCTCGTTGCCGTCGATAGAGTCGATCCGCCCGATGGGAACAATATACGACTTGTGAACCCTGATGAAGGCATTCCTGTCCAGGTTCTGCTCGATATTTTTCAGATATAGCAAAGTAAGGTATTTACCCTTCGTAGTATAGATGGCGACGTAGTTCTGAAGCGCTTCGATATATAAAATGTCGGAGAATTGGATCTTCTCGAATTTGTTGCTGCACTTGATGAATACAAAGTCCTCTCCCCCCTGAAGGGGTCCCGGGTGGCCCCCCGGCTCAGCCCCCGCCGGCTTCGCCGACACAACCGGCTTTGCCGACCCCACCGTCAGCAGATAATAGTCCCGCGCGCGGGCCACCGCCTTGAAGAACCGGTCAAATGTTATCGGCTTCAGCAAATAGTCCAGCACGTTCAGCTGAAAACCATCCAGCGCATATTCCGAATAGGCAGTGGTGATGATGACCATCGGCGGATTTTGCAGTATCCGCAAAAAATCAATGCCATTCATCTTCGGCATCTGGATATCCATAAAGACGAGGTCTATCTTCTGGCTGCCCAAAAGCTTGCCCAGCTCTACAGGATTAATGCAAACACCCGCGAGCTGCAGGAAATCGATCTCCTTTACATAGTCGGCCAGCCCTTCCCGGGCCAGCGGCTCATCGTCAACTATAACACAACTCAGCATAGTTAGTATTTATGGGCTGCTGTGACAACTGCAGGCGCAGCCGCACTTCAAAACTGGAATGATTGTCCTGGATATCCAGGGAGTACCGGCCCGGATACAACAGGTCGAGACGACGCCGGACATTTCCGAGCCCTATGCCGCCGGCGCTCCCCAATGCCATGCGGCCAGCCTCGGCATGAGCCGGATGAGCCGCATGATCCGTCGAGCAGCTGTTGCTGACTGTGAATTGCAGCTCCTGCAATTGGGTCTCCAGCCCGATCTTAATCCAATTGGGCTGATCGACGTGATCCGACACGTGCTTGAAAGCATTCTCCACAAACGTCATTAATATGAAGGGGGCAATACCCAGTCCACCCGAGGGACAATGCCGCAGCTCAGCGTGCACAACAATACTATCGTTCTGCCGCAGCCGCTGCAACTGGATAAAATTCTCCAGGTAGGCGACCTCCTTATCCAGTGCGATCGGAATATCATTACACTCATACAGCTGATGACGCAGCAGCTCGGAGAATTTAGCAAGCGAAGCAGACGCCTTGTCCGGGTTCTTGTGGATAAGAAAGAAAATGGAATTGATCGTGTTAAAAAGGAAATGGGGGTTAAATTGATATTTCAGGAATTTCAGCTCGGTCTCCAACCGCTCTTTCTCCAGCAGCTGCTGCCTTCGTCTGGCCTGTATCCAGTCATTGGTCAGCTTGATGCTCATCCCCAGCGTCATGCTGGCAAGCGTGGCGGGAAAAGTATTGCCAAAGAACAGATGGACGACAGCCGGCTCGCCGACCTGGTACATTTGCCGGACGCTGCTGTGCATCGCCTCAGCAGTAACGTAATAACCCGGAACGATCAATGCCGACGTCACTACAATACACCCGCTCAGCCACCCGATATACGCCACGATCCGGTTCTTCTCCAGGTACCGCGGCATCAGCACGTAAAGATTGCAACAGACAGAGACGGTGCTGGCAACGACATAGAAGATGTATTTAATGAACAACGGCGAATCAAAAATGACCGCAGCCGTCTTGAAGGGATTCCCCAACGCGATGGCCCACCAGCAATAGTGATAGACCGCCCAGAACACCAGCTGGTGAAGCTTGTATCTGAAAAAAAAGTTCACTGTGAAATATACGCAAAATCCCGGGCAAGCCCGGGATTCGCTATGTGAAAGTATCGGAATAATTGATGAAAGGCAGTTTATTGCAGACTCGATCCTGCATCACCCATACCCTGCGAGTTCATATCCTTCCGCTTGAAGATGTTCAGGTCCATTTTGCCAAAACGATAGGTGAATACCGCCCGGAAAAGCTGGGGATCCTTGAGACGGTCATACTCCTGCGCAAAGAGAGGACTCGAGCTGTATTGCTTGGACCAGCGGGTACGGAACACATCGCTCATGCTCAGCGTGATAGAGGCGGCGTTGTTCTTCAGGAAACTTTTCTTGACCGCAATGTCTACACCGCCAAAAGGCTTGATATATCCCTGCGCAGCGCTCTGTTGCGTTTGTCCGGGAGGGCCAAATTGCTGTTGCTGCTGGTTGGCCGGGATATTGGTCTTCGACTGATAAATAGCAGTCAGCTGAATAGTGAAATTCTCCGGCAGCTTGAAATTGCTGTTGAATTTCCCAAACCAGCTCCACAACGCATCCTGGGACGGCTGCTTCAGGTTCTCCGTATTGATGTGGGAGTTATAGACATTGATATTCAGTGAAACGTCCCACCAGCGGGTAATGGTATTGGTCGAAGTGACCTCACCCCCCACAGTATAAGAGCTGCTGGCATTCTCATAGCTGTTGATGAATATCGGCTTACCAATCGGGCTTAAACCGCTGTCCTGATAACGGGTGATTAGATTCGAAGTATATTTATAATATCCTGACACCAGCAGGGTATTGCTGTGCGGGAAGGTCTTCATATACGACAGCTCGAAGGAGTTGGTGAACTCAGGCACCAGGTTCGGATTACCGCGAGTGACATTCAGCGTATCCGAATAATCCGTAAAGGGCGCCAGTTGGAAGAATCCGGGTCGGTTGATCTTACGGGTCGCGCTGACTTGCACTTCCTGGTTGTTCTTGAATTTCTCGCTTAAGAACACCGAAGGGAAAAGACTGGTCGGATACGAGTTGTGGAAATGCCCCCCGGTATTATGCACGTCACCCGTATAACTGGAATTCTCACCTCTAAGGCCAAGCGCATAGCTGAAATTGCCAAAGCCGCTGGTCAGATTGACATAAGCTGCATAAACGTTGTTGGTGCTGCTGTAGTCGGTCAGGCCATAAGGGCTGGGTATCTCGTTTCCTTTGGAGTCCAGGGGAAACGTACTATTATAGTTGCTCAGCTTCTGTATAGAGGCGCGAAGACCAGCTTCTAACTTAGTCTTGGAAGTCAGCGGATTGGTATAATCTGTCTGGAAGGTCCAGAACGACGGCTTGGCCGAGCCGAGGGTCCTCTGTAACGAGGTTCCCTTGAAGGTCGAGTGCTGCTGGTCTGCAAAATAATTGGTCGTATAGTCCGTATTCGCCTCACCCGTAACTCCGAAATACGAACCGTCGGCCGTGATCTGATGACCATCTTTCGCAAACGAATGCTTCATGCCAAACTGCGCGCCGTTGACGTCAAAGGTCCTGTCGGCCAGGCTGTTGCGAATGGAATAAACAGCCGAATCGTACTGATTCGCAAGGTAATCCGTCCGGATAACAGACGCATCAGTCGGTTTGAAATTACCATGTACCTTGATATACGATCCAGAGAGCGTCGTCTTATTGTTGACAAACCAGTCCAGCCCAAATTGTCCGAACATAAAATGACCCTTATTGCGCTGCAGGTCGTCTTGCACCAGGCGAGTGGTCGTATCCGAGAAATAGGTCGACCGGTCTGTACTACCGATGGTCCTGTTGTTCATCGCATTATACATGCCATTGACAGTAAAGTTCACCTTGCCGCTGCGAAGATTGAACCCCGCAAGCACATTGGGCTGACCATGGGAATCTATCCCGGCGTTGATATTGCCGTTATAACCCTGCTTCCTGTTCTTTTTCAGGATAATATTCAGGATGCCCGATCCACCACCCGAAGCATCATACTTTGCCGAAGGATTGGTCATCACTTCCACGCTCTCGATGGCATCGGCAGGTATCTGATCAAGCGACAGTGTCGTCGGACGTCCATCCACAAAGATGGTCGGGCTCGCCCCGCGCAGGCTTACATTCCCATCGATGTCAACATTGACGGAGGGCACATTGCGCATCACGTCTACCGCCGTCCCGCCGGTGCTGACGATATTCTTGTCCACGTTGAACACCTTTTTATCCAGCTCCAGCTTCATCGCAGGCGCACTGGCTTTGACAACAACAGAACCCAGCTCTTTGATGTCGCTCGCCAGCTTGATCGCACCCAGGTCCTTTTCAAAAGAAGGCAGATTGCCCATCGGGTTGTTGTTCTGAGCGCCGGGCTTGTCGGCCGCCTGCTGGGGAACGATCATGACATTCACGTCCTGGGTCTTATATCCCGTCGCAGAGATGCGCGCTACCATCGGTGTAACGATCGGAAGGTCTTCGAAGTCAAACTCGCCGTTGGCCTTTGTTTCCGTACCCTTCAAAAGGACCAGCTTCCTTTTTTTAGTAGCAGGGTCCATCGTAGCTTTTAATAATATAACAGAGGCCTGCGCCATCGGCTGGCCGGTAGAATCTGTCACTTTTCCAAATGCGCGCCCGATAGTGGGAGCTGCCTTCGGTGCGCCCTGATTAGCGCCCGGTGCACCCGATGGTGACGCACCCGATGGCGACGCACCCGACGGCGACGCACCTTGTGCGGGTCCCTGACCACCGGCAGGCTTTTGTCCTGCAGGAGGCTGGGCAATAGCCACAGACGTTAGGATAAGAGAGAAGAGAAAAGCAGATAGTGTTTTCATCACATGTAAAATTTGAAGACAAAACTAGTTTGATCAATTCAGTCCGTCTAGACCAATGCTGCAAACGGAGCAAAAAACGCGGTAAACGGCGCAAAACTGTCGGCAAAAAAAATGCTCGCAAAGTTCCTATTTATTAGTTGATCAAACAGGAATTTTGTTTCTTCCAGCGATGAATTATACCTGTGCGGATGCTATTCCGGATAAGGGGAAACTAATTGGGATTAGTGGTAATCTTATTTTACTCCCTTGCTGGAGTCCCAGTTGCCGGCCAGCTTTCGGATATAAAGTATCTGACCGGTGTGATAGGCATTGTGCGTGCTGATATGTGCGATAACGTCGTACCAGCCTTGAAGCTTGGCGTCGTCCGCATTTTTTATCGCCGTTTCCCAGTCCTTCATGACCTGGTTGAGCTGCTGTACAGTGGACGCCCAGGTTGCCTCGGTAAAGGCAGTGAACGTCTCATCATTATTCCCATCGAACGCCGACGGTTTGCGGCCATTGAACTTATCCAGCTCTTGCCGGTTCCAGAACAGCAGATGATAAGCGAGCTGCCCTACAGAGTGAGAAGAATCGGAAGGTTTCCACATCGCCTGCTGCGCAGTAAGGCCATCGACGGCCTTGCTGACCGGCACAAACCAGTCCTGCTGATCCCAGGTGTTCTGAAACTGATGAAGAAGAATGGATTTCAAAGTGGGAGGCGTCTTAGCCTGCTGGGCGATCGCCGGCACGGCGGCCAGCAGAAGACCGATGAATGCAAACAAGGTTAGCTTACGCATAAGATAAATTTATATTTTTTAATAAACATGCCTGCCCTGGTCGATGCGACGTGACAATTCGTCCTTCCTGATATTTACCTGCTGTCCAACGGGACGACCATTCCGATAAGTAATAACATTTAGCTGCGCGGCGCCAAGCGGGAATCTTACCGGTGTGCCATTGTATCTGCTGCTGTAGAGATCCGGGTTCGTGTTGTCAAATGTATAATAAATATCCAGGCCGCCGATCTCGGTGGTCATATCGACAGTAAAATCTCTGTCCGGCGTACGCTTGGGAGTAAAGATGACATTAAAGGAGCTGCGCGCATACTTGACGCCGGCCGCATCAAAATAATGGAACTCCTCTTCCATGCGACGGGTAAAATCATCCCAGTTGCGCGCCGGCTTGGGGCTCCAGTAAACTTCGGAGAGAGCAAGCGCCCTGGGCCAGGTCATATATTCCACCTGGCGGAATGTCGGCACCGATTCCGTCCAAAGATTCCCCTGCCCGCCAAGGATAAGCTTTTCATCCACACTATCAGGCACCGGATCATAGTTATAGGAATCTCTCAGGCGGCATATCCCATATGTCGGCGGTTCCACCGTGTTCTCCCCCTGGTATAGATCAAGATAAGTAAAGTCCCAGGGAGTCATCACGACCTTATGCCCCATCCGCGCCGCAGTAACGCCTCCGGACATACCCCTCCAGCTCATGACCGTCGCCTCAGGAGCAAGACCACCCTCAAGTATCTCGTCCCAGCCGATCAGCTTCTTACCCTTCGAATTGAGCATTTTCTCCATACGTTTCACAAAATAGCTCTGCAATTCGTCGACATTCTTCAAATGCTCGTCGGCCATTCGCCGCTGACATTTCGGACAGGTCGCCCAAAAACCTTTGTAGGCTTCGTCTCCACCGATATGTATGTATTCACAGGGAAACAGCGTCGCCAGCTCGGTAAATATCTTATCCAGGACCAGGAACACCGAATCATTGCCGATACAGAGCGCATTGTCTTCACGTACCGGACCACGCGAACCAGGATTGACACTGTACGGCAGCTGCGTACAGGAAAGATTGTTATAGGACGATATCAGCGCAAGACTGTGCGCCGGCACATCGAGCTCCGGAAGAATGGTCACAAACCGGCTTTGTGCATAACGAATGATCTCGCGCATGTCGTCCTGCATGTAGTAACCACCATAAGGAGTCGGCTCTCCCGCCAGCGAAGGCAGGAACTCGCCCCAGCGTCCGGTACGGGAGACACGCCACGCGCCGTGCTGGGTCAGCTGCGGCAGACTCTTGATCTCGATCCGCCATCCCTGGTCATCGCTGAGATGAAGATGCAGCGTATTGTATTTATAACGGACCATCTCGTCGATATACCGCATCACCTCCTGCTTGGTAAAGAAATGACGGCTTACATCAAGCATGAGCCCCCTCCAGCCAAATCGGGGGTAGTCCATTATTTCAACGCAGGGGATCTCGATCTTCGGACTGCTGCCCGGTACGACAGTCCCGTCCGGCTTCGTCGTGAAATCAGGTGGCAACAGCTGAAGTAAAGTCTGCAGCCCATAAAAGACCCCTGCCGCATCATTGGCCCGCAGGACGATATGAGAAGGACTGACAGCAAGCGTGTAGCCTTCCTTTCCAAGCATATTTCTATCCGCCATCGTGACTATCCGGATACCCTTTCCACCCTTGCCCTGCTGCATCCGGATGCCGCTGCGCACCGCTAGCTGGTCGACAAACCAGGCCGAAGCCTGATCGAAGCCCACCCCCTCTACAGACAGGGTCGTAGACTTTTCGAGATTAAAGGAACCTGCCTGCTGCTTCACGGATACAGGCTGTGGAATAAGGTGCAACGCCGGCGTTTCTGCGCTCGAGGAAAAGACGACCGTCAGCAAAAGGCTCAAAACAATAGATCGGACCATAGCAGTAGATAGCTTGTTCATAGAAAAGCAAAATACACAATTGACAACGGAAATGAACACCGTTCGTATCAAAAGCGGACAACCCCATTCCGAGTAACCATTTATAACGTTGATTACTAACCCTATACAAACCCGGCACCCTTTTTTATGTACCGAATGCATGCTAAGGAACTATCTCTTCATCGCCCTGCGGAACCTCTGGAAACACAAGAGCTTCTCCGCGATCAACCTCATAGGACTGGCCCTCGGTGTAGCCTGCACCCTCCTCATACTCCTGTGGGTGCGGGACGAAAACAGCGTAGACGCCTTCCACAGCAATTCCAACCGCCTTTACTATGTCTATGAGCGCAATTACATGGGAGGTAAGCTGCAGCCCTGGTACTGGACCCAGGGACCGTTGTGGGAACAGCTGAAAAAAGAATTTCCCGAGGTCGAACAGGCCACCGCCATCTCCTGGTCCTCAACCAATACGTTCTCGGTGGGAGAGAAGGCGATTAAGGAATCCGGCTATAGCGCCGGCGCCGACTTCTTTACGATGTTCAGCCACCCCCTGCTGGAAGGTTCGGCAAAACAGGCGCTTAATACCCCCAACAGTCTGGCTATATCCCGGAAGATGGCCATCGATTTTTTTGGCAGCCCCTCCGCCGCCATCGGCAAGACCATCCGGTACGAGGACCGCAAGAACCTTACCGTATCCGCCGTCTTCGAAGACATGGGCGACCATGTGTCGGATAAAGCCAATTATATCATGAGCTGGATGGCCTATATAGAGGATGGTAACGACTGGGCAAGACGATGGCAGTCCGTTGACCCACGTACAGCGATCCTCTTACGGCCGGGCGCGAACGCCGCAGCGCTGGAAAAAAAGATGACCCACCTCCTGGACCGTTTCGAAACAGAACAGAAGAATATCCGGATCGAGCTGGCCCTCCAGCGATTCAGCGACTATTATCTCCGTTCGGAGTTCCGCGACGGCGTGCCCACTACCGGAAGAATTGAATACGTACAGCTGTTCAGCATCGTGGCCTTGTTCATCCTTCTGATCGCCTGCATCAATTTCATGAACCTGACCACGGCCAGGTCGGTACGGAGAGCAAAGGAAATAGGCGTCCGGAAAGTAATGGGCGCGCTACGCAGCCGGCTGATCAGGCAATTTATCGGAGAGGCCATCCTCATGGCCTTTTTATCAGTCGTACTGGCGCTGGCGATCGTCATTTTGTTGCTGCCGCTATTTAACGGGATCACCGGCAAGCACCTCGTCCTGCCCGTCACCTCCCCCATATTCTGGCTGGAGCTGACCGCCCTTATCGTCTTAACCGGCCTTCTCTCGGGCAGCTATCCCGCATTCTACCTGTCTGCCTTCAACCCGATACGCGTCCTGAAAGCAGCGCTACCGTCAGGCGCCCGCGGGGACGCTCGTTTCAGACAGGGACTGGTCGTATTCCAGTTCGTGCTGTCGATCGTATTGATACTTTCCACCTTCCTGATCTCCCGTCAGATCAATTATCTGCAGACCGCCCGGCTGGGCTATGACCGGGAGAATCTCATCTATATTCCTCTCGACGGTGACCTGAAGCCAAAGCAGGATGTATTTATCGCCAGCGTCAGGACCATGCCGGGCATACAGGACCTCACACTCGTGTCCGACAACCCGACGACACTGAACAGCGGCACCCTGTCGATCCGCTGGCCAGGGAAAGACCCAAACATAAACACACGGTTCATACACGCAGGCATCGGCCCGGACTTCATGAAGGTGATGAAGCTCCGGATGGCGGCAGGGCGCGATTTCTCTGAAGACTTCCCTACGGACTCCTCTGGTGTCATCATCAACGAGACCGCGGCCGCGCTGATGGGCTTCAGGAGCGACCCCATCGGGAAGACCATCTATAGCGGAGACTACCCGCTGCACATCATCGGCGTAGTAAAGGACTTCCATTTTCAGTCGCTCCACGAGACGATCCTGCCCCTGGTGCTATTCGGGCAGAAGAAGAATTTCGGAATGGCGCTGATACGAACCCAGCCCGGCAGGACGCCCGTCGCCCTGGCAGGTCTCAAAGACATTTGCAAACGCCTGAACCCCGCCTTCCCGTTCACGTATATGTTCTCCGATCAGGAATACGCCAAATTGTATACCGGCGAAGCTGTAATAGGAAGGCTTTCCGTGATCTTTGCAGCCCTGGCGATATTTATTTCCTGCCTGGGCCTGCTGGGTCTGTCGATGTTCACGGCCGAGCAGCGCATAAAAGAGATCGGTATCCGAAAGGTACTGGGAGCAAGCGTCCCCTCCTTGTTCGCCCTGCTTTCCCGCAGCTTCCTCGGACTCGTCGGGATCGCCTTTGTCATAGCGGCGCCCCTGGGCTGGTGGGCCATGCATTCCTGGCTGCAGGGATACGCTTACAGGACGGATATACCTTGGTGGACCTTTGCAGCCACAGGCGCCCTCGCCGCAGCGATCGCCCTGGTGACGGTATTCTGGCAGTCGATGACAGCCGCAAGAGCGAACCCGATCCGCAGCCTGCGGTCAGAATGACAGATCAGCGGAAATTGTAGTCGATGATCTTCAGCGCCTGACCAGGCTTACAAGTATCCAAAAACCAGGACTCTCCGACATCTTTTATATCGTAAACAAATCCAACCAGAAGCGTATCCTTGTCGTGACCCGCCGGGACCAGCTTCTTAAAGACCAGCTGATGGGCCTTGTCAGGGACATCCTTTATGAGCATCGGAGCCAGCGCAGAATCGAATATGATACTGTTCTTCCCATGTATCGTGAGCCGGAAAGTAATGGTGTGCAGATCGCTGGAAAAATCCTGGTCGGTATACAGCTGGTATTGTATGGTCCTCGTAGGAGTGGGAGGAGTAGGATGATCTTTCTTGCAGGCTTCAAAAGCCACTACGACAAAGACAAGGCCACAGAAAAGCCGGGTAAAATGGTTCATTTTTTGGTCATTTTTCAGGTTGCCCGTAAAAGTACAGGCTTTAGGTAAAACCTGACAGGAAGACTGTACCAACGGTAGATACGGGCTTCCGAATTGAGGGTTTTGATATCTTTACTGTCATGAACAGCACAGTCACAGACCTTCTGCAACAATTCAGACCCATATCGGAGGCAGACAGGGACACCATTCTCTCATTCTTTACACCGGAGACGGTGGCAGAAGGCCAGTTCCTGTCCCGGGAGGGAAAGATCTGTACGCAGCTGTATTATATCTGCAGCGGGATCCTACGTATCGTGTCTACCAGTGACAAAGGCACGGACAGGACACACTATTTCTATAAGGAGAACCAAATATGTACTATCTTAAAGAGCTTTGAGGAAGGGACGATCGCAGACGCGGGCATTCAGGCTGCCTGCGACGCCGAAGTGCTCGTGATCGACAGGCCCCGGCTGGGTCAGCTGTTTGCCTCCCTCCCTTGGCTGAAAGGCGTGCTGGACCGTGTCTTCCAACGCCAGCTGCTGGAGAAGGTAGAGACCCGCAATGCCTATCTCGGCGTAGACGCAGAAACCCAGTACAAGCTCTTTGTCCAGCGCCAGCCGGATATTGCGCTGCGCGTCCCGATGAAAGACATTGCCTCCTATCTTGGCATAACCCCGCAATCGCTAAGCCGCATCCGGAGAAATATCCATTGAGATGTCCGAACAACAGAATATATCCATTCCCGAAAGGCTCAGGCCCTTTGTCCGCCAGGTCTGGTCACTGAACACCAGCGACCTCTCCGTTTACGCAGACGGATGCCCGGGTATCATCTTTCAGCAGACGGACACCAGCCTTATTCTGAATGAAAACAAAAAGCTCTCACCCGTCTTCCTCTACGGCCAGACCGTCCAGCCCATCCGCATGGCGGCGACGGGCAGCGTGAAAATGATCGCGGTCAGTTTCCATCCCCACGTAGTACACTCACTCTTCCGGCTGAGCGCAAAAGAAATTACGGATGACTGCCTCGATCTGAGCCTGCTGCCGCCCGTGCCAGGGATCAACCTCACAGAACAGCTGTGGAATACCGTGACGCCGGAAAAACAGACACAGATACTCTTCGACTATATGCAACAGGTGATCGCCCGCAACAGGTCGACGATCGATGCGGGCATGGCATACGCCGCCAAACAGCTCTGGCAGTCCGGCCGGCAACTGTCCCTGAAAAAAATACAGCAGACGCTCAACCTCAGCGAACGCACCTTCCAGCGAAAATTTGAACAATGTATCGGCATACCACCCAGACTGTTCTCAAAGATCGCTCAATTCCAGGCCGCGCTGAACCAGCTGCGGAGCGGGAATTTCTTTAAGCTGTCCGACGTCGCCTACGACAATGGCTATGCCGACCAGTCCCACTTCATCCGGGACTTCAAAAAATTTACCGGCCTTCCCCCTCTCGCCTTCCAAAAACACCCCGGCAACGTCTCCTATCCGGAAGCCGCATCGTCAGCAGACTCACGGCAATGGGCCACTCCGTTCGCATCGGATCACGCACCGCTACGATCCCGTTCGGCTGGGACAACCCGGCCACCTGCGGAGGACTTCTCGACGTATATCAAAAAAACCATCGCAACAGGGATGTGGGATAGGATCGCTGTCGCCAAAAAGGAGTAACTTTGCTGCGCCGCAGGTTACACTCTCACTAAAACGATTGGCTATGGCCTATAAAAACAAGACGATCAGGAATCCTATCACCGGTCAGCAGATCCGGTTTATTCAGACGAGCAAAGACACCAACGGACAGGTATTGGAAATGGAATCGACCTATAACCCGATGTCCAGAGAGCCAGTTTCACACTATCACCCCTATCAGGACGAAAATTTTACCGTCATTTCCGGCGAGCTGAGGGTCCGGCTGGACGGCGAAGAAACACACACGCTACAGGCCGGTGACACCCTTCAGATACCCCGCGGCCAGGTCCACTCCATGTGGAATGCCTCCAAACAAAAGGCAGTCGTCAACTGGCAGGTCCGACCCGCCCTACAAACGGAAGAGCTGCTGGAGACCATTATGGGACTCGCGACGGATGGAAAATGTAACAGGCGGGGCATGCCCGGCCTGCTGCAGATAGCCCTGACCTCGGGTAGGTATAACCGGGAGACAATATTTGTATCGCCTCCATTGCTGATCCAGCGGGTCGTATTCTCCGTACTTACGCCGTTCGCGCGCATGATAGGATATAAGGCGGTGTACCAGAAATACCTGGACTGATCCAGAAAGGGTCCGAAGAGGATTACCACCCAATCCCCCCAAACTCAGAACTGTATCCGGTAGAGAATATCGGGGAAGAACCGTATCTGGTAGATAGGGGCCGCGATCCCTTTCGCCTGGTTGTATTGCAGCAAAAAGATATTCTTTCGGTTCGTAACATTCTGAAGGTCGAGATAAAAGGTCTGGCTCAGCCTGTGCCGGCGGCTGTTCATCCGGAAGCCGAATTTTGTATCCAGCCGTAAATAAGGATCCAGCTGCTGCGAATTGTAGTGCAGGGTATCGAGTATCTCATAGCCGGAATGCAGCGAGGCGGCGACATCGATCGGTGTGGTATAACGTCCCCCAATAGTGGACAGCCGGACGTCAAGGGTAAACGTATTGTTCCCGGTTATCCTCCACTCCCTGCCGGCAAGCGCGTTGAAGACGTATTTATAGTTGAACGCCGTATTCCGCTCGATCCCATCGCTGCCTTTGTACTTCGAGTCGAATACCGAGGCCGTGAGCAGCAGATAGTATCCCCGGTTAAGAAATCGCTCGACCGTCCATTCCATACCCTTATTCACGCCCGACCCCTTGTTGACCAGATCGACCTTATCAGGAAAGCCAAAATCGGCGCCGGCATTCAGCATGGAGAACCCGCTGAGCTGCCGCTCCACAGGCACGTCAAACAGGTACTGATAATAGAATTCCGCCTTTACGCGCCACTCAGGCTGGAAACGCCATTCATAGCCAAGCACGAGATGATTTGCCCGGGTGAGGTCCAGGTTGCGGTTGGATGGATCCCTCTGCCCCGTCTCTTCGTCGACAGCCTTGAAATAGACAGGCAGCGGCTGCAGCTGGCTATGAAGACCATAGCTCAGATAGATGGTCTGCGCAGCCGGCAGCTGATAAGACAACGACAGACGAGGCTCGATGGCGCCGCTGTTGTTAAGATTGAAATAAGTCCCGTGCAGACCGCCGACGATACTGAACCGTTCGCTGAAGCGATATTTAAACTGCCCGAAATACTGCCACAGGAATGGCGACCCTTTGTAGTCGCTTACCGTGTCGAATGGGGCGGTGGCCGGGCGGGCTGTCTTGTCGAGGACCTTGAGGTCCAGTCCCATACTCTCTCCGGTGAAGCCGATCCGGTAGGAAAGACGGCTGTTCACCTTTTGATTGATATAGGATGAGAACCGCCAGGTATTCGTCTTATTGGTATTGGTAAAATTCATCCACCGGTTGGCATACGGAGGCACGGGGTCGGGATACCGGTACTGGTCGTATTCGTCGATCGTATTGGCAAAAGAGACCACCGTCCGCAGATAGGTGCGGCTGTCAATGTCAAGGGTATGCTTGACACCAAGTAAATAAAAATTGCTTTTATCATAGGCGTCCTGGTCAGACTGGGCGTAAAAGTCGGTAGAATCTACGTCCTTACCGATAAAGTCGATGCTGCTGACTCCCCCCATTCCAAAAAAGGAGAGCTTACCTGCCCGGGATGGGCCGCTGGTAATGTTAAAAGCCCAGTCCTGGTACTTGGGTACTGCCTTGGTCCCAATATTGACACCGATCGACTGCGCCACCTGCGCAAAAGAATACCGATAGCTGGCCAGATAGGCCGCGCCGTTGTTCTTGCTATTGAGAGGCCCCTCGACCGTCGCCTCAAACCCGCTGAACGCATTCAGCTGCAGCGTCTGCTCGTGCCGGCTGCTGTTGCCGCTGCGCAGCGAGATATCAAATACCGCAGCGGTAGCATTCCCAAATTCCGCGGGAAATGCCCCGGTAAGGAAATCGGACGTCTTCAGGACATTCGTGTTAAGAGCGCTGACGGGTCCCCCGCTCGTCCCGAGCGCAGCAAAATGGTTGGGGTTCGGCGAAGGGCTGCCTTCTATCTTCCACAAAACCCCGGCCGGCGAATTACCCCTCACCACAATATCATTGCGGGCATCGCTATTGGCCGCGACGCCGGCAAAATTGCTGACCAGCTTGCTGGGATCATTGCGTCCGCCGGCATAGCGCGTGACGTCCTCTACACTGAACGACCGCGAGCTACCCGCCGTAAACTCATTGGTGGCAGCGCCCCTCTTGGTCTTCGAGGCCGTCACAGTCAGCGTCTTGAGAGTCACCAGGCGCTGTTCCAACGGGACGTCGAGGATGACCTCCTTTCCGGCCGTGACCAGGACCGACGGGATCGAAGCCGGGTAATAGCCGGCGCTGCTATAATTCAGCTGATGACGGCCCAGCGGTACCGCCGAAAGGACATAGCGCCCCAAAGAGTCGGAGATGGCGCCAATATTGAGACCGGCGACAGTGACCGTTACTCCCGGGAGGGGCTTTTCCGAGATACGGTCGGTGATGATGCCGCGTACCGTTTGTGTCGACTGCGCCACAGCCATAGCCGTCATAGCGCAAAAGGCGATGAGGGTTATCAGGTTTTTCATTTGACCAGCTTGAGCGTACCTGCCGCGAATAAGCGCAGCGAATATCTTCATAACAGGTAATTTTTGGCCCCAAACATACACGGACCGCCAGGGGGCGACAATCGAAAAGGAGTGAGCTGCCGGATTTTCGGAGTGAACCGTAGCCGGAAGCCTTTAGAATCCTGGGTTCTTGTCGTACTTTTAACCCATGCGATGGGCTAATGACAAAATAGGTTTTGACGACCGGCTGGTCATCGTGCTGGGCATTCTGGGGTTTTCCGTGATGGTCCCCGTAGTGTTCTTCAACTGGCATATCTGGGAGCCACCCTATCTTCCCTGGCAAGCCTTCTGGCCCTGTCTCCTGATCACCGCGACCATCTGGATCGGCTGCCGCTATATTATGGTATGGTCACGCAATCGCTATCCCCGATTCCGGGACGTCAGGCGGCGTCTGTGGGTCCAGAACTCGCTGATCCTGCCATACGCGTTGTTAGTCAACAATGGGATAGGAACGCTGACGGACGGCATCTGCGAACCGTTGTTACGACTACGCGCGCACCCCCATTCAACAACAGATATCCTGATCGGATCGAACGCCGCGGCCATACTCTGTACGCTGCTGGTCGTAGCCATTTACGAAAGCATTTACTTTATTAATGAGCTGAGGAAGTCCGTCATCGAAAAAGAACAGCTGAAAAGGGATACGCTCCAAGCCCAGCTGAACGCGCTGCGCACCCAGGTAAACCCGCATTTCCTGTTCAACAACCTGAATACGCTTAGCGCCGTCATCCCGGACAACCCCTCACAAGCAGTCGACTTTGTCCAGCAGTTATCAAAAGTCTATCGCCATATCCTGGAAGTAAAGGACGAGAAGAGCATTCTTTTGAAGGAAGAGCTGGAAGTGCTCGAATCCTACGCATTCCTGATGAAGACCAGGTTTGGAGAGAACCTCGATATCTCCATCCGGGTCGCCGAAGAAAAGCTGCACCAGCGGATAGTACCGCTGTCACTGCAGATACTGATGGAAAATGCCATAAAACACAATATCGTCTCATCCGCCAAACCCCTGCACATCGATATCAGCACAGAGGACGGAAGGCTGATCGTCAAAAATACCCTGCAAAAGAAAAATCAATCGATGGAGTCGACCGGAATAGGACTGGAAAATATCCGCAACCGGTACCGGCTGCTCGGCGACAGGGTGGTGGAAGTGGCGGAAGGCCCCGGCAGCTTTACCGTGGCCATACCATTGATGTAACATTATGCGCGTAGTTATCATAGAAGACGAGTCTCCTGCAGCCAGCCGCCTGGCGAAAATGCTACAGGGCATCGACGCCGGCATCGAGATCGTTCGAAAGCTGGACAGCGTCGAATCATCGGTGAAATACCTGGAAGCATCCGAACGACCGGACCTCATCTTTATGGATATCCAGCTCGCAGACGGGCTTAGCTTCTCCATCTTCGAGCAGGTGCAGCTGAACACACCCGTCATATTCACGACGGCGTTTGACAACTACGTGCTAAAGGCGTTCAAGGTCAACAGCGTCGACTACCTGCTAAAGCCCATCGACGAAAAAGAACTAAGGCAGGCCGTACAAAAATACAAACAGCTGTATACAGAGACCGGCAACGGCCTGGCCGGCAAGATCGGCAGACTGATGCAGGAGATGAACACCGCGAAATACAAACAACGCCTGCTCATCCGCCGCGGACAGCAGCTGCAATCCATAAAGACTGCAGACATCGCCTACTGCCACGCCGACGGCAAGCTCTGCTTCGCCACAGACTTCAGCGGCAACAACTATCTGCTCGACCATACGCTCGGACAGCTGGAAGGCTGTCTCGAACCAAGCCAGTTCTTCCGGATGAACCGGCAGCTCCTCGTAAATATAGAAAGCATCAAAAAAGTACATACCTGGCTCGGCGGCCGCCTGAAAGTAGAGCTGGCCCCCACGACGGGCGTCGATACCGTAGTGAGCAGGGAAAGAGTGAATGGCTTCAAGGAGTGGCTAGGCAACTAATTTTCACCTTTTTAAGAATAATTTACTTTTTTCCAGCTGCTGATTGAATTCCCCCAGCCTGCCGGTCTGCAGCATGTGAGACATCAGCCAGGGAGGCATTCAAAGAAGACTGGTCAAGATAAAATCCACCAGAGGGACCCTTCTGGGACTGGACCAATCCTTTCCGGCTAAGATCCTGCAGGATCTTGGCAATAAAATGTTCGGGGGAATCGATGCCTTTGGCGATCTCTTTTATCCCAACCTTCGACCCGTCTACCGTTTTTTGCGCAATGTCAGAAGAGTCTTCTTATCAATGTTCAGATCGCGGCATCTGATGTATTTAGAACGATCTTCCCATGCTTTCCCGGCTCCGACAGCATTTCAAACGCCTGACGGGCCTGGGCCAGCGGAAATACCCGATCGACAACAGTCCGGATAAACCCGCCGTCGATAAGCCCGCCGATCTCCATCAGCTGGTGTCGGCTCGGCCGGACGATAAAAAAGATGCCCCTTACTCCAAGGTCCGGCGAAGGCTGTTCGATCGACTCGCCAGCAATGGACACCAACACACCACTCCGCCTCAGCACCCGCCAGCTGCGCTGCCGTGTATCACCGCCGATGCTGTCCAGCACAACGTCCACATCGCTGACCTCCTTTTCAAAAGCCTGCGACCGGTAATCGATCACCCTCTCTGCGCCAAGCCCTTTTAACATGTCTGCGCTATCCCCTCCTGCTGTGGCAATGACACGTGCTCCATGCCAGCGCGCTATCTGTACGGCAAAGACACCGACCCCGCCAGCTGCGCCATGGATCAACACCTTCTGACCGGGCTGAAGATTGGCATGGTCAAAAAGGGCCTGCCAGGCAGTAAGCGCCGATAAAGGGACTGACGCCGCCCCGATGGCATCCAATGTTTCCGGCTTCGGCGCCAGGTCGGCCGCGGTCACGGCAACATATTCCGCAGCAGTGCCGTCGCGAAAGAAGGACGTAAGGCCATAGACCGTCTCACCCGCAACGACACCAACGACTCCCTGCGCAACGGCTTCCACAACCCCACACAGTTCATGACCCGGTATCGTGGGCACCCGGCTATTACCCCGCTCGTCCGTATAAGTTGGCCCCCATGTGAGCTCGCCCCGCGTCAGGCCGCTGGCAAGTACGCGCACCAGCGCATCCCCGGCTCTCAAAGTCGGTTGTGGCGCGTCCTCAAAGACGACCTGTTCCGGTCCTCCCTGGGCATGTAAACGAATTGCTTTCATACCGTTTTTTTATACAAAGCTAAGGCCACAATAACCATCTCCCCGTCATCCCATTATTCATCTTCCCGCCGCCCAGAATATGGCGTTGGAAAATATCTTCCTGTAAACAGGGTCATCAAAAAGTACAGGCGAATGCCCCATAAAGATGTACACATTACGGGCGTGCTTCCCTTCATTGGTCCAGATCACGGGATGATCCCCCATTTTAACAGCAGTATCAGGCCGATAAGAGGATTCGTCGACAGACGCTACAACGTGCACCTTGGGACGTGGGCTCTTGTCATAGGTATACCATTCCTCTTTCGTCACGGTGAAAGAGTCGGGGATCCCCTTCATAACAGGATGGGCATGGTCTTCAACGCGAACGGTAGCCCTGGCAAACTGAGGGATATAGCTTTTCCACCGGATGCCTCCCATAAATTCCGAGAACCAGGACCACATCGGATACCCGTCAAACTCTCCTAACAGCGTAGCATGGTGGAAACCGATCCATCCGCCCCTGCCCTGGTCTATATAATTTTGAAACGCGGTCATCGTCTCCGGTCGCCAGCCATAAGGGACATAGTCCAGCTGAATGATCAGCGAATAACGCGCAAGCAGCGCCCCGGTCATCGTGTCGGCATGATTGCTATAGTCGATGGCAAAATTGCTGTCGGCCGCCAGCTGGTCGAGCCAGGGTCTGGCTCGTCTCGAATAGTCAATATGGTGACCGCCATTCTCATAGAGCGCCAGCACCCGAAACCTCGGCCCCCCCGTCCCCGGCCGGCCGCCGGCAACAGGCTCCCTCGCCGCCACAGCCAGCAGATACCAGGAAGCATGGGGCAGCCACTGCTCGGCCCAACGCCAGTCATAGTCTTTCCCGGTGGCGGCATAAGAAAGATTAAGATCGATGTCATGCTCATCATCAAGACCCGATGTAATGCCGTTGACGATCCCGCCCGGCGCATTAGTATATTCAAAGGTCCCGAAGAACCCATAAGCGGGATTGTTGAGTCCCGTCCCTTGCAGCATTCCGGCATCAAAGGGATTCAGCCCGAGTATCCAGTTCAGCTGATCCAGCGCAAACCCCTGCAATGAATCGGCAAATGACCTGTCGTCCGCAAACAATGGCGCAGCCAGACGAGCCGCGGCAGCCATCGAGCCCAGGCGGGCATTCTCTCCCTGCCACCAGGGCGAAGCCTCGCTGCCATGCGGGAAGAAAAATGCGCTCCTCCGCTGTCCCAGCGTATCCTGTACCAGCTGTCTGCTGTAACCAAAAGGATTGGTCACCTCACGGGTGATCCTCAGCTCATATTCCAGTGACCGGCGGACGGCGGCCTTTATCTCTCCCCTGACGGCTTCCTCCGCAAAGGGATAATAATAAAGCAGGCTTACCAGCGGCAGACCGGCGTCGGAGGGATGGAAGAACGGACGGTCTTTGTCATCCGCACGCCAGTAGCCATCGTAGCCCCGCCAGGCAGCAAAACGACGCAACAGCTGACCCGCCCGCCGCCCGGCCGCCTCTTTATAAACGGTATTTCGGGTGGCCCTGAAGAGCTCCGTCG
>Ga0105239_10002513_pt1 | contig 23322 bp, 14 predicted proteins | sample KBSC44metaG_FD_92761 | JGI IMG/M metagenome (GOLD analysis project Ga0105239, IMG submission 92761) | Corn rhizosphere microbial communities from Kellogg Biological Station, Michigan, USA - KBS C4-4 metaG | ecosystem: Host-associated > Plants > Roots > Rhizosphere > Soil | place: Michigan, USA... | reverse complement strand
ACTCATTATTACTGCGTATTTTACTGCTTAACACCAACTGACCTACCGGTAATGTAGAAGCATCAAAACGCATGATGAACGGCGGGTTACTGCCTTGCGGAAAGATGGCCTGCGCACGGTTACTGAATGCTGACACCTCTGCAGCGGCCTGGGCCATGTTGGTACCAGGGTAAAAGCTAAGCTTCATTAAAGTAAGGCCCTGTATGTTTTTTGTTTCAATGCTTTTAACACCGCTTACATACAACATCAGGTTTACATATTGCTTGCCAAAGAAAGCTTCCATTTGTGTTGGGGCGTATCCACCAAAGGGGTGCGACAGGTATATTACCGGTAAATCAAGCTTGGGAAAGATATCAATCTTAATGCTGTTTACTGCTTTTATACCAAAGAAGAACAACCCTGCCACCAATACCATTATGGAAATCGGTTTTCGTAATGCGCCTTTAATTAATCCCATGTTGAAATAATTGAATTTAGTCTGCCGATATTTTTATGTTATTCCTTTCCGGAACAATTGTTTTTTTTATTTATGAGCCCGGCTATGTTGCTACTATTGAACTTCGTTGCGTCGCACTCTTGTACGCTTTGTTCTTTATTCAGCAATTGTCTGAACCATGATTTAAGCTGATTTTTTTTGATTCAACTGATTGTGTCCACAGCGGCCTGCGGCTTATTCTACTATGCTTTTTCATTTTCTGCGTCACCTTTTTTAGGATTGCTTTATTAGTTAATGCACTTAGGCTAAAGCCATTTCCACTTGTTGCTTATTAACCCAGGCTTTAAAGCCTGGGTTATGCAAAATACTTTACCGGCTTTAGCCTAAGCACCCTATTCATCAAAGCATTTAAACCAAAGAGCTTGTGTAATATTCAACACTCAACATTCAGTTATTAGTTCGAATCATATCCAATAAGTGCGTTCATCCTTTCTTAAGCTTCCTTACCTGAATATTGAGTGTTGAATATTGTTTATTGAGTATTTAATCAACATAAAACACTTATCATATAACAGCTACACAATCTTCAACTGTGGTACTTTCTTCTTATAAGTGGCTGCATAAATGCCAAGCGTTATCAGCATAAGCAGCATGCCTGCAATACAAACACCACCCCAGCCAAACTGCCCCCATGCCCACAAGCCAAGCGCAGAGCCAAGAGAAGTGCCAATGAAGCTCATAGTCATGAACACGGTATTCAGCCTGTTTCTTGCTTCGGGTATCAATGCATAAATGCGACTCTGGTTAGATACATGCACGCATTGCATACCAAGGTCAATCAGCACTATGCCAATAATTATTCCTATCACCGATAAAGAGAAAATATAAAACAATGCATAGCCCAGCAGTATTGCAATGATGCCATAGCCAATTGCAATACGCGGATTTCTTTTATCAGCAGAACCACCCACTAATGGCGCAAACAAAGCACCCGCCGCAGCAGCCAATCCAAACAAGCCGATTGAATTACTGTTGTAATGAAAAGGTTCCCCTGAAAAATGCAATACCATGGTTGTCCAGAACATACCAAAAGTTGCAAAAGCAAGTGCATTGATGGCAGCCGCTTCTCTAAGGAGCGGCTGCTCTTTTATCAAGGTTAACAACGACCGCATTAAAGATGAATAAGTACCTGTAAAATGCACTTTGCTTTCAGGAAAACTAAAATGCATGATGACCAATAGTGCACTACTAATGATGGCTGCAATGCCAAACATGTATCGCCACCCAAGCCATGCGCCGATGAAGCCACTCAATGTTCTTGAAAGAAGTATACCTACCAGCAGGCCGCTCATAATAGAACCGACTACTTTGCCTCTTTTCTCCGGCTCTGATAAGCTTGCCGCTAACGGAAGAATTAACTGGGGTACAATAGACGCAGCACCTACCATAACACTTGCCACTTCCAGCACAACTAATGAAGGGGAAAAAGCCGATACCATCAGTGCAATGACAGCAAGGCCTGTCGTAAATACAATTTGTTTTTTGCGGTTGAGCATATCACCCAATGGCACAAAGAACAACAAACCCAATGCATAGCCGGCCTGTGTAAGAAAGGTGATAAAACCCGCCCTGCTTTCATTAATGCCAAACTCTTTGCTGATAAGTACTACCAGCGGCTGACAATAATAAATATTGGCCACAATCAAGCCTGTGCAGACAGCCATGAGCATTATCTGTGAAGGTTGTAATGTGTATGTATTTTTAGTTTGCATTTATTTAATTTATATCACCACGTAGTTGCATCGCATCATAGATTGCAGGTACAAGACTTCACTTAAATGTCGCCATATAATCCAACCGATGAAGTGATTGCGACACAATCCCGGATGTCCGGGACCATGAAAAACTACTGCTGGTATCAAACATCTTTCTATTACCTTATTGAAATTCGTTTATAAAAACCCCGAAATCTCCACCTGCAGCGGCTTTCAGCAGAAGTGCCTGCCATACGTTTGTATTGGCAACATCCCTGTCTGTTTCTGCGCGGTTAACAATATATAATGCCTGTGTAACGTCGATAATATTGGCAAGACCATTCTTGTACAGCACACTCTTTTGCTGAAAGGCGTCTGATGCTGCCTTCACTTGTATCGGTGCTTCAGCATAATTGCTTAATGCGTTTTTCATTTTGCTTTGTGCAAGCACAGTCTGCGCTTTAAGTTGTTGGTCAACCAGCTCAAACTCGTTACGCAACCCACTTGAAATATATTTTTGAGCAGCTACCTGATGCTTAATTCGCAGTGGTGTGGTAAGGTTCCAGGTAACACCTACGCCAAGCAGGTAGTTGGAACGTGTTGGCTTAACACCGTCCCAGTAGTTGGTTTTATATGCATCGCTGTTTACCTGGCTGTAGCTGTAATCAAAACCAGAGCCTCTTGTTTGCAGAATGCCAAAAGCTGAAAACGTTGGGTACATGAATGTGTGAAAATATTTTGCCTGCTCATTGCTTACAACCACACGACTTTGATAATATTTAAGCAACGGATGTTGCTGTGCCTGAACGGTATCATAAGCTGTGGAAGGCACTCTTGCAAGAAAAGAAGTATCAAGCTGGAAGTCCTGTGCAGGAATGCCCATTAACTGTGCAAGCTGGTTAGATTGCTCCTGTGCAAAATCAATGGCACGTGTAAGAGAAATCTTGGCATTGCTTACTTCTGCATTCGCCTGTGATGAATCCACACCGGCAATAAGACCGTTCTTTGCACGGGCCACCACAGATGCTCTCAAAGCTTCTGCCCTGTCAAGGTTATTTTGCCATGACCTGATGAATCTTTGTGCTGCCAGTAAATTAAGGTAAGCACCTGCAACCCTTACTTCATGCTGAAACTTTTCCTGCGCAAGGTCATTCTCATCTCTTGTAAGAATGGCCTGCACTGTTTTAACTCTCTCTCTTAATTTACCAAAAGAATAAAAGTCCCAGTTAATATTGGTAAGATATAGCGCACCAAATGCTGCATTCCAGTTTTGTGAAGGAAGTGCGGGACCTGCAGAAGATACACCTAAACCCCTGTAACCGTACGAAGGGCCTGTCTGACCATTAACGGTACCCCAATCCTGTTGCGCAGATACGCTTAAATCTGGTAACATATCTTTTACTGCCTGCTCTACAGATTCTTTGGATGATTTGGCATAGTTGGCTTTCGCTTTTATGGTACCATAATTATCAAGCGCGGTTTGCACCGCCTGCTTAATTGTTAAGGCCTGTTGCGCTATTGCAAAATACGTTATGCCTATAAAAAATGTAAGTACTAAAATGATTCTTTTAAACATGCTATAATAATTACAAGCCGGAAATGTTTTCTTTATTATCAACTACTGGCGGCGTTTGAAAAATTGCTTTGGCTTATACACGGTTCTTCTGCTCTACTTTACCTGTTTGCAAAGTCATTTTATAAATCACCAGCCTTTATGTTATGGTAGCTAAATTGTCGTTAGAGAGAGGCAGGCTGTTTACTCAAGGTTTTTTGAGGAACCAAAATTAGAGTTCTCTCAATTATCAGTAATTATAAAATTCAAACAATTAATTGTACATTTCAAACAATCGTTTGGCGCTTAAAATATATGTCTATGCGTTTTAGCTTATAGTATTGGTTAACTTCTCCTGTATTTTTCCCCGAAAATTTCCCGGCGTAAGATTGGTTCGCTTCTTAAAGAAATTGTTGAAATAGGCAGGGTATTCAAAACCAAGACTGTAAGCAATTTCAGCAATGTTCCAGTCAGCATGTTTTAGTAACGCCTTGGCCTCTCTTGTAATTCTTTCTGATATATGTTCAGTAGTCGTTTTTCCTGTAACTTCTTTTACAGCACGGTTAAGATGATTTACATGCACAGATAAGCGCTCGGCATAATCATTGGCTGTTTTAAGCTGCAGAATATGTTCAGGAGAATCAATAGGGAACTGCCTTTCAAGTAATTCAACAAACATGGCAGCTATTCTTGCACTGGCTGAAGTATGTTTAAAGTAAGTATCAGCGCTTTGCAGCTTCATCGCTTCATGCAGCAACAGGTAAACATAGTTGCGCAGTAAATCGTACTTATAGATGTAATCTGAATCCATTTCTTCCAGCATCAGTTCAAAAATCCTGCTGATGCATTTCTCCTGTGCTTTATCTATAAAATATAATGGCACTGCACTGGCATGGAAAAGAGGTGAATCATAGATGCTGTCTTTGCGGTTGGGCTTGTCAAGAAAATCCTCTGTAAACAGGCAGAAATAACCGGATTGATTGTCTGATGTTGATTCCCATGTGTAAGGCAAATCAGGGTTGGCCAATAATAAAATTGGTGTGTTGATTACAATATCACCATCCTGAAAATGCAATATGCCGTTACCGATGGTAAGTGAGATTTTATAGAAATCGCGACGGTTATATGGCGCCTGGCTTTTACAAATGCCTTTACGCGGATATACATTAAAATGGCCCATTTGTTTGCCATTGTTAATTACCGCAGGTGACGGTGTATTCAGGTTAAGCCGCCTGTAAAAATCTTCCAGCGTTTCTACGCGTTGCATAAAATGAAGTTATGAAATTCAAACAAAAAACAAAGATACGGCCACTATTAATAAAGTGAGTGAGAAAAAGTGAGTAGTGAGTAGGAAATAGCGGGTAGGAAATTAAACTTGCGGATAATGCTTAAGATGAGCAGATAAAAAAGTAATTACATTAGCTTTTAAATGATTAACCTATGTGGTGGATATATGCATTGCTTTCTGCGCTCTTTGCCTCGTTAACAGCCATCTTCGCGAAGATTGGTGTAAAAGGTATAGACAGTGATCTTGCAACAGCAATACGAACAACTGTAATATTAATACTTGCGTGGGGCATCGCATTATTTAAAGGCGCCACACCTGGCATTCAGAATATAACAAAACACACATGGTTGTTTCTAACGTTGTCCGGATGCGCAACCGGTTTGTCATGGATATTTTATTTCAAGGCTCTGCAGATAGGTAAAGTGTCGCAGGTTGCACCTGTAGATAAACTTAGCGTTGCATTGGCTATCGTACTGTCTGTTATTTTCCTGGGTGAAACACTTACCATTAAAACCGCCATCGGCGCTCTACTGATTATCGCCGGAACTTTTGTGTTGATATTATAAGTTAATCGTTACATTAGAAGTTAGTTTATCGTCTTAAATAATACATCATAAACAACGCAACCTGTTATGCCTGCCATTAAATTAAAATCCATAAGTACTACAGCTCCCGACAATGCAGACAAAGACTCAATAAAAGAAAAAACAAAAGTTATTCTTGAAGAGTTGGATGAATTACAAAACCTTTTGTACGCAGAAGGCAAGCACAGCATTTTAATAGTAATACAAGGTATGGATGCCAGTGGAAAGGATGGAGTTATAAGAAATGTATTCGGGCATTTAAACCCGCAGGGTGTAATGGTAAAATCTTATAAAGTACCTACGCAGGAAGAACTTAGTCATGATTTTTTGTGGCGAATACATCAACACGCTCCTGCAAAAGGAATGATACAGATTTTTAACCGCAGTCATTATGAAGATATTCTTATTACCAGAGTTCACAACATGATAGATGATAAAACAGCCACAAAAAGAATGGAGGCTATTAATGATTTTGAACGATTACTTACCGAACATAACAGAACAAATATTTTGAAATTTTATCTTCATGTATCACCTAAAGAGCAAGAACAAAGATTAAGGGAACGGCTTGATGATAAACGCAAGCAATGGAAGTATAACGAAAAAGATTTTGAAGAGGCTAAGCTTTGGAAAGAGTATATGAAAATGTATGAGGACTGTTTTAATAAATGTGATAAAATACCATGGACGATTGTACCGTCAGATCACAACTGGTATAAAGAATATATTATAGCAACCAAACTTCATTCAACACTCAAATCTTTGAGAATGCGTTACCCGGGATTAAAGAAGTAAAATATATTTTATTTAAGAAGCGGCCTATTTAACATGCATTCTTCCATACCAACAAGAAAAGCCGCCAGTTGCAAATTTCTTTGGCATGACGGCCTTGTATAAAAGAGGGGAACCAGATTCTTTACAGTGATACTTACATTTTTACGAGTTTTAAATATTGTATTTCATGTTTAGTATTTACCAGTTGAAGAAAATATACTCCACTTGCTAAATGGCTTATGTCGATTTTGTATGTATTGCCTTGTACAGTGTTGCCTGATATAGTACGATTCAACTTCGGCTGACCGTCCATTCCTGCAATGGTTACTGATAGTAAAGCATCGGTACTTTTTATTTCCACAAACGAAATATTTGTTGCAGGATTGGGATAAATCTTCGCTATCCATTTCAGGTTAACACGTAACAATTTAACTCCAGAATAATTGACGCTGCTGTCTTTGTCTACTAATCGTATCCGATAGAAATTATCGCCATTTTGCAGGTTGCTATCAGTAAAATGATATTGTTGTAAGGAAAGATTATTACTAACTTTTACATTGCCTAAAGAGAACCAGTTACCACCATCTAAGCTTTTTTCAATCATAAAGTGATCGTCGTTGGATGACAATGAAGCGTACCACTTAAGTATTGCAACGTTTTGTTGTTGTTCTATCGTAAAGTCTACCAGTTTTACAGCAAGCACTGCAGAGCCCCACCAGATAGAGTAACCCTGTTCAGCAGACTGCACTCCGGCCGCATCCATTACCGCATAATTGAAGCTAAACGAAGAAAGACCGCTCTGGTTGAAGGTAATTGTAAGCTTCGATGGGTTGTAATTTGGAATAGTGGTAGCGCCAGTTATTTGTACGCCATTGTAAGAAAGTATATTTCCGTTCATCATGCCAAGGCTGGTAATCACAAAAGTGTTGCCTGCGCCCAGGGTTCCGTCTTCCAGGTCATTGCCGCTCAATGGCTGCATGTTACGATAAGAGCCATCCAGCGGATAAGTATTCCCCCTGGTAGGTACAGGTATAATACGATAGCTAAGTACTGTAGCCTCGGGAGCTTGTTCTATCCCAAAATTTTCATTTGTAACTGACGCCGTTGTGAGGTTTACATTAGTAAGACCATTAACAGTGCCATCTCCCGTTGAAGTAGCACCTTCGCCTGTATTTATCCAGTTTAAGGGAAGCGCCGGCGTTGCACCAGTCGTAGTTCCGGCAACTCCCTGGGTAGTGGAAAGTACCACGTCATAATTAGTGTTTGAAATTATTCCGTTGGCTGTGCCCAGGCTATAAGTTCCATTCGTTACAGTAGTTGTGCCAACCACCAGGCCCGTTGCATGATTTACAAGATTGGCATACAAAGTGGAGCCACTGGGTGTAGTTATTGCTGCTCCATCAATAAGCCCATTGGTTAGCCCGTTGGCATCGTCATATACAATACCGCTTATGGTAAGATCATTAATATTTATGGTAGCAGTTGCAGGGGTGCTGCTTTTACCGGCGGCATCAACTTCACTATAAGTAAAACTGTAAGAGCCCGCACCATCAGGAGGGTCAAATGTTAGCAGCGTTGGATTGTAATTTGTAATTGTTTGACCCGCAGTAACCACTGTTCCGTTATAATACAAGGTACCCGATGAAGGCAGGGTATTTATGATTACCCTATTAGTATTGCTTACGCCAGTATAGGTTCCATCTTCTCCGTCTGTGCCAGTTAGTGTAGGCGCTATTACTTTTCCTGTGCTGCCTGGGTTTGTAGCAGTAGTGCTAACGTTGTTCGCAACAGGTGTTTGTTCAACGGCAAAGTTTTGCCCGCTTAGTGCAGTAATGCCGGAAGCTACACCAATAATTCCTGTTTGATTGGCTGTATTTGCAGAGCCCGTGTTAACGCCGGTATTTACCCATCCGGATGGCAGCGTAGCGGTTGTAAGCGTGTTGCCAATTGTCTGGCTGCCATTGGTAAGAATGATCTGATAGACCGTGCTGGTATTTCCCCCAAGGCTGTAGGCGCCGGAAGAACTTACAAGCACAGATTGTATCACTATGCCAGTGCTGCTAACCAGGTTGGCGTATAGATTACCTGCATTGGTAAATACTTCAGTTGCATCTTTTACCGCATTGCCATTGGTATCGTCCCACACAGATCCGCTGATAAGCCTTGAAGAAGCAGTGAAAGGTACGGTTACAGTAACAGCAGTGGAAGGCACTGAGGCATTGTCATTAACTGAATAAGTAAAGGTTGGGCTGGTGGCGCCTGCTGCAGTAGGGTCCAATGTTACTTCTGCAGGGTCGAAGTTGGTAATAACTGTGGCAGAAGAGACCGCAATGCCATTGTAGTAAAGCGTTCCACCGGTAGCAGGATTCAGCGTTACCGTACGGCCTGACAGATTATTGCTGTACGTTCCATCCTCCGCGTCTGTTCCGTTAAATACATTGGAAGATACAGCGGCGGCAGCTGTTCCGCCAGGGTTAGGCTGGCTGGTTGCGGTTGCAGCCGCACTTGTTGGCCGTTTGTCGATACCAAAATTGGCATTGGTTACTGTAGCGCTTACTGTTCCAAGCAACAGAATACTGTTTACTGTACCATCATTGCCGGCACCGGAACCCAGGTTTTCACCGGTACTTACCCAGCCGGATGGTAATGCTATTAAGGGTATTGCGGCCTGTCCTACGGTGGCGCTGTTGGTAGTAAGATATATGGTGAAATTATCGCCCGGCGTAACTCCTGGAAAATTATAGGTGCCATCTGCTGCTACTGCAACTACGGCTGCCACTGCGCCAGTGGTATTGTCATATAAAATAGCATTAAGGCCACCTCCATTGGAACCGTTTCCGTTAACCGTATTATCATTAAGGCCATTGGCGTCGTCGAACACTGTACCAGATGCCGGCACACTTAATACAACGGTAGGGCAACCTGCAGCATCGCTGTTGCTGGACGTTGTGCCGGTGGATATTTTTGTTGCCACACCTGTAGCAATATTTACTTTGTAATAGGCGCCACTGCCATCGTTATAAGCATATAGATTGCCTGTTGCATCTGTAACAACTGATCCAAAAGAACCCGTTTCACTGGTGATACCACCACCTGAAACTGAAGACGGAAATATTGTTGTGGTATTTGAAGAAGGATCGATAGAAACAATATGAAAAGCATTGGTTGAACCAGGATTGATGATACCATAGATAAATCCTGATACAGGATCGTAAGCAAAATCATGCAGGTTTACTGCAGTAATTGATTTACCATAGATTGGCCCTGTTTGTACTGCATACCCATTGGATGGGTCTACCAACTGTAAATAACTTGTATGATTGGGGTTAATGTCAACTACATAATAAGAAGTTGCATCATGCAGGTAAAGTACCAGGTAACCGCCGGGCAAAATAGTTCCATTAATGTAATCAACCGCGGGCAGGTTAGCAATTGTGAAAGAAAGGAAGGCTCCGGTCTTATCTATTCGTATTACCTTAAAATTGGTTTGATCCCACCCCCACAACAAATTATCTATGGTGCTGTAGGCAAGAGAATTGGTTCTTGTACTGATAGAAGCAATGGTTGAGCTTGTACCCGTATTGGGGTTATATGATAAAAGTGTAGAAGGTCCGCTGCCCTGTACCTGGTAAATAGTGCTTGAGCATGAGAAAGTAACAGGCGTTGTAAACGGCATGGTAACAGTTACTGCGCTGCTGGCCTGGCCCGCTGCATCTACTTCGCTGTAAGTAAACACCACACTGCTCACGCCATCGTTGGGATCAAGCGTAAGTAAAGATGGGCTGTAATTAGTAATTGTTTGTCCGGCAGTAATAACAACGCCATTGTAGTAAAGCGTACCGTTGGAAGGTAATGTTTGAATCTTGATAGTATTTGTTCCACTGCTGCCGTTATATGCTCCATCTTCAGGGTCGCTGCCTGTTAAGGTGGGTATCGTTACCTTAACAATACCGCCGGGATTTTGCTGGCTGGTACCCGTTACTATTGTAGCAGCAGGGGTTCTGTCAATCCCAAAATTCTGTGCTGATATAGCAGAAGAGCCTGTTGTTATTTCAATTTGTCCTAATGTGCCGCTTTGTGTTGCCGTATTTCCGGCGCCAATACTTTCGCCTGTGCTTACCCACCCTGAAGTTAATGCTGGGCTCGTTGCCGTTGCAATGGTGGCGATTACAAGCTTATACCCGCTGCTATTTGCCGGTACGCCGATACTGTAAGTGCCCGTAGCCGAAATAGCTACAGAATTAACCACGTTACCTGAAGCATCAATAAGATTTACAAATTGAGCGCCTGTATTAGTGCCTGCTTCTGTGCCATTGATCAAAAGATTACCGTTCGCGTCATCCCAAACTGTACCAGAGACAAGTACCGGAACTGCCAACTGGTAATCTTCCACTTCGCCATTAACGGAAGTGCCGTAACCGCCTCCGCTGGCGCCATCTGCAATCGCTCTTTCGTCAACAATGGTGGTAACGGCATTATCTGCCAGTGAAGCAGTGGTAAACCGCAACCGCATATAAACTTTACTTTGCATAGATGTTGGCAAACTTGACCATGTTAGCGACAGCGTTGTGGCACCGGCAGTGCTTACAGTTGTTGCAACCGTTGCCGCTTCGCCAGAAGAGAATTTACCATCTCCATCCATATCTATCCATCCATACAAGCTACCTGTGCCTGCGATGGTTTTAAAAACATTTACTTTAATGGTAGTAGAACCACCGGGATTGATAACAGGCAAAGAAGTAATACCGTCTTCATCACTCCCATCGCCATTAGTAGTATTATTATCTGCACCGGAAGTTACGTTTTGTGGGCCGCCTTCATTATCTACACTGCTGCCCATATAAATGGTATTTACAGTAAGATGGCGGGCAGGCACACTTGTACTGCTGCTGTTGGCTTCATAACTTATTGGCACATCGCCAAAATCATAAGCAACAGTAACAGGTATCCTGTAATCTTCTACCTCACCAATGGTAGCTGTACCGTATGTTCCGGTACTTGCGCCATCAGCTATTGCCCTTTCATCTACTGTGGTAGCGCCATTATCCGTCAGCGTTGCACCTGCCAGCCTTATACGCATATAAAGATTGGCGCCCAAAGCATCTCTTGTTTGCGTGGTTGACCAGGTAAGAGTTGTGGTGGCATTAGTACTTCCGGTGGTGGCGGTTCCAAGTGTAGAAGCCACTTCGGAGGCTTCAAAAATGCCATTGTTATTAAAATCTATCCAGCCATAAATGGTACGTGTGGTTCCACTGGTATTGGTATAGGTAATGGTTCTTGAGTAAGCGCTGCCGATGGTTATAGTTGTTGGGGTCGATTGTCCGTCTTCATCTGATCCATCACCGTTGGAGCCGTTATTGTCCGCGCCCGAAGTAACGCTTGCCGGAGCTGTTTCATCGTCCGGCAGACTGCCAATCATCAGCGTGTTTGAAGGTGCGTTACGTGCAGGCACAGAACTGGCTGAACTATTGTTTTCATAAGATAATGGCACATCGCCAAAATCATAGAATCCTTGTTGAATACCAAAATTAGCATTGCTAACAGTGCCACTTACAGCACCTATAGAAAGAACACCGTTTGGTGTGCCGTCATTGCCTGCACCACTGCCAAAATATTCGCCTGTGTTACCCCAGCCAACGGGCAAAACTACAGGAGGTACCGCTGCTGAACCTATTGCAGGATTATTGGTAGTAATATATACAGTAAAGCTGTTGCCTGATGTGGCCGTGCTGCTAATACTGTAAGTGCCATCTGCAGCGATAGCCGCTACAGCAGCAACGACACCTGTTGTATTATTGTACAGAATAGCATTAAGGCCGCCGGCATTGGTACCGGTACCATCAACCACACCGTTGGTAAGTCCATCGGCATCGTTAAATACAGTACCGTTAACCTGTATAGTAACTGTGTTTACGCCAAATTCTGAGGTGTTTCCGCTGGCATCAATAGCAATAGCAGTCAGCTTATCACCACTGCTGAATGTAGCACCTGATACCAATGTAAAAGAGCTGCTGAATGCATTTACAACACCGCTGATACTGCCTAAATATTGCATACCCTCGCCATGTGGTACAGAGCGGGTACAGGTACCATTGGTTAATGCTCCGTTTTGATTGCCATCATCTGCAACTTTGTAAAACTGGATAGTTTTATTACCCGCGATACTGGCCCCTGCAATGGTTTCATTGCCACTACAGGTACTTACATAACCTCCAACGCTGATTGTACTGCCGGCGATAGACCAGGAAGTAATAACAGGATAATCTGTTAGCAGGTTGGGATTGCTGGCAGTAGTAGTACCATCATTCAGTGTAATACCGTCGTCATTTAAATCTATCGGCAAGGCAACATTGCTATAAAAAATATTCCTGGAAATGCGGTTACCGGTGGAGTTATTTCTGACAGAAATACCATCTCTCAGATTGAGGGCACCAGTGCTGCCATTGTTTGCAATGATATTGGCTTCTGCAGCATCGTTGGTACCATCATCATTAGAACCCACACGGTTATTGTTTGCCACATCAACAGAGTTGCCAATCTGAACCCCAGCTCTTTTATTCCCCAGTGCAGTAACACCATCCGCACCTACCCCAATGTAATTGCCGGCAACAACAGTATTAGAAGAACCGCCCCTGATCAATACCCCTCTGCCAAGAATAGCGGCGCAGGTTATATTTCTTTCCAGCACATCATCATCTCCATCTGCATCGGTACCTATTAAAACACCCGTACATCCGTAAATATCAATATTATCTCCTGGCAAAGAAGGAGAAATAGCCGGGTTGGCCTGGCCATTAGGCAATGCTGTATTTCCGGTGGCATCCACACCAAAATAATTACCGCAAATCTTAAATACTGGAGTTGAAGGAACGTTAGCAATAGCAAGCCCCTCTCCCGAATTGCCAGAAACAATGTTGCGAACGTCTGGGGCTACTGCAGCGGACATGGTAGCATCATCAAATCCAAAAATAAAATTGGTAACTGTACCACTAATGTCTACACCTACCCAACCCCATGAGGAAGTTGCTTTTTTGGCGTTGGGTACAGCTATCATGCCGGTTTTATCTGTACCAATATAATTACCAGCTATCCTGATACCATTGGCAGCGCCGGTATTGGTTTCGATATCAATACCGTTTCCATTGTTTCCTGAAATAATGTTCTTTTCCAAAGCATCTGAAACGCCATCACCATTGCTGCCAATCAAAACATTGGAAACCTGGTATAAATAGATACCAGTGCTTCCTATGGTAGGGCCATTAACAGACTGGCTATTGGGCGCAGGAGTAAGTCCATCTGCTGCAAGGCCAATATAATTGCCGGAGATCTTAATATTTGTGCAACTGTACGTATTAGAGGGATAGCCTATTAAAATTGCATAGCCATCAGTAACACCCACTGCATTATCAATAATATTGCCCTCGTTGGCATCGTTGGTACCATTTCCATCCGTGCCAATGTAAATATTAGTGAATGCCCCTGAAAGTATACTTGTATTTTGAATGCTTATGCCATTCCCTAAATCATAATCAGCCGAAGAAACGGGGCTGGTACCGTTAGCTAACATGCCAATATAATTACCCCAGATTTGGATATTACTGTTGCCTGGATCTATCTGGATGGCGTCAATATCTGTACCAGTATTATAAATGGAAAGCCCGCTAATAGATGAGCTGGAAGCAGTACCATCAAAATGAAAAAGACCATCATTGTTAGTTGCACCTCTTCCACCACCTGTGGTCTGGTCATTTCCATTGATTTGAATGAGAATAGTGCAGCTTCCAATTGCACCTTGTGCAGCACCGGGTTGTGAGTACCCATTAATAGTTGTTGGCCCCGTTATAGCTGGTAAAAGAGCAAGAAGTGTAATTGTTTGTACACCGCTGCCTGTAATATTAAAACTAATAACATCTGCGCCTGCATGGGCATTGGCATCTACAATGGCCTGTCTTAGTGTTCCGGTGCCTGCATTGGCTGCAGGGTTGGTTCCGCCGCTATTATCGCTGGCTGTAGTTACTGTATATGTGTTTGCATAAATGTTGCAGGTTGCAACACAAAGAATAAGCAATGTTAGGAAATGTTTCATGGCACTGATTTTTCTTATTATGCCGTAGCAAAAGATTACTATGCCTGTTAATCAGGCTGTGTTTATTCATGCAGTGGCATAAGAAATTCTCTTACAGTTTTATAGTGTAAGACGTAGTTAAATTGGAATAACAGGGTTACTAAAACATAACAATAAATCTGGTATCTGCATAGCGAGACACTTCAGCAATTGACATGTTTGAATTAACAGGTCAATGTGATGTTTTGCAACAATTTCGGGAAAGGTGGTTTTAATAAAAAAGGGAGTGTATTACATAAAGTTAAGACAAGTAATATGCTTTGTCAATAGAAGAAGTACTTATCTATTTAAACCGGTGCAAAGTTATCTTATTTTTCAGGAGACGGGTACATTAACTTTAGATTAAATGAAGTAAACTTCTTTCATCCTGCATTAGAAAATAATGTATTGAATAGATAAGCTTTTACTTTTTAGCCACATTTGGTTTGGCGGCTTTAATTGAAGCAAATGGTCCATATTTATGCTGCTTTTCAGAGAAAGTATCTGTTGATGCATAAGGACCGAAAGGATAATCAAAAGGTTTGGTATTTAATACTGGCCAGTCTTTGCTTACATCTTTATGTGGATGTGGTTGTGAATTGATATAAGCTGCAACATGCCAGGCTTCTTCTGTTGTAAGAACAGTGCTGTCATGCTTTACACCAAAAGGCATATTGTTTTTTATATACCCCGCAAGCTTAGAAATTCTGTAAATGCTTGCGCCGTTATTATAACTATGCATGCCCCATAAAGGAGGATAGATATATGAAACAGCAACAGCATCCATTACGCCATTACCCTCGTTACCGTGACATTTAGCACAGTTTTGTAGATAGATTTTTTTACCCATAACAGTATCTGCCGCTTTATCAAGCACTGGCAGTTCTTCGGTGCCAGACTTTAAAAGTTTTTCATCTTTAATAATTGCAGAACCAACCCATTTTATGTAAGCAACAAACGCCTTCATTTCTTTACCTGAAGTATCAATAGTTTTTCCGTTAAGACTTCTTTCAAAACAGTCGTTTACTTTCTTCTCAATCGACTCATAAGCTCCACTTCTTTCTTTAAATTTTGGGTAAGAAGAAGCCACTTTAAAAAAGTTGTTGGCGAATGCTTTGGTGCCAGCATCAAGATGACAATTCTGGCAATTCATCCCACTTGTAAGATCTGCTATTTTTCCTTTCGGACCGAAGTAAAATGCTGTTTGTGCAACCAGTTTTCTGCCATATCGAATTAAATTACCTTCCTCTGTCAATGGAATAGAAGATGTATCAGGGAATATTGCTGAAGCTGCAGGTACCTGTGGCTTTTGATTTTTAGTAGTACAGGACGATACCAGAACGCTGGTGATACCGCCCGCGATGAAAACAAAGATTAGCCGGAAAAAAAATTTACGAGGCATATTTCCACTGGTTTAAAAACGTTGCTTTACAAGGGTAAAATTTAAAAAATAAAAAAACAAATACAACTTTCGACTCGCAATTTTCCAGAGTTATTTATACTCCATCACTACGTGTCTTTCAAAAGGATGTTTGTTGTCAAAAATGTAACGGTAAGTAACCATACGCCGGCTTTGATTACCTCCTAGGTTTTTGTATATGTTCAACATTTTGGGGTTCCAGTCGCCGGCCCAGCCCATTTCATACCTATCGTACCAGCCTTTATTTTGAATGAGCAATGCTCCTTCGTAAATCATGAAAGAATCAATCCCCAACGATTGAAACTTAGGAACAACGCCAAAAGCGATGCCTGTAAATACGCGGCATTGTCCTGTTTTTTTTAGCCATAATAACTTAAGCTTTTGCAATAACCCAAGCCTGCCATCAAAGTGTTTAAAGTATTGATTTAAATCAGGAATATTAATCCACATGGCAACAGGTTCACCTTTGTAATAAGCAAACCATATAAGGCGTTCATCCATGACGGCCTTCATCTTATTAAATAACTTCAATACCTGTGCTGTTGTTATTTCTTTTGCTTCACCGTGTTGCGCCCATGCAGCATTGTAAACAGTTGCAAACTCTTGTGCATGTTTTTCAAGATTATCTTTAGAAATGTGTTTTGCAGCATAACCAGGCTTGGATTTAAACTTCGCATGTCTTTCAGGAAAACGATCCGGTAAAGGATCATTCACATTCATTGCATAGTAATACTGGTTATAATAGTTTTTAAAACCATAACCTTCAAAAAGGCTTTCATAGTAAGAAGGATTATAAGACATGCCATACAAAGGCTCTCTTTCAAATCCTTCAACCATCAATCCCCACCATTTATCTCTGTCGCCGAAATTTATCGGGCCATCCACGGCATCCATGCCTTTGCTTTTGAGCCACACTGTAGCCTCATTAAAAAGCAGGTTAGCTGCCTCCTGGTTATTAATGCAGTCGAAGAAGCCAATACATCCGGTTGGAAAATCAGTCCCTTTGTTAATATACTTACTGTTGGTAAAAGCTGCAATTCTGCCAATGAGGTTGCCTTCATCATCTTTCAATATCCATCTACAAGCTTCGCCATATTTAAAAGCCTTATTTTTAGCAGGGTTAAAAGTGTCATTCACCTCATTATCAATCGGGCGAATATAATTGGAGTTTGATTGATTCAATAAAACATTCACCTTAATAAATTCCTTTGCAGTTGTTGCGTCTGATACGCTCAAAAGTTTCATATCCTGCTCATTTATACGAATATAGGGAATAAGCTGTATGAAGGTTAACACGCCCTTAACCGCTACTGTAAGGATATTACTCATTTCGATAAAACCAATATCATGCGATAGCTTAACTTTGCGCAAATTTTTTTTATGCCAGATGCGGTAAAGAAATTTAACGATTATCGTGAGAAGATGAATAAAGTGATACTGGAAAAGGATAACCTGGTGTTGAAACGCTTATGGAACCTAGACACAAACACCTACGAAGATGGTGCACTGGATAAAAGAACAAAAGAAATGCTTGGTCTTGTAGCCAGTATGGTGTTAAGATGTGATGACTGTATAAAATATCATCTTGGTAAATGTCATGAGCTTGGTATTAATACAGCAGAAATGTATGAGATATTTGCAGTAGCAAATATTGTTGGCGGAACAATTGTTATTCCACATACAAGAAGAGCCGCTGAATATTGGGAAGAGTTGAATAATGAATAAGGAACAAGGAATTGATGAATAGTGAAGGGTACCCCCCTGGAATCAGATAATTAATGCCGTACTTTATGCAAGAAAGAAAATTTGATTTAAATGAGAGACTTATTCGATTTGCCGCTGATTGTATAATTGTTTCAGAATGTTTACCCAAAACTATTGCAGGTAATCATATAGCAGGGCAACTTGTAAGAAGCGGAACAGCCCCGGCATTACATTATGGAGAAGCGCAGGGAGCAGAGTCAAGGAATGATTTTATTCATAAAATGAAAGTGGCATTAAAAGAACTTCGTGAAACATTTAATGCACTTAAAATTATAAGAATAATGGGTTGGTATGATTCAGTAAAGCTTAATACACCTTTAAATGAAACGAATCAACTCATTTCCATATTTGTAAAAAGTATTGAAACAACAAGAAAAAATTTAGCGAAAGAACAAGCTGAAAAGAAGAATAAATTGTAAAAGGTTGTTCTCTATGTCATCGAACCCCTGTTCAACATTCATTATTCCTTGCTCCTTGTTCAATATTTATAAAGTTTTATTATGTCAACAACTATAAGTCCCACATTAACAGCCAAAGATTTTGCAACGGACCAGGAAGTTCGCTGGTGCCCTGGTTGCGGAGATTATTCTATTTTGGCGCAGGTGCAAAAAGTGATGCCGACTATCGGAGTGCCTAAGGAGAATATTGTTATTATCAGTGGTATTGGTTGTAGCAGCCGTTTTCCATATTACATGAATACGTATGGCATGCATTCGATTCATGGTCGTGCAACGGCTATTGCATCAGGACTTAAAGCAACACGCCCGGATTTAAGCGTTTGGATAGTTACAGGTGACGGTGATAGCTTAAGCATCGGTGGTAACCACACTATTCACCTGCTAAGAAGAAATCTTGATGTGAATATATTGCTCTTTAATAACCAGATTTATGGTTTAACAAAGGGTCAGTATTCACCCACTTCTGAGGAAAAGAAAGTCACCAAGAGTACACCTTTCGGCAGTATAGATCATCCATTCAATCCCCTTGCTCTTGCAATGGGTGCAGATGCTACTTTCATTGCACGCAGTATGGATAGAGATCCAAAACATTTACAGCAGGCATTAACAAGAAGTCATCAACATAAAGGCGCTTCATTTTTAGAAATCTATCAAAATTGTAACATTTTTAATGATGGAGCCTTTGAAGCATTTACAGAAAAATCAAGCAAGGCAGATGAAGCTTTGTTTCTTGAACAAGGGAAACCTTTAATTTTTGGTGCACAGCAAAATAAAGGCATTAAGCTGGATGGTTTAAAACCGGTGGTTGTTACTTTGGGAGAAAATGGCGTTAGTGCAGATGATTTATGGGTACATGATGAAAAAGACTTTTACAAGGCACAGGTACTTATCCGCATGTTTGATGATCCTCGGGTAGAAGGCCATTTTCCAAGACCATTTGGTATTTTTTACGAAGAAGAAAGACCTTGTTACGAAGACATTATGCGCCTTCAGTTAGAAGAAGCCATTGCGGCAAAAGGCCCTGGAAATCTTGATAAATTATTACGTGGTAACGAAGTTTGGGAAATTGTTTAACCAGCACGGTTTCCTTTTAATCCAATGCCAGGTCAAAAGCCTGGCAATTTTTTTGCAGATTTTCCATCTCAACCTTAACTATAAATTTTAGCAAAAGAACTGGAAACATACCGTATTTTTGAAATCTATTGTTATGGCAAGAAAAATGAAAAGCGCATCAAACGGCGAGCAAAACCCGCCACACGCAAATGATGAGATGATTGAAGTTTTTGGGGCAAGGGAGCATAACCTGAAAAATCTTGATATTACAATCCCGAAAAATAAGTTGGTTGTATTTACTGGTGTTAGTGGCAGCGGTAAATCTTCACTGGCTTTTGATACTATTTATAATGAAGGACAGCGCCGGTATATGGAAAGCTTCAGCGCTTATGCACGGCAATTCATTGGTGACATGGAAAGGCCCGATGTAGATAAAATTACTGGTCTTTCGCCTGTAATATCTATCGAACAAAAAACAACCAATAAAAACCCACGCTCAACAGTAGGTACAATTACGGAGATCTACGATTTTCTGCGTTTATTATTTGCCCGTATTGGCGAAGCATACAGCTACAATACTGGTAAGAAGATGGTGAAGTTTAGCGAAGAGGAAATTGTAAACAATATTTTCAACAGGTTTAAAGGAAAGAAAATTATACTGCTTGCGCCACTGGTACGCGGCAGAAAGGGTCATTACCGGGAGTTGTTTGAAGAGACTCGTAAAAAAGGATTTTTAAAGGTTCGTGTTGATGGTGAGATATTGGATCTTACGCCACGAATGCAGGTTGACAGGTACAAAATTCATGATATAGAAGTAGTGGTTGACAGGCTGAAAGTAGATGATGAATTTCGTGTACGCATTAGTCAAAGCGTGCAACAAGCACTTAAGATTGGTAAAGATCTCATGTTTGTGCAAACTGCGCTTACTGAAGAAGAACCAGCAAAAAGCAAAAGCAAATCTTCAAAGCAGTCATCATCTGGCGGTGAAACAGAATTTGCTTCTTACTCCCGCCAGCTTATGTGCGAGGATACCGGCATTTCTTACGAAGAACCTTCACCCAATTCTTTCTCCTTCAATTCTCCTTATGGCGCATGTCCTGTGTGCAAAGGACTAGGCTCAGTGTATACTGTAAGCATGGATGCTGTAATACCTGATAATACAAAAAGCATCAAAGACGGCGGCATTGCTCCTTTAGGAGAAGAACGTGATGCATACATGTATCGCAATGTTGAACAACTGGCTAAGAAAAATAAAATAAGCCTTGATAAACCTATTAAGGATTTACCACAGGATAAACTGAATATCCTGTTGTATGGTAACAGTAATGGCGCAGAGGAAGATATTACAGACTTTGACGGCTCAACCAATGCACAGCCGTATGAGGGCGAATTTGAAGGCATTATTCCCATGCTTAAAAGATGGTTTGCGGGAAGTGGCAGCACGGAGACATTGCGTGAATGGGTTGAGAAGTTTATGGAGCTGAAAGCATGCCCATCATGTAACGGCGCAAGACTAAAAAAGGAAAGCTTATGGTTTAAGGTAGATAAGCACAACATCTCAGAATTGAGTGAAAAGAACCTCGATAAACTAATGGTGTGGTTTGCTGATGTAGAAAAGCGGTTGAGTGATAAGCAGAATGTAATTGCAAAAGACATATTGAAAGAAATTAGAGAGCGGCTTCAGTTTTTGCTGGATGTAGGTCTCACATATCTTACACTTAACAGGGCATCGCGAACATTAAGTGGCGGCGAGTCTCAACGTATAAGATTAGCAACACAGATAGGTTCTCAATTGCAAGGCATTACTTATATATTAGATGAACCTTCCATTGGCTTGCATCAAAGGGATAATCACCGGTTGATAGATGCGCTTAAAAACCTTCGTGATATTGGTAATAGTGTGTTAGTTGTTGAACATGATAAAGACATAATGCTCGCGGCTGATCATTTGGTGGATATCGGTCCGAAAGCTGGCAAACATGGCGGTGAAATTGTAGCCGCGGGTACACCGCAGGAAGTAATAAAATCTAACTCAGAAACCTCTCAATACTTAAGTGGCAAAAAGAGTATTGAAGTACCTGCAGAGCGTAGAAAAGGTAATGGCAAAATTTTAGAGCTAAAAGGTGCCAAGGGTAATAACTTGAAAGATGTATCGGTTAAGTTTCCTTTAGGTAAGCTCATTGTTGTTACTGGTGTAAGTGGCAGTGGTAAATCAACGCTTATCAACGAAACACTGTATCCTATTCTCAGCAAACATGCTTATGATTCAAGAGTTACACCTATGGAATACAAGACCGTTAAAGGTCTTGAGCATATTGATAAAGTAATAGAGATTGATCAATCACCTATAGGCAGAACGCCAAGAAGCAATCCGGCAACCTACTGTGGATTTTTTACCGAAATAAGAACATTGTTCGCATCTATTCCCGAAGCAAAAATACGCGGCTACAATGCGGGCCGGTTTTCCTTTAACGTAAAAAGTGGCAGGTGCGATGTTTGTGAGGGAGGCGGTATGAGGGTGATTGAAATGAATTTCCTTCCTGACGTGTATGTACACTGCGAAAAATGCAATGGAAAAAGATATAACCGGGAAACGTTGGAAATAAGATACAAAGGGAAATCTATTAGCGATGTTTTGGATATGACTGTAGACGATGCCTGCGAATTTTTTCAAAGTATTCCTTACCTGTATCGAAAAATAAAAGTATTGCAGGATGTAGGGCTTGGATATATTACACTCGGTCAGTCTGCTGTAACATTAAGCGGAGGAGAGGCCCAGCGTGTGAAGCTCGCTACTGAACTTGCAAAAAAGGATACCGGGAAAACATTCTATATACTTGATGAACCTACAACAGGACTTCATTTCCAGGATATACAACATTTGCTGGATGTATTAAACAAGCTTGTTGACAGGGGAAATTCAGTACTTGTAATTGAGCATAACCTGGATGTTATCAAGGTTGCAGATCATATCATTGATCTTGGCCCTGAAGGTGGCGACGGAGGAGGAAAGATTTTGTTTGAAGGAACGCCCGAGGCCATGGTAACAAACACAGAAAGTCATACAGCGAAATATTTAAAAATTGAACTTAGGCTTTAAGTATGACGGGTACATACTACGGCTGTCCTTTATCAAATTTCTTTTTAAGGTATTCCAATACGGTAGGGTCTTCAAGTCCTTCCATATCGCTCAATTGCAATTCAAGCGCTTTGTTACTTTTCTGAATTTCCAGCAATGATAAAAGTAGCGAACAGGTAAAAGCAATTAAGGCAGCTGCGAAAAGCACGTTGGCCCATACCATCCATTCTATGTAAATGAAGTACATGCATATTATGCAGAAAATAAAACTTAGCACACCCAGTGCCTGCATATTTTTTATAAGCTTTAACCTATACCTGAGGTTCTTTATCTGGCCGTGAAGTATATGCTTATTGTCTTCGTTTTTGTATTTATCATATAAGCTTCTGATAAGGCTTGCCAGCGCAAGAAACCTGTTGGTATAGGCAAGCATAATTAAACTGATTGCCGGGAACAATAGTGCAGGCGTGTTGATTGTAATATCCATACTTTAAAATAATAAAAAGAAAACAAACAAGAAGGGTGAGACTTCTTATGGACAGTCCTGAAAACGAAAAAGCCACTTTGCAAGTGCAAAATGGCTTTCTCTTTATTTACCTTTTCCTTATCTCTTTTGCCTGCGTTTCGGGAAGAAGTTTCCGGTTTTGGTTTTCATGTTTGTACCTTCAGGAGCTCCATAATGTGTCATAGCACAGCGGAATCCCAGAGAGTTACTACTTTGATCTTCTTCCATAAAACGTCTTGTTCCGGGGCTTAACCAGTAGGGCATATCATTCCAGCTTCCGCCTTTGTATACCCTTGACTTATCACTTATTAAAGTTGTAATACCGTAGCCATAAGTTACACCGCTCAGAGAATCACCATCAAGATAGTCAATGGCATAATGGCGTTGGTAATTACGGCGGTTACGTAACAATGAATCATTTTCAGGAGTATATTTTATATGGCCGAGGCTGTCACGTAAATTGCCTTCACCTCCACTTAAATCAACTTTTTTGAATTCATTACCACGGAACGGGTTGTAATCATCCTCTTCCATTCCCGTAGTTGGCCTGT
>Ga0105239_10002512_pt1 | contig 23336 bp, 17 predicted proteins | sample KBSC44metaG_FD_92761 | JGI IMG/M metagenome (GOLD analysis project Ga0105239, IMG submission 92761) | Corn rhizosphere microbial communities from Kellogg Biological Station, Michigan, USA - KBS C4-4 metaG | ecosystem: Host-associated > Plants > Roots > Rhizosphere > Soil | place: Michigan, USA... | reverse complement strand
TGGTAAATGACCTGCACAGGCAAGACAGGCTGCTTGTTGAAGATAATGAGTTTAATGGAAAGAGGAAATAAAATAGGGATAAACACCGGTGATGCTCTCTAATACCCGAATATTTTTTTCAGCATTTCATACAAAGCTGTTTCGTTCTCGTCAAAACGGCCGATGATCTTCCCTTCTTTGTCGGGCAGGAAATTCATCGGAATGCCTCTTACGCCATAACGTTGTGCGGCGCTGTTCTGCCATCCCTTTAGATCGGAGACCTGTGTCCAGGCAAGCTGATCTTTTTTTACGGCCGCCAGCCATTTGTCCTTGTTGTTGTCCAGCGAAACGCCCAGGATGGTGAAACCTTTTGGTGAATATTTCTGATAAGCCGCCACGACATTGGGATTTTCGGCCCGGCAGGGACCGCACCAGCTGGCCCAGAAATCCAGCAGTACATATTTCCCTTTGAAAGAGGCCAGGGATATGGGCTTGCCGTTGGGGTCATTTTGTACAAAGGCCGGGGCCGGCTGGCCTATTTCGGTCAGCTCCGCTGCATCCAGGCTGGCCTTGACCTGTCGTCCAAAATAAGAAGATTGTATGACGGGGTCGAGTCCTTTATACAATGGCCTCAATTCGGATGCCTGGGGATTATAAACATAGGTAGTGTAGATGGCATAGGCTGCGACATAGCTGGAGGGATGTGCGGCTGCATACTCTTTTACATACGCCCGGCGATGCTGATCCAGGTCGTTGAAGGCTTTTTCGATGCTGTCCATCTGAGGTTTGTCGTTCTTTGCCCTGGCCTGGTCGTACAGTTTATCCAGCTGTGACTCGGCGGCGTCGAGATCTTTCTGACCTGCCTTGAACTGTGTGGATTCATCCTGTGTGGGCGAGCCGGAGACAGCCGCTGTCCAGATGGAATCCTTATTGCCCGTGAGGCTGAGCTCCCCCGGCTGCAGCCAGAATCCAAAGCGAAATTCCTTCCCTTCTTTGCCCTGTATGCCCAGCAGACAATGTTCGGGTGCGGAGGAATGACCTTTTATGATAAAGCTTCCGCCCTTCACCCGGCCGGAGTCCATGTCTTTGTCCGTCTGGCTGTGATAGAGCCAGACCCAGCCGTCGGGCAGGCCTTCTATCTTACCTGTCAGGGTGTAGGTGGAGTCGAGAGGGCTACAATTTGCCTGGAGACCAAGGCATGTCAGGAATATGAATACTGCGTATTTACGCACGGACATATTCGTCTTTTCAATGGTGTTTGTGATTGCTTCGCAATTCATGCTCCCAATTTACACTAATTTCTCAACGGTTTGCCGCCTTTCAACACGCTCTGTATCCTTTCCAGTGTTTTTTTCTCGCCGCAGAGGCTGAGGAAGGCTTCTCTTTCCAGGTCCAGGATATATTGTTCGCTGACGAGGGTGGGCTCGCTGAGGTCGCCGCCGCACATGACATAGGCTAGCTTTTTTGCGACTTTTACATCGTGGTCTGTTGCATAATTACCTCTCCACATGCCATTGATGCCGGCATAGAGGGCGCCCAGCGCGCTGCGTCCAAGCACTTTTACATCCGTCCGGACCACAGGCTGTACATATCCATCGTCATACAGCTCGATGACCGAGGCCTTGGCTTCGGCGATGCGTCGTCCCTGGTTGATGCTGACGATGTCCCGGCCTTTGCGTAGGACGCCCAGGTCGTACGCCTCCATGGCGGAAGTGGATACCTTGGCGGTGGCAATATTGAAAAAGCGATTTTTTAATGTAATGGTTTCCGGCTCGTCCTCATGCATCTCGTCGGCTGCCCGCAATGTGAATTCCTTTGTGCCGCCGCCGCCGGGTATCAATCCTACACCCAGCTCTACCAATCCAATATAAGATTCTGCTGCTGCCACCACACGGTCCGCATGCAGGCTCATTTCGCAAGCGCCACCCAACGTCAGTCCATGCGGCGCAATTACCACCGGCACGGCTGAATAACGGACACGCATCATCGTAGATTGGAACTGACGGATGGCCATATCCAGCTCATCGAAGTCCTGTTCGATGGCCAGCATAAAGATCAGCCCCACATTGGCGCCGGCACTGAAGTTCGGTCCCTCGCCAGCAATGACCAGTCCTTTATATTTTTCTTCGGCCAGGGCAATGCTTTTTTGGATGCCTTCCAATACCTCTCCTCCAATGCTGCCCATTTTTGTATACCATTCGAGACCGAGTACATTATCATCGAGGTGATAGAGGCGGCAGGCGCTGTTCTTCCATACCGTCTGCCCTTCGAAGTTGCGCATTACAAGGAATGCATCGCCACCGGGCAGGGACTTATAGGACTTCGAAGGAATATCGTAGTAATGTCGCCGGCCCTGTTCGACCTTGTAGAAAGTACGTGCGCCCGAGGCCAGCATCTCTTCTATCCAGGGGGCTACAGTATAGCCTGCCTCTTTCATTTTTTTAACGGTGGCTTCGACACCCAGCACGTCCCAGCTTTCGAAGGCGCCTATCTCCCAGCCAAAGCCCGCCATCATGGCATCGTCCACACGGTAAAGCTCATTTGAAATTTCGGGTATGCGATGGGATATATAGGAAAAGAGACCGTAGTGGAACTGGCGATAGAATTCACCGGCCTTGTCTGCGCCCTGGAAGAGGGCTTTCAGGCGTGTTTTCAGGTCGTCGATGGGTTTGGCTGCCTCGAGGGTGGTGAATTTAGGTTTCTGCCGGGGACCGTATTCCAGTGTTTTGAGGTCGAGGGTCAGGATCTCTTTTTCGCCCCCGGCTCCTTTGGTCTTTTTGAAGAACCCCTGTCCTGTCTTGTCACCCAGCCATTTATTTGCTACTATCTTATCCAGCCAGGCTGGTATGTTGAAGACGGCTTTTTGTTCATCCTGGGGGCAGTTCTCTGCTACTCCCTTTGCCACTTTTACGAGGGTGTCGATGCCTACCACATCTGCTGTACGGAAGGTCGCCGACTTGGGCCGGCCGATGATGGGGCCCGTCAGGGCATCCACCTCATCGATGGTCAGCCCCAGCTTTTCCACCAGACCAAAAATGGCCATGATCCCATAGACGCCGATGCGGTTGGCGATAAAGGCAGGTGTATCCTTGGCCAGCACCGTTGTTTTACCAAGATAAAGGTCCCCGTAATGCAAAAGAAATTGCACCACTCCCGGGTCGGTGTCGGGTGTGGGGATGATCTCCAACAGCCGGAGATATCGTGGGGGATTAAAGAAGTGTGTGCCGCAGAAGTGTTTTTTGAAATCATCGCTGCGTCCTTCCGTCATCATATGGATGGGAATGCCGGATGTATTCGAGGTGATGAGGGTACCTGGTTTGCGGTATTTCTCTACTTCGGTGAATACCTGCTGCTTGATATCGAGGCGTTCGATCACCACTTCTATGATCCAGTCGCAGCCGGCGATATCTTTCATGTTGTCCGTGAAGTTGCCCGTCCTTATTCTTTTGATGACATCCTTTGTATATATAGGGGAGGGATTGGATTTGACGGCGGCTGCCAATGCATCGTTCACGATCCTGTTCTTTACAGCCGGATGGTCCAGCGTGAGTTTTTTTGCCGACTCAGCCTCATTTAATGCCGTAGGGGCAATGTCCAACAGCAGGGTCTGAATGCCAATGCCTGCGAAATGACAGGCAATCCTCGATCCCATTACACCACTTCCCAATACGGCTACTTTTTTGATGATCCGGTTCATGGTCTGAATTAGTTAGTTAAACAACTATTTACTTTAAAGGTAGGGAAAATTGGAATAAAAAAAGAGGCCAAACCTTGAGAAAAAATTGGTCTGGCCTCTTTTTTAGATTATGAAGTATAATATATTAGAGTATTTTACTCAGGCGATCGATCTCATAATTATCGGCTTTGCTGGTCTGATCGATGCGAACCTGCATCTGATCCTGCATGAGCTTTCTCGGATGGCTGTCGCCGCAGATATAGCTAACAGTGAGGTAGACGCCCTTCTCGATGATCATTTTATTGCCGCATATATCTGTCAGGCATACCTTATCCTCATTCTCAAAAGAGCCGGAACAATGATATTTGTTCTTTATGGAATCTATGAGTATCTCATTCGTCTTTTCCGTAAAGGAAATAAAGCTTAGCTGGGAGTAATAGAAATATCCCTGGATGAAATGGAACTGGATCAATACTTTCTGGCGCAGCAGCTTGGTGCGGTAGAAAAGGATCTTGTGGTCCTTGAAATCATTGATATCCTTCAGCTGGAAAGAAGGCATGCCTGTCTTCCAGATGACCCTTCTGGTGGTAGCGCCGAACGGTATATCCTGCGGCGCAATGATCGTATTGGTCAAATAGGGAGAAAGATGCTCCTGTGCCAGCATTTGATGCGCGAAATCGAGATAATACTGATTAATAAAGCTCCGGTAGAAATTTTCCTTTTCGTGGTAGTAATTGTTGTACCGTTGATAAGGCAGTATCTTGTATTGCAGGTTCTGTTTCATAACACTATAGGGCGTGTTTGATATTAGATTTACTTCCGCCAACAGACCTGAAAACGGACTAAAAGAAAAGCTAACAGGTGTGGGCAGAAAGAGTCGTTACTACAACGCAATTATGTTTTGCTAAGTATGAAATTGCCGGAATCTAGGGGTTAAACCCTATTTTTTTGTCCTATTTCGCATGATAGTTGTTATTTTTCTACAATACATTGAAGGAGAATGATATCCCTCAGGCGGCCGGCACAGTTGCCCCGGATAATGCAGCTGTCCCCCGGTTGGGGCTCCGGATGGGGGGTATAAAGGGAGTCGAGGCTGCAGCTAACCGCTTCGGGCAGGGCATGTTGTCCTTCCAGGAGGACGGTGATCCCATTTCTGCTCTTTCTCACTTGCCGGATGATGCCCCGGACGGAGATGACCTTATAGAGATATTCCTGGTTGAAGAGCACTTCATTTTTATTGGAGAGGCTGATCAGGTCGGCGGCGCTGACGGGGATGGAGGTTGTGGCAGCCTTGAGCAGTGTCTGGTCTGGGATATAATAAAAATATCCATACAGGAGCAGACCCAGTACAAGGAGCAGGGCCAGACCATATTTTACGCGTAGATGCATGGGGAATGCCCATATATACGAAAAATAGCAGGATCGGGATTTTTTAAGCCTGAGCTGAGTATTGTCAGCTCACGCCCGACCCCGCGTCTATCTTATCTCCAGGGCTCACAAAATGGAGCTTGCCGCTCTTATCTTCTGCCATGAGGATCATTCCATTGCTTTCGATGCCGCGCATTTTTCTGGGGGCCAGGTTGGCAACTACGACCACCTGTCTGCCAATAATATCGGCGGGGCTGAAATGCAGGGCGATGCCGGAGACGATAGTCCTTTGTTCCGTCCCCATGTCAACGGTGAGCTTTAGCAGCTTGTCTGCTTTTTCAACTTTTTCGGCGTGCAGAATGGTTCCGACCTTCAGGTCAATTTTCCCAAAGTCATCATATACGATGGTCGGCTTGGCTGGCGCAGCGGCCGGTGTTTCAGCCGGCGCTGGAGTGGCAGGTTCGGTCTGTGCGGCTTTAGCGGCAGATGCGGCCTTTAGCTTTTCGACCTGGGCTGTTACTTCTTCGTCCTCGATCTTACGGAACAGCAGCTCAGGAGCGCGGAGGCTATAACCTACGCTCAGCAGGTTCATCTTGCCGGCGTTGCTCCATTCCAGCATTTTTTCCACCACCTTCATCATATGCAGCATCTTCTTTGCTGTGAAGGGGAGGAAAGGATTGATCAGGATGGCAAGATTAGCCGTCAGCTGCAGGCATATGTGGAGGCAGTTGTCGATGATCTTTTGATTAGCCGGTGTTTCGGTCAGGGTCCGGGCCACGATCCAGGGCTCTTTTTCCTGCATGTATTTATTGCCTTTCCGGGACAGGTCAATGACCTCGAACAAGGCTTCCCGGAATTTATATTGTTCCAGCAGCGGCTCTACCCTGGATCGGGCGCTTTCTATTTCCCGGATGATGGCCCGGTCGGCATCGTCCATGACGTCGTTGTGTAATGCAGGCACCTTGCCGCCGCACAGCTTGTGCATGAGGACGAATGTGCGATTGACAAAATTGCCGAATATATTGGCCAGCTCGCTGTTATTGGCGTCCTGGAATCCTTTCCAGGTGAACTCGCTGTCCTTGGTCTCGGGGGCTATCGTCGTCAGGTAATAGCGCAGGCTGTCGGCCAGCTGGCTGCCGCCATTGTCCTTCTTTATAAAGTCATCGATATAATCCTGCATCTCCAGCTTCCAGTTGCGGCTGGTGCTCATCTTATCCCCTTCCAGGTTCATGAACTCATTGGCAGGGACATTGTCGGGCAATATATTCCCATGCAATTTCAGCATGATGGGGAAGATGATACAATGGAATACGATATTGTCCTTTCCAATGAAATGTACCAGCTTGGTATCCTTGTCATACCAGTAGGGCTTCCAGTCCTTGCCTGTGTCCAGTCCCCACTGGCGGGTAGCGCTGATATAGCCGATGGGAGCGTCGAACCATACATACAGCACTTTCCCTTCCGCCTCAGGCAGGGGCACTTTTACGCCCCAGTCCAGGTCACGGGTGACCGCCCTGGGCTGCAGCCCGCCATCGATCCAGCTCTTACACTGGCCCACTACATTGGCGCGCCAGTCATCCTTATGCTCCTGTAATATCCATTCCCGGAGGAAGGCCTCGTGTCTATCCAATGGAAGGTACCAATGAGCGGTGCTCTTCTTTACAGGAGGCTTGCCGCTGAGCGTGCTATGCGGGTTGATCAGCATGTCGGGACTCAGGGAAGAGCCGCAGTTCTCACATTGATCACCATATGCGCGCTGGTAGCCGCAGACGGGGCAGGTGCCCATGATATATCTGTCGGCCAGGAAAGTCCTGGCTTCCTCATCGTAATATTGTTCGCTCTCCTTTACCTCCAGTTCGCCGCGGCTGTTCAGGTCCAGGAAAAATTCCTGGGAGGTCTCGTGATGGATGGGATCGCTGGTCCGGTGATAGATGTCGAAAGAAATGCCTAGCTCGGCGAAATTTTCCTTGATCAGCTGATGGTATTTATCGATGATGGCGCGTGGCGTAGTGCCTTCTTTCATGGCCTGGATAGGGATGGCTGTCGCGTGCTCGTCGCTGCCGCAAATAAATGCCACATCCCGGCGCTGGGCCCTTAAGTATCGTACGTATATATCCGCAGGCAGATAGGCTCCCGCCAGATGGCCGATATGTTTCAGTCCATTGGCATAAGGCAGAGCTGCCGTGATCAGGTATCTTTTTGGTTGATTCATCCGTTGGTCCTATTTACGCTAAGGACGGCAAATTTACGGATTTCCTGGCTCCCAACCGAACCTCCGCGGGCTTTGCCCGTTTGTTAAGTGAAAGGTCGATTGTTCGGCAGACAGGCTGATAGCGTTTATTCCTGCAGCATGAATTCCACAGAGGCATTGCGTTTATAGTCAGTGGATAGGAATAGATTATAGGTTTTGCCATGAACCGTTACCTCCATCAGCGCCGTATTTGGCGGCAGCTTGCCCAGGTTCTCCGCGAACAGAACCAGCTTGTTTACCGGCAGGCTTTTGTCGATGGGAAGGGTGAGCGTTTTTGCCTGTGCGGTAAGCTTAAGATGCGAAAGGATCAATTCATTGTTTAGGTACAGGCTGACAGAGTCGCCGTCTATTTCGCCATTATCATACAGATCCACACGGATGGAATCGATGCCCTGGACCGGGATATTCGCCGCTACTATGGTGCTCCGGCTTAGGAAGGCATCCATCTGCCGTTGTTGTGTGGAATCTTTTTTCTTGTGGGTAACAATGGCCACCGGGATAAAGGGAGGCGCTTTCTTCTCCAGGCGGATGGACAGTTCGGGTAGTTTCTCCGTACTGTTGCTGGCACGGTGCCAGTGTCCCATCAGGATGTCCTTGTGATTGATACGTTTGTAATAAAGGACATAGAACCCGCCGGGAGGACGTCCCATTACTTTTTGCAGATCTGCGCCGTCGGGGGGTGTCTGTTCGCCGGACAGGCCCGCGATGATAATATTGTTCTTTCCTCCTTCCGGTCTGTTGACGGTGACGCTGTCCTCCCGGATAGTGAGAATGGAGTCATGGCCGTAATAACGACCGCTGATGACGAGATGCCTGATATAATGAGATTCCGGAAAATACCAGTGTAGCACGCCTCCGAAGCTGGAGTCCGCGGCGGTGATCGTTAGCACCAGCTTTTGCCGCTGGTCAGATGATGAGCTGGTGACGTCTCCTGTCCATTGGCCCGTGAGATCCTGCGTCTGTCCTGTAAGTCCCCAACCACACAATAAGATCACCAATAACCAACGCATGTAATATTTGTGTTAACACCGGGTATGGTTTGCCTTCAAAAATAACCCATCCCCGGTGCATGGCTAATGATGGGCCTTCGGCCGACGAACCTGTGGTCCGTCATGTTGTTTTAAAAGCGGCAAGTTATGCTCAAAATTCAGATGATCCGAAAAAAGTTTAGTTAACTTAGGAGCCATGAATCGTAAACATTTTCTTTCTTCCCTCCTTACCTTAGGCGCGGGGACTGCACTTCCCGTATTGGGTGCTCCGGCGCGGCAGGTTGTGAAGCCCGTACCGCCCCGTGTCCCTGACTATCTCTCGACGGGTGATACCATCGGTATCACCTGCCCTGCGGGATTTATTACGTTGAAAGAGATAGAACCTGCTATCCAGCAGATAGAGAGCTGGGGGTTTAAGATAAAGATCGGCAATACAGTGGACAAAAGGGACTTTAGCTTTGGCGGCACCGATGCGGAAAGAGCAGCCGATCTGCAGCAAATGATCGACGACCCCGGTCTAAAGGCCATTCTCTGTGCAAGAGGTGGATACGGAGCCGTTCGTATCGTCGACCGGCTGGATCTCAGCGGGCTCTCCAATTATCCCAAATGGGTCATTGGCTTTAGCGACATTACGGTCCTGCTTTGTCATATCCATCGTAACCTGAATATGGCCGGTATACATTCCAAGATGTGTAACAGCTTCCCTGACGACTGGTCAAAGGCGGAGCCCGTACAGATAGATTCTATTCTTTCCATCCGGCAGGCGTTAACGGGTGGAATGATGCAGTATCCTGTTGTGATGAATGAGAAAAACAGAACGGGAGTTGCGGAAGGGGCACTCGTAGGGGGGAATCTCAAGACGCTGGAGACGCTGTCCGGCACCCGCTCCGATATAGATACAGTAGGAAAGATACTTTTTGTAGAGGACACGGGTGAATATCTCTACAGCATCGATCGTATGTTCTGGAACCTGGAACGTACCGGCAAGCTGGGTGGCCTGCAAGGTCTTATAGTGGGAGGTTTTAAAATAAAGCCAGACGATCCGGGTGAAGAATTTGGCCACACCTTATACGACATCGTGCTGGACAGAGTTAAAGCATATAATTTCCCTGTGGCCTTCGACTTCCCCGTAGGTCATCAGAAGAATAATTATGCCCTGAAATATGGGATGTCCCACCGCCTGACTGTCACCACCGAAAAAGTTATCCTGGAGGACCATATATGATGCATATCCCGCCCTATTTACAACCTGGTGATACCATTGCCCTTGTCTGTCCTGCCGGCTATATGGCGCCAGAGAGGGCGCAGACCTGTATCGAGACCCTTCGCAGCTGGGGTTATACCGTGCAGGTGGGAAAGACAATGAATAGTCATTCCGGAAACTATTTTTCCGGCTCGGATGAAGAAAGATTGGTGGACCTGCAGCAGGCGCTGGACAATCCTGCTGTAAAGGCTATCCTCTGTGGACGCGGCGGTTATGGCCTTAGCCGTATCATCGACAAAATAGACTTCAGCGTCTTTGAGAAAAATCCCAAATGGATCATCGGCTTCAGCGATATCACCATCCTGCATGCGCATATTTACACCAACTACAAGACCGCCAGTCTGCATGCTCCCATGGCCGGCGCTTTCAACGAAGGTGGAGCGGAAGAGGTATATGTCGCCTCATTGCGTGCGGCTATGGAAGGAAAGAAGGCCCGCTACACCTGTGACGTACATCCATTCAACAGAATGGGCCGGGCCACCGGATCGCTGGTAGGCGGCAATCTTTCCCTGCTGGCGCATCTATGCGGCACTACTTCTGAAATAAAGACAAAAGGAAGGATACTTTTCCTGGAGGATGTGGGAGAATATCTGTACAATGTGGACCGGATGTTGTATCAGCTAAAGCGCAATGGCCGCCTGGACAAACTGGCAGGTCTTGTCATTGGGGGCTTTACGGAAATGAAGGATACTATGCGGCCTTTTGGCCAGACCGTCCAGGAGATCATCCGCGATATGGTAAAGGGATATGACTATCCCGTTTGTTATAACTTCCCTGTCAGTCATGGCGGCGACAATTATGCGTTGAAGCATGGGATGGAATATACGCTCAGTGTTGGGACGGAAGTGATCATATTGGAGGAGTGATTAAGTAGTTATTCTTAGGCGCCTGAACTTTTAACTGTAATAAGCACATTTAAGAGTTGTATGGCAGGATTTTTTTGAGTAGCATTGCTGTCAGAGCCACCAGCTGACAGGTGCAAAGCCTGTGTGGCGACAACTCGGTTAAGGTTTATGGACGGCATTATTTGCCGAACAAAAAGGATGCGCAAGCATCCTTTTTATCTTTACGTACTATTGATTTATCTTTTTGTATGTCTGCTGGTGATTGACGAGGATGCTGCTGACCCGGCCATTCCCGCGGGTGAACTGAAAATCGCCTTTTTGGTCGTACAGAAAAAATTCATCTGCCGTAACGAAATGCAGCTGCCATTGATCAAACCTGACGTCCAAAAATATTTTTCCTTCTTTTTGGAACACGCGCACCGTGTCGCTACCAAGTGCATATTGTCCTGTATACTGATCCAACGGAGCTGGAGCGTCGATCTCTGTCTTGACAACGGGTTTATAAAATCCTTCCCATTTATAAACCGAGGCTACGCTGTTGATGATCTCATCCATGATGGCCCCATTATCTGAGTTGACCATTACCACTACACCTCTTCCCCCGTGCAGACTGCCATAGTATTGGGAACGGAATCCTTCATTGGCTCCGCCATGGGAAAAGTATTTATCATCGCCCCTTTGCAATATGAAGACACCCAATGCGGCACTGCTGTCGATGAAAGGTGTAAGCCGCAGCTTTGTCGTGGCAGGGGATAATACTCCGCCGGCGTGTCCGTCGAGGGACTGCTGAGTCGCGATGATATAATGCGCGAGGTCGGTGGGATTGGTCCATAGTCCGGCAGCAGCCTGTTCGGGGTAGACATGGGATCTGCCATGCAATGCGACGCCGTTGGCCCTATATCCTGTGGCCAGCAAAGTCTTTTTATCTGCGGGCGCCGGCTGTGTATAAAAGCTGCCTGTCATACCCATGGGCTGCAGGATGCTGTCCCGCATGTATGTATCATAGGGGAGGCCCGTGCTATTCATAACCACGAGTTGGGAAAGGGTGATGCCGCCTCCTGAATATACCGCCGGGGAGAGTCCTGGTTCGGACATGGATCGTATCCGGGGGTTGTTGGCCGGACGCTGGCCGTCCAGGATCTGTGGGATGGTGGGAAGGCTGTCGTTGATATCATATCCCGGGAAACCATGGACCGTAAGTCCGGCGGTGTGGCTCAGCAATTCTGCCAGGGTGATCTTTTTCCCCTTCGACACGCTGTCATAGGGGAATTTCCAATCCTTCAGGTATTGATTGACATCGACATTCAGATCCAGCTTCCCATCCTGGACAAGTCTTAGCACACCCACGCCGTTGAGGGATTTACTGATGGATGCGGCCTGGAATAAAGTGGCCGTCGTGACTTGGCGGCCTTCGCTGCTGTCCGCCCAGCCATAGCCTTTGGCCCAGTCGACTTTGTAGTTGTCGATGACAGCGATGCTTAACCCTTTGAGGCGGTAGTGCGCCATCCGCGCGGCCAGGGTCCATTGTCCATCATGTTGCGTTTGTATCCATCCGGAAAGATGGGTCTCCACATCGTGGATCCTTTGGGTTATGTCTTTTGACTGCGTGTAGGCGCAGGAGGTCAAAAGGAAAAGGAATATGGCGGAGGAAAGGATATTCTTCATATGAATACCAATATCGTGCTTTTATGGTATAGTTCATGGTCTTAATTGACCCTACCCTGCTCTTCATCGGCGCTGGTATTATCTTTTCGCCGGCGGCGGGAATTAGACTCCTTACCAAACCGGTAGCTGAATGCCAGCCCTATCCGCCGGGAGTCTTCGATATAAGTGTGGAAGGCGCTGGTATAGGGTATATCGGTGGTCTGGTCGCGGTTTTTGCGCGAATGGAAGATATCATCGACTGTCAGGCGCAGGCTGGCCTTATCCTTCCATATATTTTTCTGAACGGCGGTATTGGTATAATATATGGCACGTGTGACATTCTGGGCGGAAAGGATCCTGCTTCGGGCGCTGAAGTACAATTCCGCGCTCCATCCTTTTTGGAACCTGAACTGATTAAAGAGGTCGCCCGTGGCGGCAAGAATGCTTTTGTCCACGTACACGCCATTGATGTTGCTTTTGTTGACGAGGTTGCCAAACCGGCCAAAGAAGTTTACGTTCCACCATTTGACAGGTGAAAAGTTCAGATTGACGACCATAAAAAGAATATGGCCATGGGCTATATTGCCCGGGCGGGTGATAAAGATATCGCCTTCCGTCGTCGTGGTAGAGAAGATGATATCGTCCACATGATCAAGGTGAGCGCCGATGGTGAGCAATTGCTTATAGCGCCAGGACAGCTCGATGTGATAATTATAGCAGGGATTCAGATAGGGGTTGCCCGAATTATAGGAATATTTATCGTGATAGGAGAGGAAGGGGTTCAGCTGTTGATAGCCGGGGCGATTGATCCTTCGGCCATAGCGCAGCACCAGTGTATTTTTACCGGCGCTGTCCAGCTTATAATTGAAAAAGGCGGTAGGGAAAAGGTCCGTATAGGTCCTGGAAAAAGAGGAGTCCTTTATGACGGTATTGCCCACCTGATGACCTTCGGACCGGGTGTTCTCTATCCTCGCCCCTATCTGCGCGGATAATCTTTTCCATTCCTTTCCAAAAGTAGTATAGGCGGCGGCGATACGTTCTTTATAGATAAAATGATCCGTCTGGCCATAATCGGGCAGGGGAATATTGCCGGAGATGTCATAATAGTCCGTAGCGATGTCGGTGTTGACATAGCTGTATTTAAGTCCCGCCTCCAGTTTAACCCGGCCTTTCAGGGGATGTGTGTAATCCGTCTTGGCGGAATAGATATGGATATCCGCGGGTGTCCGGTATTGAAAGTCTAATTGGCTGGTTTGTGTTCCATCCGGGCTGGTGACGTAATTGGGAGAATATTTATTTCCGTTGGAATTGTAATTGATATAGTCCAGGTCGGCGTCTATCTCTCTTCCCTCTTTGCCCATCCGGTGCTGGAGATTCAGGTTGGCGCCGAGATTCTTCCAATGGTAGTCTCCGGAGGTATAGCCAAGCCCCATAGAGTCCAGGTGCATACTGCCATCATAGCTGTTGCTGATGTATGAGAGTCTGTCGTTGGAGGGACGGGTATTGCCTGTGAGCACGAAGCCGAAGTTTGTATTGGCCGTGGCGGCAAAGTCCATGCCCAGCTTGCCATTCCAGGCGTTGCTGGTAGTCTTGTAGCGGGTGTCCATGAGGACGGCATTGTTGAGCGAGCCATCTTCGTTGTAGAAATATCTTTGATAGGATTCGTCACTATAGTTTTTGTAAAGACTGTAGCCCAGATTGGCAAATAGGGTGATCTTGCTATTGTGATAATTTAGGTTGAGCGCGTCATTGCTGCGGCCGTAGGAGCCCTGGTTGTAACCGATGGAAAGATTGCCTGTAAAGCCTGCCATCCTGTTCTTCTTAAGACGGATGTTGATCACCGTGGCGCCTGCCGCGTCATATTTTGAGGGAGGATTGGTCATCAGCTCTACCTTATCCAGGACGCCGGCGGGAATCGAGCGGAGATAGGCCGCCAGATCGGAAGCCGACAGGTAGGTGGGTCTGCCGTCTATCAGCACCGTTGTGCCGCTGCCATTGAGGGCGATGCTTCCATCCGAGCCGACTGTCACACCGGGGGATTTCGCCAGGACGTCCAGGGCACTACTGCCGGCATTGCCGATCATAGATTCTACGTTGACTACCGTGCGGTCCAGCTGTTCTTCCACCAGCGGTTTTTTGGCTGTGACGGCTACTTCCTTCAAAGTGTTGGCTCCCGTCCGTTGAAGGATGATCGCCGGCAGACGTATAGAACTGTGCTGGTCGCTGATGGTTAGGGGGATGCTGATATATTTTTTAAATCCGACACCTGTTGCTGCCAGCAGGTAGGCTCCATTGTCTATTTTCCGGAATTCAAACTTCCCCTGGTCGTCCGTGACGACTCCTTTTACCTGCGTGGAGTCGGAAGTTCGCAGGAGCTGTACCGTGATGGCAGGTACAGGCTGGCTGGCCGCGTCATGGATGATGCCGGATATTTTTTTAACAGGTGATTGGGCAAATGATGTCAGTGACAGAATAAGGGCTGCTAATAGTATAGTACATTTATGCATAAGACTTCGATGTATTTACAAAACTAACGCTATTTTTATTGAGATGTTGTGTTTAATTATTTCCATAACGGGGATCATCATACAGGCATTGGACCCATGTTCTGAATGTAAGGTTGCACGGAATCCGGGTTTTGTGGCAAAAAAGTGATCAAACCGGGGAAATATGTGATGGGTTATCTTTGCATAGAATTTATCTATGACATTCATACAACTTGAATATATCGTGGCGGTGGATACCTATCGCCATTTTGCCACCGCCGCCACTCATTGTTTTGTTACCCAGCCCACGCTTAGCATGCAGGTGCAGAAGCTGGAGGAAGAGCTCGGGATAAAGATCTTCGACAGGAGCAAGCAGCCTGTGCTGCCTACCGAGGCGGGGCGGGAGCTGATCGACCAGGCCAGAAAGATACTGGCTGAAAAGGAGGTCATCCAGGAGATCGTACAGGCCAAAAAGGGCTTGCTGAAGGGCGAGCTGCGCATTGGGATCATCCCTACCCTGGCGCCTTATTTATTACCCTTGTTTGTACAGGGCTTTACAGCCAAATATCCGCAGATCAAGCTTGTGGTCAGCGAGATGACCACCGAGGACCTGGTAGCCAGGCTTCGGGAGGGCAGGATCGATGTGGGCATTTTGGTCACTCCGCTGCAGGAGAATGGGATCCGGGAGCATGTGCTGTTCTATGAGGAGCTGCTGGTGTATGTATCCCGCAAGAATGCCGCCTATAAAAAGACTTATATGCTGGCCCAGGACATCGACCCGAATAAGCTATGGCTGTTGGAGGAGGGGCATTGTTTCCGGAGCCAGATCGTCCGCCTGTGCGAGCTGAGAAAGGCGAGTAAGGAAGGCAGTCATTTCGACTATGAGGCCGGCTCCCTGGAAACCCTTCGCCGGATGGTAGAGCTGAACGATGGCATCACCATTCTCCCCGAGCTTGCCGCTATGGACCTTACTAAAAAACAATCCCAGCTGATCCGTCATTTCAAACGGCCGGCCCCTATGCGGGAGGTCAGCCTGGTAGTGCATCGCGACTTTGTAAAGCAACGGCTTGTACAGGCCTTACGGGAAGAGATCATCAACGCTGTGCCCGAGAAGGTGCGACAAAACAAGAATCAGCATGTCATTCCCATTTGAAAAATCCGCGCGAAGCACGTAGCTTGCGGTCCTAAGAGATTGTATGGGTATCAAGCGTTTGTTAATCAATATTTTAGGGGAGCGCAGCTATTTGTCTTTACTGGCTGGCACCTTTCAGCGGCTGTATCCAACCGGTAAATTGGGACTTATTTACCAGGATGTTTATTTTTTACAGCACATCGTCGAAAAGGGCGACGTCTGTGTAGACATCGGCGCCCACCTGGGATATTATACATTCGAGTTGAGCCGGCGGGCCGGCGCTACGGGCAAGGTCATTGCCATCGAGCCCATGCCTGTATTCAGCGAGGTGCTGGGGAAGCTGTTGCGGAACAAAAAAGTAAGCAATGTGGAGCTGTTGCAGGTGGCTCTTGGCGGAGATGGCGACTATGTAGAGATGGGGATCCCCAAGGTGGGGAATAACAAACAGTTCGCCTATGCGCGGGTGATGAAGAGCGATGGGCAGTATGAGTACCTGGAGCAGGTGAGGGTAAAGAATGAGCAGGGGGACGGGCTGTTCAGTCAGCTGCCACGTCTGGATTTTATAAAATGCGATGTGGAAGGGCTGGAAATAAAAGTCTTTTCCTCCATGATGGAAACGTTGTCCCGACACCGGCCTATATTGCTGGTGGAGCTGGTGAACAAGGGCGAGCGTATTAAGTTCTTCGACCTGCTGCGGCCCCTGGGCTACGAGCCGTATTACCTGGAGAAGGGGCGGTTGTATCCGCTGGATCTACATGAGGATGTATTTCCTGTCAGCCATAATCATTATTTTATCCCGGGGGTAAGGAAGGAGAGAATACGACTTTTGAATTCCTGATGGTCGGCCAGATCATTATGCCCACCACCCTCGATGGTAATAAATTCATCTCCTTTTTTGAGCAGCGGCTTTAGCCGCGATGCGTTGCTATAAGGCACTACCCCATCGCTGGTACCGTGAAAAATGGTAATCGGCGCCGTCACCTTTGGAAGGTGTTCATACGTAGGAAATTTATAGTGCATCATGCTGCCCACGGGCCACAGGGGCAGATAATGCCGCACCAGCGATGTCATACTATAGTAGGGGCATTCCAGTATCAGCCTTTGGCAATCCCTTACATCTGCCAGTTCTGCGGCCACTCCAGTACCCAGGCTCTTGCCATAAATAATGATCTGATCAGGGCGCCACCGGCTTCGCGCCAGCTTGTACAGCACCAGCGCGTAGGCATAAAGATCCTCTTCACTGAATTTTCCCGTGCTCTTGCCATAGCCGGGATAGTCTATCATCCAGACCTCATAGCCGTGGGGGGTAAAATCCGTTGCATAGGGGGCATAGCGGCTTATATTCTCTTTATTGCCGTGGAAGTACAGCACAACGCCCCGGGCGGTGTCGGCGCCCGTGTGTGTGAATTGGATGACATTGATGTTGGTCTCCTTGTTATAGGGAATATTGACCTCTTTAAAGGGCTGGTCAAAGTGGTAAGGCGTGTGTATATCCACGGCGACAGGATGGAATAAGATACGGTCCTGCAAATAATAGAATGCGATGCCGATGATACAATAGAGCAATATCAGCACCTTTAGCCAACGAAATCCTTTTTTCTTTGTGATCTTCATAATTTGTCACTCCTTCAATATGTCCCGGATAAAATTGTGGTATTCCGGAAAGGTGGTCAGGTTATTGTGCCCTCCGCCATGGATACGGATCAGCGTTATTTTCGATGGGTTCAATTGCTGCAGCCGCTCGCTGTGTCGAATGGGTATCAGCCAGTCGCGTGTGCCATGCAGGATATAGGTATGACAACGTACGCGGGGCAGCCAAAGATCTGTCCGGAGATGATACCGGAGAACATATCGCACCGGCAAGATAGGAATAAACCGCTGCACCACCTTCCTGAAATTGTAATAAGGGCTGTCCAGGATCAGGTAACGGGGATCATTGTCCGCTGCCAGCTTGGCTGCAAAACCGCTGCCGATGCTACGGCCATAGACGAGCATGCAGTTACTGGGGCATTGTTGTAAAAGTGTGTTATAGACGAATTGTACGTCGCTGAGAAGGGCTGTTTCGCTCCTTCGGCCAGTGCTCTTGCCGAACCCCCGGTAATCCACCAGTACGACGTCATAATTATATCGGTAGAAATCCCTGGCATATTTGGCCCAGCCCTTAATGCTGCGGGTATTGCCGTGCAGGTAGAGGATAAGTCCCGCCGGATGCTCCCGGTAGAAATGCAGCCCATTGATACGTACTCCTTCGGTGATGTCAAAGAAGAGCTCTTTAAATGGGATATCATATTTGTACTGGAAATTGGCCGGCAGCTTTTCCGGCTTGAAGATAAGTCTGTCCTGTATAAAATAGACAATGACAAGCAGGATGACAGCGCCAATGACAATATATAATAGATCATGCAGGAGCATCAAACTATTCAAATTCCGTATCGATCCTTTTCAGGTTGAAATTCGGGACTGGCGACACTACCAGCGGGAATTTCTCGATGGTCACGTTGGACGGGTCCAGGCCAAAACCTCTTTCTTCGGAGAGGCTTAGCTCCTTCAGCCAGAAGTACAGTTTCATAACCACCCGCTCCCAGAAAGGAAGCTCATTGTCCTGGCTCAGGTATTTTTCCATGACGATGAACTGGAAGTCACCCACCACATTATTCCTTTCCAACGATTCGTAGCGGCTGGTGATATTCACCTCCTTATTATTTACAAGGTCTTCCACTACCTTACGGAACATCAGGTTGATCTTCGGCTCGATACGGAAACCCAGTCTGAATTCCACGCGGATGATGTCATTGGGGATGATATGCTCCACCGAATATTCAGCGGTATAGGGATCGTCCAGGGTATCTACGTGGACAAACCAGTAGATATCGCTGCGTTTGGGCTTCTTATTGAGAATGGAATAGATGATCTTATGCTCTATTTCCTTGGGATTGTTGGCGCTGGTCATATACACCAGGTGGGTGGCATACTTGGCGATGGAGCGGTCGTTGCTCAGCTCCTGTATCTGTGGGATATAATGCTCCATCCGTACGAACTCGACATAGCGGTTCTTTATCTTCCGGGCCCTGAACCAGACGTACATGATCGCGAACAGACCGCCGCCGACGATCAGCGTGACATAACCGCCGTGAGGGAATTTTTCCAGGTTGGCAAATAAAAAGCTCAATTCAATCGTAAGATACACTGACAGGTAGAGGTAGATCAACGGACTGGCCGTTCGTCGGGATATCAGGTAGTTGGCAAAGAGAATGGAAGTGGCCAGCATACAGAGGGTAATAGCCAGACCATAGGCGGCCCCCATATGTTCGGAATTCCTGAAATACAGGGTGATGCCACAGCATCCTATGAACAGCATAAAGTTGATGGCAGGGATATAGGACTGTCCTCTTTCTTCCGTCGGATAGCTGATACGCAGCTTGGGCCAGAGGTTGAGCCGCATGCTCTCGCTGATGAGCGTAAAGGAACCGGTGATCAGGGCCTGGCTGGCGATGATGGCCGCTGCCGTGGCAATGATGACCCCTGGTATGACAAACCAGGTGGGCATAGTATTGTAAAAGGGATTGCCGCGCTCGGTATCGAATATCCTGCCATGGTATTTTGCCAGCAGCCAGGCACCCTGTCCAAGATAGTTCAGGATAAGACAGATCTTCACATAGATCCAGGAGAAGCGGATATTGCCCCTGCCGCAGTGTCCCAGGTCAGAATAGAGGGCTTCCGCCCCCGTAGTACAGAGGAATACGGCGCCCAGTATCCAGAAGCCTTTGCCGTGCTCATAGGTAGTGAGCAGCTCGATGGCGTAATGGGGACTGAGGGCCTTGAAGATGCCCAGGTCATCCAGCAGGTGATTGCAACCCAACACCGCCAACATGCTAAACCAGATAAACATGATGGGGCCGAAAAGCTTCCCAATGGACTCCGTGCCAAACTGTTGTAAAAAGAAAAGGATTACCAGGATGCCCAGAACGAGGTAGACGATGGTGGACTGATCCATAAACTGGAAGGCCGGCATCTGCCGCAAACCTTCGATAGCGGCGGTCACGGAGATAGGAGGGGTGATCATACCATCCGCCAGCAGGGCCGCGCCCCCGATCATGGCCGGCAGGACCAGCCATCTTTTCTGACGGCGGACAAGGGCATAGAGGGAAAAAATACCGCCTTCCCCGTTGTTATCCGCCTTTAATGTCAACCAGACGTATTTTATGGTGGTCTGCAAAGTAAGGGTCCAGATGATACAGGAGAGGGCTCCCAAAATCAGCTTTTCTTCGATGACCCTGCCATGGATAATAGCGTTGAGTACGTAGAGAGGGGAGGTTCCGATGTCGCCGTAAATGATGCCTAATGCAATAACGAGGTTTGCGAAGCTGACTTTGTTAATCTGTTTGCTCACGACTGAGATAGTCTATTTTAAATTTTTATGCCCGGTAGCTAGCTGTCAAACAACAAAAGTACAGTGAAATAAACAAAACCTGTATAGCATTTTTTTCAGTCTCAGAATTTTATAAAATCTTAATATTTTTAATCCGGGATGAGTGATAGCCCCCGGCGGGCGGGAATCCAAACTTTTAGGTATCTTACAAAGGGTTTTAACAAATCAATGGGTTAAGGTCCTTCTGAAAAGAGCCACTTTTATGTAAAATCCACGTATAGGTAAGAGGGCCCACGGGGGCTCTGTCCAGAACCGTAGGTTCCGACCGTGGAGGAGCTTTCGAAGTACCCGAGGTACGAAGGGTACGAACAAGGAAGAGCGAATACATGGAGCTCTGACGAAGTTCTTCCGACGAAGGCCTACAATCATTAGAGATTTATGGGAATTGGGCTATTTTTTTTGAAGACCAATTCCCGTACATTCGACAAAGACAAGAGCTTTTATATGAACAAAATCCTGTTATCCATTATTTTTCTATCGATATTGCTTGCTCCCCGGCTGTTGTCTGCCCAACAGATCACTTACAGCGAGCCCGAGCGAGAGGATGGTCGGCGCACCAACTTCGAGATCATTGGTAAACTCAATGGTAACTTCCTGATTTTCAAGAATAATAGCTCGAACAGCGTCATCTGTATCTACGATGCGAATATGAAGCTTATACAACGGGTGCCCCTTTCCTTTATGCCGGATAAGTACATCAACGTGGACTTTGTAGCCTATCCGGACTATTTCTACATGATCTATGAGCACCAGCACCGGAGCATCGTCCATTGCACCGCTGTCAAGATGAATGGCGCCGCCAAGCTGATAGGAGAGCCTATCGAGCTGGACACTACCCAGATAGGATTTGCCGCCAGCAATAAGATCTATACTACCATCGTCAGCGAGAACAAGCAGAAGATCATGGTCTTTAAGATCAACAGTAAGAACCCCAAGAACTTCCTGTTTACGTCTTTCCTGTATGATGATTCGCTCAACTTGCAGGACAGGCATAGGATCTATCTTCCTATGGAAGAGCGTAATGAGCTTTTCACGGATTTTCTGCTGGACAATGAAGGGGAGTTGGCCTTTGGCAAATACCTGCGCAGCGGCAGCAATGATTATATCACCAAGGTCAGTCTTGTTTCGAAGGGGCCGCAGTCGGACAGCTTTTCTGTAAAAGACATCGGCTCGGGCGACAGGATCCTGGATGAGATCAAGATGAAGGTGGATAATAACAACCGGCGATTTATACTCACAGGGTTTTATTACAAACAAAAAAGAGGCAATATCGAAGGGCTTTATTCCGTCATCTGGGACAAGGGGTCGGATTCACGTCTGAAAGAGACCGTGACCATATTCAGCGATGAGCTGCGGGCGCTGGCCAAGAGCTCGGACGCCAACCTCAAGATGGCTTTCAATGACTATTTTATCAGGCATATTATAACAAAGCGGGATGGGGGATATCTGCTGGTGAGCGAGTCCATGTACACGACGTCCAGGGGGAATATGTTCAACCGGTGGGACTACATGTCTAACCCCGCCTTTGGCCCCGGGTTCTATTCTCCGTATTATTACAGTCCTTATTATGGCGCCTGGAACAGGGGTTATGGCAATTACGCTACCCGCTTCCATGCGGAGAACATTATGGTGCTTTCCTTCGATCATGATGGCAATCTCCAGTGGAGCAATGTGATCCCCAAAAGCCAGTTCGATGACGAGACCGAAAATCTTATTTCCCATGATATGGTGAATACGGGCGGGGAGCTCCATTTCCTGTTCAACCAGTACGAGCGCCGGAATATGCTTTTAAATGATCAAAGTGTTTCTCCCGAAGGCAAGATTACACGTTATCCTACGTTAAAGAACCTGGATAAGGGATATGATTTCATGCCCCGTTATGGCAAGCAGGTCAGCAGCTGGGAAACGATCATTCCTTGTCTTTTCAGGAACTATCTTTGTTTTGCGAAAGTGGATTTCTAAAATGGACCAGGAGACCCTGGAAGGGGCTCCTACTAAAATTGGATCCGGTGATCGGTATATTTAGACAAAAAAACCCGGGCAATGCCCTGATATTACTCGTATACGCCCTGGTGTTGAAATTTCCCCTCTTCCTCCATCCGGTGGCCCCTGTCCTGCATCCTGAGGACAATTATCTATACCGTGTGATCATAAAAGGGGTTGATTCCGTATTTGGTCATACCGCCATCGTATATGCCATACTTGCCTGGCTTATGATCTGTGCCCAGGCCCTCCTTTTCAATCATATTTGCAATCACAATAAGCTATTGCCCAAGCCCAATTTTTTGCCGGGCATGTCGTATATACTGATCACCTCCCTGCTGCCGGACTGGGGGCATTTTTCTGCACCCCTGCTGGTCAATCTGATCATGATCTGGATATGGTATAGCATGATCGACCTGTACAGCAGCCATCGGCCCGGCGCCAGTATTTTTAGTATCGGTATATGGACGGGCATCGTCTCTCTCCTCTATATACCTGCCATGGCATTCCTGCTCCTGGTGCTTTTTGGATTGATCACCATGCGCCCTTTTCGTATCCGCGAATGGCTGGTGGGATTGCTGGGGTTTACTTTTCCCTACTATTTTCTTTTCCTGATATTGTATCTGACGGGGCATTGGGACTGGAAAAGCGTGATACCGCATATTGTGTTTACCATTCCGGCCAGGCCGACCTATGTCTGGACCGTCATGGGTATGTTCTGGCTGCTCCTGCCCTTCATCGTCGGAGGTATATTTGTTCAGAAAAACCTTAGCAAGTTCCTTATCCAGATACGGAAGGCATGGAGTCTGCTGCTTCTTTTCCTGCTGGTGGCTGTCATTATCATCCTCATCAACAGGGCCGACTCTTATGAGAACTGGATCGTGATGGCGGTGCCCTTTGCGGGGTTTCACGCGGCAGCGTATTATTTCCCACACCGGACGACAGGGCCTCTCATATTGCATTGGTTAATAGTCGCTTATGTCGTCGCTTTTAATTACTTCGCCTGACGGCGGGGCCTTTGACGGGGAATTTTCGTACCTTCGGGCCATCAAAAAAATACCCCCTCATGAAGTTTGGAGTAGTTGTTTTCCCGGGTTCGAATTGTGATCGTGACATGCAGGATGCCCTGCAATATGACCTTGGCCAGGAAGTCATTATGCTTTGGCATAAGGACACCGACCTGAGCAGGTTCACTACCGAAGACTGTATCGTGCTGCCCGGCGGATTCTCCTATGGTGATTATCTCCGTTGCGGAGCTATAGCCCGATTCAGCCCTATCATGCAAAGTGT
>Ga0105239_10002511_pt1 | contig 23340 bp, 22 predicted proteins | sample KBSC44metaG_FD_92761 | JGI IMG/M metagenome (GOLD analysis project Ga0105239, IMG submission 92761) | Corn rhizosphere microbial communities from Kellogg Biological Station, Michigan, USA - KBS C4-4 metaG | ecosystem: Host-associated > Plants > Roots > Rhizosphere > Soil | place: Michigan, USA... | reverse complement strand
GCGCGAATGCCGCGACATCCTCGGCGGCGCCGGCATCACGACCGAACATTGCCCGATCCGGCATGCGCTCAATCTCGAATCGGTGATCACCTACGAAGGTACGGAAACGGTGCATCAACTCGTGGTCGGGCGCGAAGTAACGGGGATCAACGCGTTCTGACAATGCACGACTTCCGTATCGAGACAGAGCGCCTCCTGCTGCGCCTGCCGCAGCGCGAGGATTTCGACGCGTATGCGGAATTGCACGCGGACGAAGAAGCGGCGCGCTACATCGGCGGCGCGCTGCCGCGCGCAGCGGCGTGGCGCAAGTTCCTGCAGATGCCCGGCGCGTGGGCGATGCAGGGCTATGCGATGTTCTCGGTCTGCGACAAGAAGACCGGTGAATGGCTCGGCCAATGCGGACCGTGGCAGCCGGAAGGCTGGCCGGGGACGGAAGTAGGCTGGGCGTTCAAGCGTTCGGCGTGGGGCAAGGGCTACGCGTGCGAGGCCGCGGTCGCGTCGATCGAATGGGCCTTCGACAGCCTGCGCTGGACTGAGGTGATCCATTCGATCAACGCCGAGAACCGCGCGTCGCAGGCGCTGGCGCAACGGCTCGGCTCGCGCCTGTTGCGTCAGGCGAACCTGCCGCCGCCTTACGAGACCGTCACCGTCGATGTCTGGGGCCAGAGCCGCGAGGAATGGCGTGCACGCCGCCGCAATGGAGGAGCCGCATGATTACCGTATATGGCTATTCGCCTTCGGGCAACTGCCACAAGCTGCGCATGCTGTTGAGCCACCTCGGTCGCGATTATCGCTGGATCGAGACCGACAGCGCACATGGCGCGACGCGCACGCCCGAATACCTCGCCAGAAACCCGAACGGCAAGGTGCCGGTGATCGTACTTGACGACGGCCGCATCATGGCCGAGTCGAACGCAATCCTGTACTGGCTGGCGGAGGACACAAAGTATTTTTCCGGCGATTCGTGGCAGCGCGCGCAGACGCTGGCATGGATGTTCTTCGAGCAGTACAGCCATGAACCGTACGTTGCCGTCGCGCGCTTCATCTGCGGCTGGACGCCGCTGGATTCGCCGCGCCGCGCCGATCTGCCGAACCTGCGCGCACGCGGCGATCAAGCGCTTGCCGTGATGGAAAAACATCTTGCTGCAAACGCGTGGTTCAGCAGCACCGGTTATGGCATCGCCGATATCGCGCTGTTCGCATACACGCATTGCGCGGAAGACGGCGGCTTCGATCTCGCGCGCTATCCGAAAATCCAGGACTGGCTCGCGCGCGTCTGCGCCCAGCCGGGTTTCGTGCCGATGCCGCCGTATGCGGCCGAGAACGTCGAATTGATCGCCCAATCCCGATAGCCATGAACGCTGCCGCCATTTCCAATCCGATTCCCGCCCGCCACAGAAACGTCAATCGCGCGGAAGTCTGCGATCAGAACTTCCTCGAGTTCGTGCAGAACTGGCAGGGTTCGCCGGTGCCTGTGCGTGCGGGCGACACGGCTGTCCTTGCAGGCAGTCTGTGCACGCGCAACGACTTCCTCGACCTGTTCGAATCGCAGCTGATTTCGCGGCACCTGGATCTGATGGCGCGCGTGTTGCGCGTCAAGAACAAGGTGTTCTACACGATCGGCTCGTCGGGGCACGAAGGCAACGCGATGGTCGCGCGTTTGACGCGCCACACCGATCCCGCATTCCTGCATTACCGCTCCGGCGCGTTCATGGCGGAACGCTTCCGCAAGCTCGGCATGGACGCGATCATGGACTCGGCGCTGTCGTTCGCGGCGAGCAAGGACGATCCGGCTTCCGGCGGCCGCCACAAAGTATGGGGCAGCAAGCCGCTGTGGGTGTTGCCGCAGACTTCGACGATCGCATCGCACCTGCCCAAGGCCCTGGGAACCGCCGTCGCGATCGAACAGGCCAAGCGTATCGGCCACAAGTTGCCGATACCCGATGACGCGATCGCGGTCTGCTCGTTCGGCGACGCCTCGTCGAACCACGCCACCGCGCAGACCGCATTCAACGCCGCGGCCTGGACGGCATACCAGAAACTGCCGGCGCCGGTGTTGTTCGTCTGCGAAGACAATGGCATCGGCATTTCGGTGAAGACGCCCGGCGGCTGGATCGCGAACAATTTCCGCAATCGCGCCGATCTGGACTACTTCTACGCCGACGGCCTCGACCTGGCCGAAGGTTATGAAGGCGTCGCACGCGCGATCCACCATTGCCGCACGACGCGCCGGCCGACGTTCCTGCATCTGCGCACGACGCGCATCATGGGCCACGCCGGCACCGATTTCGAAATCGAATGGCGCAGCGTCGAGGAACTCGTTGCCGTCGAGGCGACCGATCCGCTGTTGCGCTCGGCGGCGATCGCACTCGAGGCCGGCATCTATTCGAAGGAGCAGCTGCTCGCCCGCTACGAGGATATCCGCAAGAAGTGCTTCGCCGCGGCCGAGGAAGCCGACCGCCGGCCGAAACTCACCGAGCTTGCCGACGTGATGGCGCCGCTCGCGCCGTATCACCCGAACCAGGTGAACCTCGAAGCCCGGCGCGCCGATTACCAGGACAAGCGCCTCGCCGTCTTCGGCAGTGCCGAAAAGTTGCCCGAAAAGCTGCCGCCGCGGCATCTGGCAATCCAGATCAACCAGGCGCTGCACGACGTGCTGGCGAAGTATCCGGAGACACTGCTGTTCGGCGAGGACGTCGCGCAGAAAGGCGGCGTCTACACGGTGACGAAAGGCCTGCACAAGGCGTTCAAGAACACGCGCGTGTTCAATACGCTGCTCGACGAAACGATGATCCTCGGCCTCGCGCAGGGTTTTGCGAATGTCGGGCTGCTGCCGATTCCGGAAATCCAGTACCTGGCGTATTTCCACAACGCCTGTGACCAGATCCGCGGCGAGGCCTGTTCGCTGCAGTTCTTCAGCAACGGCCAGTACCGCAACCCGATGGTCATGCGCATCGCCAGCCTCGGCTATCAGCGCGGCTTCGGTGGACATTTCCACAATGATAATTCGATAACCGCGCTGCGCGACATCCCGAGCCTCGTCGTCGGCTGCCCGTCGCGTGGCGACGATGCGGCGATGATGCTGCGCACGCTGCTGGCGCTGGCCAAGGTCGACGGCCGCGTCTGCGCGTTTCTCGAGCCGATCGCGCTGTACATGACCAAGGATCTGTACACGGCCGGCGACGGCCAGTGGCAGTTTCCCTATCCGCCGCCGGACCAGGCGCTCGCGCTCGGCGAGGAACGCGTCTACGCGCCAGAGGCGAAGGACCTGGTGATTTTCACGTTCGGCAACGGCGTGCCGATGAGCCTGCGCGCCGCGCGCGAGATCGAGAAGAATCATGGCTGGAAAGTGCGCGTCGTCGACCTGCGCTGGCTGGCGCCGCTCAACGATGCGGCGATCGCGCGTCACGCGGCCGAATGCGCGCGCGTGATCGTCGTCGACGAGGGCCGGCGCTCGGCCGGCGTAGGCGAGGGCATCATCACCGCAATCGCCGAGGCAGGCCACGGCGCCAAGCCGCTCAAGCGCATCGTCGGTGTCGACACTTATACCCCGCTCGCCGGCGCTGCATTGCTCGTGCTGCCGGGCGATGCGGATATCGTGGCCGCTGCCGCGGCGATGAAGTAAGCCGCCGCCATGCGCTGGTCACGACGGCGGTTTCTAGCCTAAACTTGGCGGCCAATGAGCCAAAGCCAGCCCCTCACAATCCTGTTCGCCGACGTCAGTGGCAGCACCAAGCTGTTCGAGACGCGCGGCGATGTGGAGGCGCGTCGCATCGTCGCGGCGATGCTCGGTGCGCTGTCCGAAGTGTGCGCGCGCCACGGCGGCCGCGTGATCAAGACGATCGGCGACGAGATCATGTGCACGTTTCCCGGGCCGATGCAGGGCCTGCTGTGCGCCGTGGACATGCAAAAACGCATCGCCCACGATCCGGTATTCGCGCACGACAAGCTGGCGATCCGCATCGGCCTGCACCACGGCGATGCGCTGATCGAGGAGAACGACGTCTACGGCGACGCCGTGAATACGGCGGCGCGCATGGCCGCGCTCGCCAAGCGCGAGCAGGTCATCACCACCGCGAGCACGATCAACATGCTGACCAACGTCGGCATGCTGCGCACGCGCGCAGTCGGCCAGGCCCGCGTGGCCGGCAAACTGCAGCCGATCGACATCGTCGACGTGCAGTGGCAGGAAGACACGTCCAACGTGACGATGGTACAACGCGCGATCCGCCTGGAAGCCGGCGTCGACAAGGCGAAGCTGCTCCTGAGATACCGCGGGCAAATGCTGGAAATGGATGTGCATTCGCCCCCGTTCACGCTCGGCCGCGACGTCGCCAGCAGTCTGGTCATCGATGCCGAATGGGTCTCGCGCAATCACGCGATGATCGAATACAAACGCGGCTACTTCGTGATTTCCGATCGTTCCACGAACGGTACCTACGTCAAGGTCGGCGATGCCGAGGAACTGCGCCTGCACCGCGACGAAGTGCATCTGCGCCGCAGCGGCACGATCAGCCTCGGCCAGACAATCGCGCTCAACCCCGACCACGTGCTGCTGTTCCAGTGCTCGGAGTGAGCCGTTCCTGAAAGGAGGATCGGCCGTGTCCGTTTCCGATCGGGTTTTCGCGGGTTCGATTCCGCAGCTCTACGAGAGCCTCATGGTTCCGCTGATCTTCGAACCTTATGCGGCGGACGCCGCGCAGCGGCTGCATGCGCTGAAACCGTCGCGGGTCCTGGAGGTCGCGGCAGGCACCGGTGTGGTCACGCGCGCCCTGGCGAAAACGCTCGCTCCGGATGTGCAGATCATCGCCACCGATCTCAATCAGGCGATGCTCGACCAGGCCGCGGCGACCGGCACCATGCGCAGCGTGCAATGGCGGCAGGCCGACGCGCTGGCGCTGCCGTTTGTTGGCGGCGAATTCGATGCCGTCGTATGCCAGTTTGGCGCGATGTTCTTTCCGGACAAGGCGCGTGCGTTTGCCGAGGCGCGGCGCGTGCTGAGGCCCGGCGGGGTGTTCATCTTCAGCGTCTGGGATGCGATTGCGGCAAACGAATTCGCCGATATCGTCAGCGCCGCGCTCGAGGCGCTGATCCCGCAGGATCCGCCACGTTTTCTCGCGCGCACGCCACACGGCTATCATGACCGCGCGGCCATTGCGCGTGACGTCGCCGCGGGCGGTTTCGACAATCCGGCCGTCATCGAAACCGTTGCCGCACGCAGCCGGGCCGCAACGCCGCGGGTGCCGGCCGTGGCGTACTGCCAGGGCACGCCGCTGCGCAACGAGATCGAAGCGCGTGCGATACCGCTCGCCGAGGCGACAGATGCGGCTGCTGCGGCAATCGCCAAGCGTTTCGGTTCCGGAGCCGTCGATGGCGCGATCCGAGCGCAGGTCGTCAGCGCCCGGGCGTGAATCAAAGCACAAGCGGTTCCGGCTCCAGCATCACCCCGAAACGCTGCTTTACGCTTGCCTGTATCCGCTGCGCCAATGCCCAGATCTGTGCCCCGGTCGCGTTGCCGTGATTGACCAGCACCAGGGCGTGTTGAGTCGAAACTCCCGCATCACCTTCGCGCAAGCCCTTGAAATCGCAGGACTCGATCAGCCATGCGGCGGAAAGTTTGCGGTACTCGGCCGCTGGCCACGAGGGCAGGGCCGGATTTGCCCGCACCAGTTCAGCCGCCAACGCCGCCTCAACAACCGGATTCTTGAAAAAGCTGCCGGCGTTGCCGATCAGCGCCGGGTTTGGCAGCTTGCGCGTGCGCAGGCGCATGACCGCGTCCGCAACCGCCGCGTGACTTGGCGAGTCCAGGCCCATTGCGGCCAGTTCCTCACCGATGCCCGCGTAGTCGAGGCGCAGCTCGCGCCGACGCGGCAGCAGGAACTCCGCGGCGGTGACGACATAACGAGCGGGTTCGCGCTTGAATACCGAGTCGCGATACGCGAACGCGCAATCTGCGTTGCCCAGCCGCATGAGTTTGCCTGCGCGGCGATCGAACGCCTCGACGGTTTCGACGAACTCGCGCACTTCCACGCCGTACGCACCGATGTTCTGGATCGGCGCCGCGCCGACGCTGCCGGGAATCAATACCAGGTTTTCCAGCCCGGCAAAACCGTGCCCGAGCGACCAGTGCACGAAGTCGTTCCAGTTTTCGCCGGCTTCGACACGCACGCGCGCAGCGTCGCCACGATCTTCGAGCACGCGAATGCCGCGTGTCGCGAGCGACACGACGACGCCGGACCAGTCGCGCGTCAGCAGGATGTTGCTGCCTTCGCCAAGCACAAATACCGGGCCGGCTTTCAGCGCACGGAGCCGGAACAGCTCGGGCAATACCGTGGCGTCATGAACCTCGATCAGTAGTTCCGCGCGCGCCGCCACACGGAATGTATTGCGCGCAGCAAGCGGGGCATCCTCGATGATGGTGTAGCCCGGCTCGGTGACGATGCTGGTGATCATGCGCGACGGATCGCTTCGACGCTCTCGCGGATGAGCTCGGGACCGCGATAGATCATGCCGCTGTAAAACTGCACCAGACTCGCCCCGGCGGCGATTTTCGCGGCGGCATCGGCGCCTGACAGTATGCCGCCGACACCGATGAGCGGGATCTTGCCGCCGAGCCGCTGCGCCATCCGGCGCAGAACAGAGGTTGCCTTGTCGAACAATGGCTTGCCGGATAATCCTCCGGCTTCTTCCGCGTGTCGCGCGCCGCCGACGGCGCCCCGGTCGATCGTCGTGTTCGTGCAGATAAGGCCATCGATGCCGGTGGCCGCAAGGACGGCGGCGATTCCGTCCAGCTCCGACTCGCTCAAGTCGGGAGCGATTTTCAGCAGCATCGGTTTGCGTGCGCCGTGCCGTCCGGCAAGTTTTTCCTGGGCTTCGCGCAGTGTGCCGACGAAACGCTTCAGCGTTTCTTCTTCCTGCAGATCGCGCAGCCCCTGGGTATTCGGCGAAGAGATGTTCACCGTGACGTAACTCGCGCGCGCGTACACGCGGTCGAGGCAGAACCGGTAGTCGTCGACCGCGCGTGCGTTGGGCGTATCCTTGTTCTTGCCGATATTGATGCCGAGAACGCCCGGGTAACGTGCGCGCTCGACGTTGCGCACGAGCGCATCGACGCCTTCATTGTTGAAACCGAGCCGGTTGATGACGGCTTGCTGTTCCGGCAAGCGCCACATGCGCGGCTTCGGATTGCCCGGTTGCGGTCGCGGGGTGGTGGTGCCGACCTCGATGAAACCGAAGCCGAGCGCGGCGAGCGCGTCGATGTACGCGCCGTTCTTGTCGAGTCCGGCCGCGAGTCCGACGGGATTTTCGAAATTCAATCCGAACACCGAGGTCGGCAGTGGCGCCGGTTTCGTCGCCAGCAGCGGATTCAGGCCGGTGCGGTAGGCCGTTTCGAGCGCAGTCAAGCCGAGGTCGTGTGCGCGCTCGGCATCGAGGCAGAACAGGAAAGGCCGCGCCAGCGAGTACACGCTAGCTCTTCGGCAGCTTCGCCGGACCGCCGCCGCGCCGGCTCGCGATTTCGACCATCGTTTCGATACGGATCACGCGCCGATCAAGATCGGTCACAAGGTGAGACAGCGTGTCGACATTGCGCGACAAGCGATCGAGGTCGCCCTGCATGCGCATGACTTCCTTGAGTGCGGCAATCGCATCGGCGACTACGCCCATGGGTCAGCGCGCCCGATAGCGGGTTTTGCGCTCGGCGATATGCCGCAGGCCGCGATTGGGTTCGCGGCGAACAGCGGCTATGGCACGCTCAGCGGCCAGATTCGCCTGTTGCAGGCTTTTGCGCATCGTCGGGATTGCTGCACGCAATTCGGCCGTAAGCGCTGCCAGCTCGCGGCTTTCGTCAATCGAACTTGCGCCATAAGCCTGGACGGCCTGACGCACAAATTCGCTTGTGGTCACGCCGCGATCTTCGGCGAGGCTTTGCAACTGACGCTTGTCGTCCGGAGAGATGAGCAGGGTGACGCGTTCCGTCTTCATGGCGCGCTCCGTGTTGTCACACGCACATGGTAACAACATGTGCATGTCGGCTCAAGCAGCGCGAATCAGTGGAAATGAGCCGCGAACCAGGCCAGCCCGCCGAAGAATGCGAAAAACAGGAATACCACCAGCGCGAACAGCATGAGGTGCGCATAGCCGAGGATCAGCCCGGCGATCGCCATGCCGTCGCCTTCAATGGTGCCGGGCGGCGCGCGGCGGATTTCCCCGCGTGCGACATGACCGCAGACCACCGCGACAATGGCGCCGATGAACGGGATGGCAACCCAGCAAAGAATGCCGAATACCAGACTGATGATTGCCGTGGCGCTGGTGGTCCTGGCTGGTGTATTCATTCCTCAGAATTCGAACTTGATCCCCTGCGCGAGCGGCAGCGCGTCGGAGTAGTTGACGGTGTTGGTCTGCCGGCGCATGTACGCCTTCCACGCATCGGAACCCGATTCGCGGCCGCCGCCGGTTTCCTTCTCACCGCCGAACGCGCCGCCGATCTCGGCGCCGGACGTGCCGATGTTGACGTTGGCGATGCCGCAATCGGAGCCGGCCGACGACAGGTACTGTTCGGCGGCCCGCAGGTCCTGCGTGAAGATCGACGACGAAAGGCCCTGCGGCACGCCGTTCTGCAGCTCCACCGCTTCGGCCAGCGTCTTGAACGGCATCACGTACAGGATCGGCGCGAACGTCTCGGTCTGCACGACTTCATCGGAATTCTTCAGGCCGGTGACGATCGTGGGCAGGACGAAATTGCCCTTGCCATCGACCTTCTTGCCGCCGCTGACGATCGTGCCGCCGGCGGCCTTGGCCTTTTCGACCGCACCGAGATAACGCTGGACGGCATCGGGACTGTTGAGCGGTCCCATCAGTGTTGTCGATTGCGTCGGATCGCCGATTTTCTTCTCGACTTGCGCATAGGCGCCGCGCAGTCGCGTCAGCACATCGTCATAGATTTTCTCGTGCACGATCAGGCGGCGCGTCGTCGTGCAGCGCTGGCCCGCCGTGCCGACCGCGCCGAACACGATCGCCGGAATCGCCAACTTCAGGTCGGCGCTTGCGTCGACGATGATTGCGTTGTTGCCGCCGAGTTCGAGCAAGCTGCGGCCCATGCGCTTGGCCACGCGCTCGCCGACCGCGCGGCCGACCGCGGTGGAACCGGTGAAGCTGATCAGCGCAACGCGATGATCGTCGACGAACTTCGCAGCGAGTTCGTTGCCGGCGTCGTTGAACAGGAAGAACAGGTCAGGGAAGCCGGCAGCCTTGAGCGCCGCATTGCAGATGCGCAGCGACGCGATTGCCGACAACGGGGTTTTCGGCGACGGTTTCCAGATCGAGATGTCGCCGCAGACCGCGGCGATGAACGCATTCCATGCCCATACGGCCACGGGAAAGTTGAATGCGCTGATGATGCCGACCAGCCCAAGCGGGTGCCATTGCTCGCTCATGCGGTGGCCCGGGCGCTCGGAATGCATCGCGTTGCCGTACAGCATGCGCGACTGGCCGACCGCGAAATCGGCGATGTCGATCATTTCCTGCACTTCGCCATCGCCTTCGGGCTTGATCTTGCCCATCTCCAGCGCCACCAGGCTGCCGAGCGCATCCTTGTGCTGGCGCAAGGCGTCACCGCAGATCCGGATTGCTTCGCCGCGCCTCGGTGCCGGCGTCGTACGCCAGGTCTTGAACGCCTCCTGTGCGCGCTTGACGATCGTTTCGTAATCCGCGCTGGAAGCCGAATGCACGCGGCCGATGACTTCGTGCGTGCTCGGGTTGACGACCTCGATCGTGCCGGCGTTGCTGGTCTTCGACCATTCGCCACCGCCCAGATAAGTGCCGGATTCGACGTCGGCGAGGCCGAGCGCCTTGAGGATGTGCTGCGACATGAAAGATGCTCCGAATACTGCAAAGCGGCGTGCGCCGGGAGGCGCAAAAGGGGCGCAATTGTACCAGCATGCCGAGTGGTTCCGTGGCAAAATCGTGCGCGGACATGGTCCCCGTAGCTCAGTTGGATAGAGCGTTCGCCTCCTAAGCGGAAGGTCGCCGGTTCGAATCCGGCCGGGGACGCCACATTCTCATCCAGGCCGAGGAGCCTCCATGCAAAACTCGATTTACGAAGCGCTGATTCCCGTTGCCAACCGCATGCTCGACAACTTGTCGGTGATCCTGGACAAGGGCGCGGCATTCGCGGAAGCGAAAAAGATCGAACAGACTGTGCTCACCGACGCGCGCCTGGCGCCCGACATGTTCCCGTTGTCGCGCCAGGTCCAGATTGCCTGCGACATGATCAAGGGCGGGGCCGCACGCCTCGGCGGCGTCGAGATTCCGAAACACGAGGACACCGAGACCACGTTTGCGGAACTGAAGGCGCGCATCGCCAAAGTGCGGACTTTCATCAACAGCGTGCCGGCGGCGAATTTCGGCGGCAGCGAGGACAAGGCGATCACGTTGACCATGCGCCGCGGCGACATCCATTTCAACGGACTGGACTATCTGCGTTATTTCGTGTTGCCGAACTTCTATTTCCACGTGACGGCGACATACGTGATTCTGCGCCACAATGGCGTGGAACTCGGGAAGACGGATTTTCTCGGCGGCTGAGTTTCGCCTGAAGGCGGGCGTCTAGCCCGCCTTCTTCTTCGCCAGCATCAACCAGGTGTCGACGACCGTATCGGGATTCAGCGACACCGATTCAATACCCTGCTGCATGAGCCATTCGGCCAGATCCGGGTGATCCGAGGGTCCCTGGCCGCAGATGCCGATGTACTTGCCCTTGTCTTTGGCCGTCTTTATGGCCAGAGCGAGCAGCTTCTTCACCGCGGGATCGCGTTCGTCGAACAGATGGGCGACGATGCCGGAATCGCGGTCGAGGCCGAGCGTGAGCTGGGTCAGGTCGTTCGAACCGATCGAGAAGCCGTCGAAGATGTCGAGGAATTCGTCGGCGAGCAGCGCATTCGACGGCACTTCGCACATCATGATGATCTTGAGATCGTTCTCGCCGCGCGCGAGCCCGTTCTGGGCCAGCACATCGATGACCTTGCGGCCCTCATCGAGAGTGCGCACGAACGGGATCATCACCCACGCGTTGGTCAGGCCCATTTCTTCGCGCACTTTTTTCATGGCGCGGCATTCGAGCGCGAACGCGTCCTTGAAACTCGGATCGACATAGCGGCTCGCGCCACGGAAACCGATCATCGGGTTCTCTTCGTGCGGCTCGTATTTCGAGCCGCCGATCAGGTTTGCGTACTCGTTGGATTTGAAATCCGACAGGCGCACGATCACCGGATTCGGCGCGAACGCGGCGGTGATCGTGGCGATGCCTTCGGCGAGGCGATTCACGTAGAACTCGACCGGATCCTCGTCGCCGATGCGCTCGTCGATTTTCTTCTTCGTCGCCGCGTCCTGTTTGGCGTATTCGAGCAGCGCTTTCGGATGCAGGCCGATGTGGCTGGCGATGATCATCTCCAGGCGCGCCAGGCCGACGCCGGAATTCGGCAGCATCGCGAAATCGAACGCGCGCTCGGGGTTGGCCACGTTCATCATGATCTTCAGCGGCGCCGGCGGCATCTGCGCCAGATCCGCGGTGACCTTGTCGAACGCGAGTTTGCCGTCGTAGATGAACCCGGTGTCGCCTTCGGCACAGGAAATCGTCACGTCGACGCCGTCAGCGATCTTGTCGAGCGCATCGCCGGTGCCGACCACGGCCGGTACGCCAAGCTCGCGCGCGATGATCGCGGCGTGGCAGGTGCGGCCACCGCGGTTCGTCACGATCGCCGCGGCGCGTTTCATCACCGGCTCCCAGTCCGGGTCGGTCATGTCGGCGACAAGCACGTCGCCGGCCTGCACGCGGCTCATGTCCTTGAGCGAGCGGATCACGCGCGCCGTGCCGGCGCCGATCTTCTGGCCGATCGCGCGGCCTTTGGCAAGCACCTTGCCGTGCGCCTTGAGCTGGAAGCGCTCGATCTGCGTCGCGCGTCCACGCGACTTCACCGTCTCCGGACGCGCCTGCACGATGTATATTTTTCCAGTATTGCCGTCCTTGGCCCATTCGATGTCCATCGGGCGGCCGTAGTGCTGCTCGATCACCAGCGCCTGCTTCGCAAGTTCATGCACATCGGCGTCGCTGATGCAGAATTTCGCGCGCAGCGCCGCGGGCGTTTCCTCGATGCGCACGCGTTCGCCCGGGTTCGTCGAATACACCATGCGCTGCTGCTTGGCGCCGCGCTGGCGGCGCAGGATCGCCGGCTTGCCGACCTTCAGCGTCGGCTTGTAGACATAGAACTCGTCGGGGTTGACCGCGCCCTGCACGACCATCTCGCCGAGGCCGTAACTGGCAGTGACGAACACGGCGTCGCGGAAGCCGGATTCGGTGTCGAGCGTAAACAGCACGCCGGACGCGCCGACGTCGGAGCGCACCATCAGCTGCACGCCGGCGGAAAGGAACACGTCTTCATGCTTGAAGCCGTGGTGCACGCGGTAGGCAATCGCGCGATCGTTGTACAACGACGCGAACACTTCCTTGACCTTGTGGATGACGTCGTCGGCGCCGCAGACGTTGAGGAAGGTTTCCTGCTGGCCGGCGAACGAGGCATCGGGCAGATCTTCGGCCGTGGCCGATGAGCGCACCGCGACGGCGATGTTGTTGGCGCCGGCGTCCTTGCACAGCTGCGCGTACGCCGCGCGCACGGCCTGATCGAATTCCGGGATCAGCGGCGTGTCGATGACCCAGCTGCGGATTTCCGCGCCGGCTTTCGTCAGCGCATCGACGTCGTCGACATCCAGCGTCGACAGCTTCTTCTGAATGCGATCGGCCAGGCCGCTCTGGGCGATGAATTCCTGGAACGCGAAGGCGGTCGTCGCAAAACCGCCGGGCACCGCCACCCCGAGTTTGGCCAGATTGCCGATCATCTCGCCGAGCGAGGCATTCTTGCCGCCGACCTTGCCGAGGTCGGACAGGCGCAGTTGATCGAGCCAAAGCACCAGATCGCTCAAGGGAATTCTCCAGGAAGACGGATTCGGGCGGGCCGAAAAGCCCGGGAAAACGCCAATTTTCGGGCTTTGTGCGCCGCGGCACAAGTAGAGGTGTCGTTCGCCCTGAGCGTAGGCGCGAAGCGCCGGAGTCGAAGGGTCGCGTGCGCTTCGACTTCCGTGCTCAGCAAGTGTCGCCTGTCCTGAGCAAAGTCGAATGGCTCAGCGCGAACGGACGTTGTCCCGTACACTTCTTCCATGCGCAGAACCATCTTCTACGTATCCGACGGCACCGGCATCACCGCCGAAACGATCGGCCATTCCGTGCTGACCCAGTTCGACGGCATCGATTTCGACACGTTTCGCATTCCGTTCGTCGACGACGAGGAAAAGGCGCACGGTGCGGCGGCGCGTATCCGCAACGTCTACGCCACGACCGCGGTGCGGCCGGTCGTCGTCAATACCGTCATCGACCCGCTGCTGAGCGAAGTGCTCGCCACCAGCGGCGCGCTGATGATCGACGTGTTTGCGCCGTTCATCGGGCCGCTCGAAGCCGAACTCGGCACCAAGCGTTCGCCGCGCGTCGGCAAGGCGCACGGTCTGACCGATTTCGCCGAATACGAGGCGCGCATCAACGCGACGAATTACGCGCTGACCCATGACGACGGCATCGACGTGAACTACGCCGATGCCGAAGTCATCCTCGTCGGCGTGTCGCGCGTCGGCAAGACGCCCACCTGCCTGTACATGGCATTGCATTACGGGGTGAAGGCCGCGAACTATCCGCTGACCGAAGACGATCTGGACAAGCTGGAACTGCCCAAGCGCCTGCTGCCGTTCCGCCAGCGGCTGTATGGATTGACGATCGATCCCCAGCGCCTGGCGCAAGTACGCGAGGCGCGCAAGCCCGGCAGCCGCTATGCGAAAATCGAGCAATGCCGGCACGAGCTGGCGCAGGCCGACAAGATTTTCCGCCGCGAGAACATCCCGGTGCAGAACACCACGCACACATCGATCGAGGAGATCGCCAGCAAGATCCTGGCGCAGAAGGGTATCGAAAAGCACATGTTCTAGGTCGAAGCATGAGCGGAACGATCGTTCTCAACAACGCTGCTGGGCGCGCGCTGCGCCGCAAGCCGGCCGACGTCAAGGCGCAAGACGTGCTGGACTGTGCTGGCAGGTTCGCTGCCGGCGACACGGTTTACGTCACATTCCGGGCGATCGACGGCGGCCAATACGTGGTCGCTACCGGTATCGTTCGTTGCGAAAACGAACTGGTGCGCAGCGCGGAGTCCGCTACCGTGATCGTGCGCGGACAGGATCTGCGACTGCTTTGGTAAGGCTCAATGCGCTGCGCTTGCAGCGGCGTTGCCGAACGGCGGCTTGGCGATCCAGATGATCGGGATCATTGCGAAAAACATCACCGCGCACAACAGGAACACGTCGTTGACGGCCAGCGTGAGCGCCTCGCGGCTGACGACGGTGTTGACCAGCGACCACGCGTTCGTCGCCGATGCGCCGAGCGTGTGCAGCTGCTGCAGATAGTCGTTCGCCATCGGGTTGGCGGCGTTCATGCGTTCGGCGAGTACGGCATGGTGGAAATCGCCACGGTGCTGCCAGATCGTCACGGTCACGGCGGTGGAGAAACTCGCGGAGATCGTGCGGCAGAAATTCGAGATGCCGGCCGCCGAGGCGATCTGCTCGGGTTTCAGGCCCGACAGGATGATCTGGTTCATCGGCACGAAGAAACAGGCGATGCCCGCGCCCATCAGAAACCGCGGCCATACGAGCTGGCTGAATTCGGCATTGCTCGGGAAGCGCGCAAACCATAGCGCGCAGCCGGCAAAGATGAGAAACGCGAGCGTTGCCACGCTGCGCAGTTCCAGTTTCTGGATGTTGCGGCCGATGATCGGCGAGAACAGGAAGGCGAGGATGCCGACCGGCGCCGTGGCCAGGCCGGCCCAGGTCGCCGTGTAGTTGAGATCAAGCTGCAGCCATAGCGGGAATGCGACGTTGATCGCGAAGAACGCGATCATGCCCATCGACAGCGCCAGCACGCCGACGCTGAAGTTGCGCCGGCTGAACAGGTGCAGATCCACCACCGGGTGCTTCTCGGTCAGCTCCCAGGCGATGAAGAATGCAATGCCGAGCACGGCGACGACACCGAGCGTGACGACCAGCGGCGACTCGAACCAATCCATGTCATTGCCGTTATCGAGCATGAACTGCAGGCAGCCGACGCCGACGATGAGCAGGCCGAGGCCGATGAAATCGATCGGCGCATGGGCGATTCGCGATTCGCGGCCGCGCAGCAGGGTCCAGGTGACGAACGCCGCGAGCAGGCCGACCGGCACGTTGATGTAAAAGATCCAGGGCCAGGAATAGTTGTCGGTGATCCAGCCGCCGAGAATCGGGCCGAAGATCGGCGCGATGACGACCGTCATCGCCCACAGCGCGAGCGCAAGACCCTTCTTGTCGGCGGGATAATTGTTGAGCAGCAACGCCTGCGACAAGGCGACCATCGGGCCGGAGCCCGCGCCTTGCAACAGACGCGCGACGACGAGCATCGGCATGCTCGTCGCCAGCCCGCACAACATCGACATCAGCACGAACAGCAGCACGGCGATGCAGAATGCGCGCACTTCGCCGAAACGGCGCGCGATCCAGCCGGTCAACGGCTGCATCACCGCGCTGGCGAGCGAATACGAACTGATCGCCCAGGTACCTTCGTTCGGGCTCACGCCGAGGCTGCCGGCGATGTGCGGCACCGAGACGTTGACGATCGTCAGGTCCAGCACCTCCATGAACGTGGAGAAGGCGACGGCGACCGTGAGCAGCGCGAGCGGTGCGCCGTGCAGCGGCGGCAGCGCGGGTTTGCCGTTGGGGTTCGGCGTGCTCACTTCAGCGGCCCATGTTCGCCTGCACGATCGCGTCGGCAGCGCTGTCGGCTGCTGTTCCATCAGCAGTATAGACGTCCGTTTGCGCAACCGCCTTGCTCGCCACGGCCTGCGCCAGCACCGCGCCATTGCGATCGTGCGTGTCGACTTTCACCTCGGTCGACAAACCCACGCGCAACGGGTATTTCTCGAGTTCCTTGACATCGAACACGATGCGCACCGGCACGCGCTGCACGACCTTGATCCAGTTGCCGGATGCGTTCTGCGCCGGCAGCAGCGCGAACGCGCCGCCGGTGCCCGCGGCCAGGCCCTGCACCGTGCCGTGATAGACCATGTCGCCGCCGTAGACATCCGATCGCACTTCGGCGGGCTGGCCGATGCGGATGTGCTTGAGCTGCACTTCCTTGAAGTTGGCGTCGACCCACAGGTCGTGCAGCGGCAGGATCGTCAGCAGTGCCTGCCCGGGCTGCACGCGGCTGCCGACCTGCACGCTGCGCTGCGCGACATAACCGCTGACCGGCGCGACGATCGCATTGCGGTGCGCCGCAACCCAGGCCTCGCGGTAGGCCGCGCGCGCCTGCTGCACGAGCGGGTTGCCGGCGACGTCGCTGCCGTCGATCAGCGCATGCGCCGCATCGGACTGGCGTTGCGCGGCGTCGAGCGCCGAGCGCGCATCGGCCACGGCCTGGCGCGCATGCGCAACTTCTTCTGGTGCGATCGCATGCTCGGCGAGCAGCGGCTCGCGGCGCGCGAGGTCGGCTTGCGCGCGCGCGAGTTCCTCGCGCTTGGGGGCGATCGAGCTTTCGTACTGCGCGGCCGTCTGCGTCTGCTGGCGCACCTGGCGCACGGCTTGCGCAAGCGCGCTTTGCGCCTTTGCGAGCGCGAGCTCGGCATCGGTTGGATCGAGCTTCACCAACGTCTGGCCGGCTTCCACGCGTTGTGTGTCATCGGCGAGCACGGCGATTACGGTGCCGGTGACCTGCGAGGACAACGTGACCTGATTGCCGTTGACATAGGCGTCGTCCGTGACTTCACGCCACGAAAACACGAACCAGTACAGCAGGAACCAGATGATGCCGCCGACGAGGAAGATCGCGGCGAGGGCGAGCAGGATGGCGCGGCGCTTGCCATTGCCGTTGCCGTTGTTTGTTGCGTTCGGGGTAGCACTCATTGCCGCATTGCTCCGGATATGGCGTTGGAATCGTTTGCTGGATCGGTTCGGAAGCCGCCGCCGAGCGCCTTGGTCAACGCGATTTCTGCCGACAACGCCGCGACGTCGAGTTGAATCCCGGCGTCGCGTTGACGATCCAGTTCCGCGCCCGCGGCGATCGTCGGACGTGCATCGGCCACACCGCGCGTTTCGCGCGCTTGCGCGCTCTTGCGGAAATTCTCCGCGGCGAGCAGCGCCGCGGCATGTTCGTGCTGACGGGCCTGCACCTGATGTAGCGTCAGCGCCTGCGTCGCCACGTCGTGCGCCGCATCGACCACCGCGGCGTCATAGTCAGCGACAGCTGCTTGCAGCGCCGCTCGCGATACGCCAAAGCGTGCATGCAGGCCTTTGTCGAAAAGCGGCAGGTGCAACGCCGGTCCGATCGACAGCACGCGGCTGCCCGGGCTGAGCATTTTGCCGAGATCGATCGATTGCAGACCGAGCATCGCCGAAAGGGAGATGTCCGGATAAAACGCGTCGCGCGCGACGTCGGCGTCGCGCAGCGCCGCGTCGACGCGCCAGCGGCTCGCGCTGACGTCGGCGCGACGTGCGACGAGATCGAGACCCGCATCGGCGGGCAGATCGGTCGCGGCTTGCGGGAGCTCGCGCGCCTGGAGTTGCAGATCGGCCGGCGAGGTACCGAGCAGCGCGGCGAGCGCGGCGCGCTGGATTTCCGCCGTGCCGGAAAGTGCGGCGACCTGTTCGCGCGCGCCGGCGAGCTGCGCGTCGCTTTGCAGAACCACATCGAGCGGATCGATCTCCTGATGCGCACGTGCCGCCGCAATGGCGTGTCCATGTTCCTGCAGCGCCACGAGTTCGTGCGTGACGGCCAGGCGCGCCTGGGTGGCCTGCCAGTTGAAGTAAGTGTCGGCCACGGCGCTCGTCACCATGATCGCCGCGGATTCGCGTTCCGCCGCTGCGGCGCGAGCGCGATCGGTGGCGGCGGCGACCTCGTGGCCGTGGCGGCCCCAGAAGTCGAAATCGTATTTGAATGACAGACCTAGATCGCCTTCGCCATACCAGCTGAAGCCGAGGAATTTCGGGGGAATCAGGCCATTGTCGCTCAGGCGCTGGCGCGTGAGCTGCGCATTCGCCGCGACGTCGAGGCCGCCTTCGGCCTTGGCCACATCGATAGCGCGTACCGCCTGATCGAAGCGCGCATGCGCGACCGCGAGCGACGGTGCGCCGTTGAGTGCGCGCGTTTCCAGTGCATCGAGCTGGTCGTCGTGATAGCGCTGCCACCATTGCGCTTGCGGCCACTCGCTCGACCGCGCCGGAACGCCGGCAAGTGGCGCCGTTGCGGGCAGGTCGGGCGCTTGCGGGCGCGGCGGGATCGCGCAGCCGCCGAGCAGGGTGAGACCGGCGACGAGGGAGATTCTGGCGAATGAGAACATGATCAGTCCTTGACCTCGAAGTCTTCGAACACGGCGACAAGTTTTTTCAACAGGCGCTCGAGTTGGCGTTTCTCGCCGGCGTTCAGTGCACGCATGCCGGTTTGCAACTGAGCCCATACCTTCGGCAACAGGCGTTCGATCAAAGTTTCACCTTTGCGCGTGAGTTCGAGCGCGACACGGCGGCGATCTTCCACGCCCGGATGGCGCTGCAGCAGACCCTTGCGTGCGAGTTCGTCGCAGATGCGCGTGATGTTCGCTCGCGTTTCGCCGGTCGCGTCGCTGAGCATCGACGCGTGCACGCCGTGCTCGGCGTTCGCGTACAGCATCATCAACGTGCGGAACGAGACCTCGTTGAGGCCGGCCGGGCGCACCATGCGGCCCAGATTGAGACTGAACCTTGCCGTCAGGTGCTTGATCAGGCGGATCAGCACGAGGTCCTGAACCGGTGCGCCGCGCGTGCGCTTGGCGACCCGATCAATGCTCGATTCGATGATGGCAAAGCTGGGGCAGATGGGGAGCGGTTGCATCGTCGATAGTTGATATTACAACTATCGCAATACTAAGCAGTTTAGAAATTAAATGCAACAGCCCGTGGCAAGACCGAGGATCAGCCGCGGGCTGCCCAGCCGCGCACCGCGAAGACAAAGCGCAGACAATCGATGAAACGGTTGTACAGCGGCGTCGGCGCCACCCGGATGGTGTCCGGCTCGCGCCAGTCGCCGACGATGCCGTTGGTCGAGAGATATTCGAACAGCGCGCGACCGGCCTCGCGTCCGCCATTGACGCGCAGCGACAGCTGGCAGCCGCGGCGTTCGGGTTCGCGCGGCGTTGCGATTTCCACGACGTGCGCAAGTTGCGTCTCGACCAGCCACGACAGGTAGCCGGTCAGCTCCAGCGACTTCTCGCGCAGGCGTGCGACACCGGCGCGGTGGAAGATTTCCAGCGAAACGCGCAGTGGCGCCAGCGCCAGGATTGGCGGATTCGACAGCTGCCAGCCGTCGGCGCCCGGCGTCGGCGCGAAGTCCGGTCCCATCTTGAACCGCGTGGCCTGATCGTGGCCCCACCAGCCGGCAAGGCGTGGGCGATCCGTGCGCGCGTGGCGCTCGTGCACGAAGCAGCCGGCAACGGCGCCGGGCCCCGAGTTCAGGTACTTGTAGCTGCACCACACGGCGAAGTCGCAGCCGGAGTCGTGCAGGTTCACCGGCACGTTGCCGACTGAGTGCGCCAGATCGAAACCGACAACGCAGCCTTTGCGCCGTGCGAGTGCGGTGATGCGCGTGAGGTCGAACAGCTGACCGGTGCGGTATTGCGCTCCGGGCAGCAACACGAGGGCGATGCGATCGCCGTGTGCATCGAGCGCGGCCTCGATTGCCGCATCGGAAATGCAGCCGTTCGGCTCGTCGCCCTCAAGTTCGATCAGCGCCGTCGCCGGGTCGTAGCCGTGAAAGCGGATCTGCGATTCGACCGCGTAGCGATCCGACGGAAACGGATTTTTCTCGATCAGGATCGCGTTGCGATCGGCGTGCGGCCGGTAGAAGCTCGCCATCATCAGATGCAGGTTTGCCGTCAGCGAATTCATCGCCACGACTTCGGCGGGCAATGCGCCGACGAGTTCGGCCAGATGTCCACGCACCTCGCTGTGATATGGCATCCACGGATGCTTGCCGTGGAAGTGGGCTTCGACTGCCAACTGCGCCCAGGCGTCGAGCTCGTCGAGCAGCGCCTGGCGCGTCGCGCGCGGCTGCAAGCCGAGCGAATTGCCGCAAAGATACGTTTGTTCGCCGACGCCGTGCGGCGGGATCAGGAATTCATCGCGAAACGACGCCAGCGGATCAGCGGCGTCACGCGCCAGCGCCCAGGCTTCGTCGGCCGCGAAGTGCGCCGCGCGATTCATCAATGCGGCTTCGCCGACGTCATGATTTGCGCGCAACCTTTCTCGTAATCGGCCGTCCACTGCGCCGTGGTTTTTTCCAGCAGCGGCCGCACGCAACGCACGTGCACCATGACATGCCCGTTCAGATACCACGTGTCGCGGTATTCGTAGCGCGCCTTGCCATTGCGCGCAACAAAGCGCAGCACGGTGGCGTCGTTGCTGTCGCGTTTCTCGTAATCGGGCATTTGCTTGCCTTTGTCGACGTCAGCGTTGACCAGCGCCTGGAAATTGCTCGTGTCGTCCAGCAGCTTGGTGCTGACGGTCACGCGGGTCGCTTCACCGGTGCCGTCGTCGGCGGGATCCTTGACCTGGAATGCGACGGCCTGCGGATTGCCTTCGGTCTTCTGCATGATGACCGGCCACGCCGGCGGTGCGGCGAATTTGACGATGCCTTCGTTGAGCGAAAACTCGCCGGGAGTTTCGGCGGCGGCAACTGTGGCGAGCAGCGCGCCAGCGAAAAAGTATACGAAACGCATTTGCATCGTGCCTCCGGTTACTGGAAACGTGAGAGCGGCAGACCGAGCCAGTCGAGCGCGGCGCCATGATACAGGCGCGCCTGTTCGCTTTCCGAAAGCTTCAGCGCGGCGATGCCGGCGCCCGGCTCCTGCTCGCCGAGCGGGAACGGGTAGTCGGTGCCGAGCATGACGTGATCGGCGCCGGCAACGTCCAGCAGGTAGCGCAGCGCGCGCGCGTCGTGCACGCAGGAATCGAACCAGAGGCGCTCCAGATATTCGCGCGGATTACGCGAGTTGTCGGTGGCGACGAGATCCGGGCGCATGCGGAAGCCGTGCTCGATGCGACCGATCGTGTACGGGAATGCGCCACCGCCATGGGCGAAGCACACGCGCAGCTTCGGCAGGCGCTCGAGCACGCCGCCGAAAATCAGGCAGCACGCCGCGCGCGATTGCTCGGCCGGCATGCCGACCAGCCATGGCAGCCAGTACTTCGGCATGCTCTCGCGGCCCATCATGTCCCACGGATGCACGAGGATCGCCGCGCCGAGATCCGCGGCGGCCTCGAAGAAGGGGAACAGCTCCGGCGCGTCGAGATTCCACAAATCCACATGTGAACCGATCTGCACGCCGGCGAGGCCAAGCTGTTCGACGCAGCGCTCCATCTCCTGCACCGCGAGAGTCGGCGACTGCAGCGGCACGGTGCCGATGCCGGCATAATGGCGCGGATCGTTGCGGCAGATCTCGGCGGTGTGGTCGTTGAGGAAACGGTGCAGTTCCAGTGCCTGGTTGGCCTTCGCCCAGTACGAAAACAGCACCGGCACGGTGGAGACCACCTGCGTCTGCACGCCGAACTTCGCGTAATCGGCGATGCGGTATTGCGCATCGAACGCGTTCGCCCAGACTTCGCGGAAGAACTTGCCGTCCTTGTAGATGCGATGCCGGCCTTCGGTGCGTACCATTACCGGGAAACGATCGTCGCCGTATTTTTCGGCCAGGTTCGGCCATTCGGCGGGCAGGATGTGTGCGTGCGTGTCGATCTTGAGCATGCGCAAATTCTAGCAGGGCCGGCGCGGCTCTCAGCCCTTGTCCAGCAAATGCGCAATCGTGTCGACACTGTCGGTGATGCGATCGCTGGCCTCGATCCACGCGATCGCGCGCAGGCGCTCCTCCTCGCCAGTGGCTTCGAGCGTGCGTTGCAATGCGGTCTGCAAGTCGCGCAAGCCGGCCGCGCCGGTGCCGGCTGCGCCGGCGCTGCGCAGGCGCGCGGCGAGTTTCTGCAGATCTGCATCGACTTGCGCGGCGAACGGCACGATCGCCGGATGCGGCGCTGTCGTCGGCGCGTTCTGGCGCATCGCTTCCAGCGCCATCGCCGCGCGCAAAAAGCGATTCGCGTTCGCGAACACGTCTTCGGCGACGCTGAGCGTGTGACGATCACGGCGCGGCTCGCCGCGCAGGCGATCGAGCGAAGCCTGCGCATTGGTGCGGGCGCGCCGCGAAGCCGCGCGCACATCCGCACGCACCCGCGTGTCGTCGCGCAGCACGGCGAGAAAATACTGGCGATAGGCATCGAGCAGGTCGGCGAGAACGGCGCGCACGCGGCCGCGCTCCCAGGTCGGCCAGAGCATGTAGGCGAGCAGGGCCAGCGCGCTGCCCGTGCACGTGCCGATGGCGCGCGCGCTCATCGTGTCGGCCGGCGAGAGGCCGGCAAAACTCAGCAGCACGACGATCAGGCCGGTCAGCAGCATCACGCCGAGGCCGTAGTGCATTGTGGTGAGCTGGCGGAAGCCGAAGCAGAACAGCGCGAGCAGGCCGACGCGCAGCCACTCGTTGCCGAACGCAAAATGCACCAGCGCCGTGGTGAGCATGAGTCCGGCCAGCGTTCCGAGCACCCGCCACAAGCCGAAGCTGAACGTGCCGGCGAAATCCGGTTTCAGCACGATCGCGGCGGTCATCGGTATCCAGTAGCCGTGCGCGAGTCCGCTCCAGCGTTCACCGGCAACCGCCAGCGCCAGGCACACGCTGCAGCGGATGGCGTGGCGGCAGGCGATGGATGACAGGCGCAGGTTCGCGCGCAGGATCGCCATTGCGTTGCGCGGGCGCAGTTCGCTCGGCAGACGCGCTTCGACGGCGTCCAGGCGCAGCTCGCCGCTGGCGCCGGCGAAGTCCGCATTGCGTGCCGCGGCGCGCAGCTGGCCACCGAGCGCGCGCGCGTGGGCGAGCGCGACGATCAGGCGTGGTTCGTTGCCAGCTGCGGCGGACTTCGCGAGCGCTTCGGCAGCGGCATCGAAACCTTCCAACGCCGCGCTCGCCGCCAGTGCCGGCGCACCGGCATCCACCGCCGCAGCGATCGCGTCGAGCGCGCGCGCCGCGTATTCGCGCAGGCGCGCGATCGTCGGATCATCACCGAAGGCACCGAGCGCGAGCAGTTCGAGACGAATGCGCTCGATCAACTCGGCGAGCACGCGAAACGCGTCCATCGCCACGCCGCGCGCGCGAT
>Ga0105239_10002509_pt1 | contig 23344 bp, 14 predicted proteins | sample KBSC44metaG_FD_92761 | JGI IMG/M metagenome (GOLD analysis project Ga0105239, IMG submission 92761) | Corn rhizosphere microbial communities from Kellogg Biological Station, Michigan, USA - KBS C4-4 metaG | ecosystem: Host-associated > Plants > Roots > Rhizosphere > Soil | place: Michigan, USA... | reverse complement strand
GAAACGCTCGCGATCATTGCGTATCGGCAACCCGTCACGCGCGGCGACATCGAAGAGATTCGCGGCGTCACGGTCAATACTCAGGTGGTCAAGCAGCTCGAGGACCGCGGCTGGATCGAGGTGATCGGGCATCGCGACGTGCCGGGGCGTCCGGCGCTGTATGCGACGACCAAGCAGTTCCTCGACGATCTCGGCCTGAAGGCGCTCGACGACCTGCCCGCGCTCGAGGAGCCCGCCGCGAACATCGAGGCCGCGCTGCTCGCGCAGCAGGCGATGGATTTCGACGGCGACGTACCGGCGGTGGAAGCGGCGCCGGAAGCCGGCGAAGCGGCGGCCGACGAACCACACGCGCAGCCTGACGCATTGCCGGGCGACGCGGCGACGGACGTCGCGTCGACGCACGAAATACCGAACCGCGATACGCTGGAAGCTGATCGCGTTCAAACCGAACAGGGCGGCGCCGAAGCAGCGCCGGCCGGCGGGCAGTCCGAGCTGCCGCGCGCGGAGTGGAACGAGGAAGATCGCAAGCCGGCCGCCGACGCGGTTGCCGGAGACGGAGCGGAGGCGCTCGGCGACATGCCGGGCGAGGCTGGAAACGCCGGCGCCTCACGATCCGGTCCCGCGGATGGCGAGATGCTGGACGATACGTCCGACAGCCTTGCCGATGCCGTACGCAGTGCCAGTGCGCCCATCGGCGCCGACGCGCTGCCGGACGACGAAGCAGAACCCGAACAGCGCCGCGCCTGATCGCGGCCGACTTCTTGCCGCGCCCGCGCCGGGCGCGAGACCTGACATTTTGAGGTTGTTTTGACAGATATCCACGATATTGAATCGTCCGCGCCTGCCGCACAGGCCGCGCGTGCCGACGATGCGCCGGAGCAGGACGCTCCGGCCGCGGGTGGTGACGAGCGTCCCCGCCGCGGCCTGCGGCGCGGTCCGCGCAGCCTGATCGCGCGTCGCCGCGCAGCGGCCAAGTCGAAGGGCGCCGAGGGCGAGTCGCAGGACGGCGAAGGCGCCGACGCGCAGCCGGCCGACGCCGCTGAAGCGCAGCCCGCGCGCGCGCCACGCAAGGAAGGCGCTGCCAGGGGCGGCCGCAAGCCGGCCGGCAAGCGTGAAGGTGCACCGAAGGGTGCGCAGGGCGGACAAGGCGGCCAGTCGCGGCGTGGCGGCCCGGCGAAAGCCGAGGGCGGCGCGGCGAAGGCCGAAGGCGATGCAGCGTCGCAGGACGATCTGTTCGCCTATGTGACGTCACCGGCGTTCGACGCGGACAACTCCGCGGGCGGCAGCGGCGTGCGTGCGCCGATGCTGCGGCGCGGTCGCGCGCAGCCGACGAACAAGCGCGTGCTGTCGCCGGACGACGACGCGCCGAAGCTTCACAAGGTGCTCGCGGAAGCCGGCATGGGCTCGCGTCGCGAAATGGAAGAGCTGATCGTCGCCGGCCGCGTGTCGGTGAACGGTGAGCCCGCGCACATCGGTCAGCGCATCATGCCGACCGACCAGGTCCGCATCAACGGCAAGCCGGTCAAGCGCAAGCTGCCGAACAAGCCGCCGCGCGTGCTGCTGTACCACAAGCCGACGGGCGAGATCGTCAGCCATGCGGATCCGGAAGGTCGTCCGTCGGTGTTCGATCGCCTGCCGCCGATGAAGACGGCGAAATGGCTCGCGGTGGGCCGCCTCGACTTCAACACCGAAGGTCTGCTGATGCTGACCACGTCCGGTGATCTCGCGAACCGCTTCATGCATCCGCGTTACAGCGTCGAGCGCGAGTATGCGGTGCGTGTCGTCGGCGAGCTGTCCGAAGGGATGCGGCAGAAGCTGCTGCATGGCGTCGAGCTTGATGACGGGCCGGCGAACTTCCTGCGCATCCGCGACGGCGGCGGCGAAGGCACGAACCATTGGTATCACGTTGCGCTGGCCGAAGGCCGCAACCGCGAAGTGCGCCGTATGTTCGAGGCGGCCGGCCTGATGGTGAGCCGCCTGATCCGTACGCGCCACGGTCCGATCCCGCTGCCGCGCGGCCTGAAGCGCGGTCGTTGGGAAGAGCTCGACGAGGCGCAGGTGCGCAAGCTGATGGCGACCGTCGGCCTGAAGGCGCCGTCCGAGGAAAAGGGCAAGCGCGGTGGCAGTGGGCCGGCCGAGCGCCGCCAGCCGGATCCGATGCAGACGTCGATGGGCTTCATCAGCCGCGAGCCGGTGCTGACGACGCATGGTCAACTCGACCAGCCGCGTCGCGGCGGCGGTCGGCGCGGCGGCCCCGGCCTGCCGGGCCTGAGCGGCTACGGCAGCCTGCCGGTTTCGCCGTCGGGCCATGGCAATCGCTCGGGTGGCGGCCGCGATGTCGACGGCAATCGTGCGTCGTATGGCGCCGGTCCCAAGCGTGAAGGCGGCGCGGGCGCCAAGCGTGGCGGCGGCAAGGGCGGCGGTAACCGCAACCCGAACGGCAATCGCGCCGAAGGCGGCGGCAACGCCGGTGGTGGTGCGCGCGGCGGCCCGCGCCCGCAGCGCAATCGCTCGCGCGGTCGCTGAGCGTTTCTGGCGGACGGCGGCGTTAAGCCGCCGGCGCGCCGGCGAAATCGGCGTGAATCCGGTTCGGTCGACACCGCGCGCTGCGTCACTTGCTTTCGACTGTATATATATCGCGCTGCCGGATTGTGCCTGGTCGGACAGTCCGGTTTCGCATTTTTGATCGGTAAATGCGGACCGGGCGCTGCATTTACCGGCTGGCTTGGCGTTTGCGCCAAAAAACGCTATAATCGCAGAGTCGCTGGGCGTACGGATTCAATGTGCGGCTCAGGTGCGACCACCAGTAAGAAGATGGGCGTTCCGCCCATTTTTTTTTGCTGAAACGGTTAGGCATCTCGGGTAGCGCTTCCTGCGCCGGCTAAGGCGCGCGCCCGCGGGTGTAATCGCGAGCGGCGGGCGCGAACACCTGAGAGGACACTGTGCAACTGACGGAACTGATAGAAACCACGGTCACCGGGCTCGGCTACGAGCTGGTGGATCTCGAGCGCACCGGGCGCGGCATGCTTTGCATCTATATCGATCAGCTTGCCGGCATCTCGCTCGAAGATTGCGAAAAGGTCACGCGTCAGCTCCAGCACGTCTTGACGGTCGAAAACATCGATTACGAACGGCTCGAAGTCTCGTCTCCGGGGCTCGACCGCCCGTTGAAGAAACTGGCCGACTTCGAGCGCTTCGCCGGCAGCGAAGTTTCCGTGACCTTGAAAAAGCCGCTGGACGGGCGCAAGACGTACCGCGGCATTCTGCACGCGCCGAATGGCGAAACGATCGGTTTGGAATTTGAGGGGAAGAAGGGCGAGGCGGCCATGCTGGATTTCACGCTGGCAGACATCGACAAAGCCCGCCTGATTCCGCAAGTTGACTTTAGGAGCCGCAAATAATGAGTCGCGAAGTGTTGATGCTGGTGGATGCGCTGGCGCGCGAGAAAAACGTCGACAAGGATGTGGTGCTGGGCGCCCTCGAGGCTGCGCTCGCGTCCGCTTCCAAGAAGCTGTTCGACGAAGGCGCCGAAATCCGCGTCCATATCGATCGCGAAAGCGGCGAGCACGAAACCTTCCGTCGCTGGCTCGTCGTCCCTGACGAGGCAGGCTTGCAGGAGCCGGATCGCGAGATCCTGCTGTTCGAAGCGCGTGAGCAGAACCCCGACGTCGAAGTCGGCGAATTCGTCGAGGAGCCGGTGCCGTCGATCGAGTTCGGCCGTATCGGCGCGCAGGCCGCCAAGCAGGTGATCCTGCAGAAGGTGCGCGATGCCGAGCGCGAGCAGATCCTGAACGACTACCTCGAGCGCGGCGAAAAGATCATGACGGGCACAGTGAAGCGCCTCGACAAGGGCAACTTCATCGTCGAATCGGGCCGCGTCGAAGCGCTGCTGCGCCGCGACCAGCTGATTCCGAAGGAAAACCTGCGCGTGGGCGACCGCGTGCGTGCGTACATCGCGAAGGTCGACCGCACCGCGCGTGGTCCGCAGATCGAACTCTCGCGCACGGCGCCCGAGTTCCTGATGAAGCTGTTCGAGATGGAAGTGCCGGAAATCGAGCAGGGCCTGCTAGAGATCAAGGCAGCCGCTCGCGATCCGGGCGTGCGCGCGAAGATCGGCGTGATCGCCTACGACAAGCGGATCGATCCGATCGGTACCTGCGTCGGCATCCGCGGCTCCCGCGTGCAGGCCGTGCGCAACGAGCTTGGTGGCGAAAACATCGACATCGTGCTATGGTCCGAGGATCCCGCCCAGTTCGTGATCGGCGCGCTCGCGCCGGCAGCCGTCCAATCGATCGTCGTCGATGAAGAAAAGCACTCGATGGACGTCGTCGTCGACGAGAACGAGCTGGCTGTCGCGATCGGGCGCAGCGGTCAGAACGTTCGCCTTGCCGGCGAACTGACCGGCTGGCAGATCAACATCATGACGCCGGACGAATCCGCCCTGAAGCAGGGTGAAGAGCGCGATCGACTGCGTGCGCTCTTCATGGCGCGTCTCGACGTCGACGAAGAAGTTGCCGATATCCTGATCGACGAAGGCTTCACGAGCCTCGAAGAGATCGCTTACGTGCCGCTCAACGAAATGCTCGAAATCGAGGCGTTCGACGAGGACACCGTGCACGAGCTGCGCAACCGCGCACGCGACGCACTGTTGACGATGGCGATCGCCAACGAAGAAAAGGTCGAAAACGCAGCGCTGGATTTGAAGGGCCTCGACGGCGTGACGCCGGAGTTGCTCGCAAAGCTGGCCGAACACGGCATGCAGACGCGGGACGATCTCGCCGAGCTGGCTGTGGATGAACTGGTCGACATGACCGGGATGGAAGAGGATGCCGCTAAGGCGTTGATCATGAAAGCACGTGAACACTGGTTCCAGTGAGAAATGACCATGGCGCACTGATTTGATGGCGGCCGTATGGCCTGACCCGATGCTAACCGCAAGGAATCGGTCCTTGCACTAAGAGGAATGAATGGCGAGTAACAACGTAGCCCAATTTGCCGCGGAACTGAAAATGCCTGCTGGTGTGCTGCTCGAACAGCTGCAGGCAGCGGGCGTCCAGAAAGCGAGTGAAGACGATGCGCTGTCCGAGGCGGACAAGGCGCGTCTGCTCGATCATTTGCGCAAGTCGCACGGCGCAACCGACGGCGACAAGCGCAAGATCACGCTGACCCGCAAGCATACGTCGGAGATCAAGCAATCTGACGCGACGGGCAAGGCTCGCACCATTCAGGTCGAGGTCCGCAAGAAGCGTACGTTCGTCAAGCGCGACGACGTGGCCGAAGGTGCGGAACAGGGTCAGGCACAGGTCGCCGAAGCGGACGACGATGCGGAACTGAAGCGTCGCGAGGAAGAAGCGCGCCGCGAGGCCGAGCTGCTCGAGAAGCAGGCGCAGGAACTGCGCGAGCGCCAGGAGCGCCTCGAGCGCGAGGAAGCCGAGCGCCGCGCCCGCGAGGAAGCGGCCGAAGCCGAGCGCCGTCGTGCCGAGGAAGAAGCGGCAGCGAAGCGTGCCGCGGCTGCAGCCGTAGAGGCACAGCAGGCTGCTGCCCAGCAGGCCGCCGAGGCTCAGCAGGAAACGGCCGGTGCGCAGTCCGCGCAGGACGAAGCACGCGCGGCCGCCGAACGTGCGGCCCAGCGCGAAGCAGCGAAGAAGGCCGAGGACGCTGCCCGCGAGGCGGCGGACAAGACGCGCGCCGAGCAGGAAGAGATTCGCAAGCGTCGCGAGGCGGCCGAGGCCGAAGCGCGCGCGATCCGCGAAATGATGAACACGCCACGCAAGGCCGTGGTCAAGGCAGTCGAGCCGCCGAAGCCGGTGGAACCGCCGAAGCCGGTCGAAGCGAAGGGCACGCTGCACAAGCCGGCAAAGCCGGCGGGCGCAGGCGCGGCACGTCCGGCCGTGAAGAAGCCGGCCGGCGCGGCGCCGGCGACCACGCAGGCACCGGCAGGTGCGGGCGACCGCAACAAGAAGCCGGGTGGCGGCAAGGGCGGCTGGCAGGACGACGCAGCCAAGCGCCGTGGCATCAAGACGCGCGGCGATTCGAGCGGCGGCGTCGACCGCGGTTGGCGCGGCGGCCCGAAGGGCCGTGGCCGTCACCAGGACAGCGCATCGACGTTCCAGGCACCGACCGAACCGATCGTGCGTGAAGTGCACGTGCCGGAAACCGTCTCGGTTGCCGATCTCGCGCACAAGATGTCGATCAAGGCCTCGGAAGTCATCAAGGTGATGATGAAGATGGGCCAGATGGTCACGATCAACCAGGTGCTGGACCAGGAAACGGCGATGATCGTCGTCGAGGAACTGGGCCACCGCGCGGTTGCCGCGAAGCTGGACGATCCGGAAGCGCTGCTGGTCGAAGGCGAGGCCACCACCGATGCGGAGCAGCTGCCGCGTCCGCCGGTCGTCACCGTGATGGGCCACGTCGACCACGGCAAGACCTCGCTGCTCGACCACATCCGCCGCGCGAAGGTTGCAGCGGGCGAAGCGGGCGGCATTACGCAGCACATCGGCGCATACCACGTCGAAACGCCGCGCGGCGTCATCACGTTCCTCGATACGCCGGGTCACGAGGCGTTCACGGCAATGCGTGCACGCGGCGCGAAGGCGACCGACATCGTGGTGCTGGTGGTGGCTGCCGACGACGGCGTGATGCCGCAGACGAAGGAAGCCATCGCTCACGCGAAGGCGGGTGGCGTGCCGATCGTCGTGGCGATCAACAAGATCGACAAGCCGGAAGCGAACCCCGACCGCGTCAAGCAGGAACTGGTCGCGGAAGGCGTCGTGCCGGAAGAATACGGTGGCGATTCGCCGTTCGTGCCGGTGTCGGCGAAGACGGGCGTCGGTATCGACGACCTGCTCGAGAACGTGCTGCTGCAGGCCGAAGTGCTGGAACTGAAGGCACCGATCGAGGCGCCGGCCAAGGGCATCGTGATCGAAGCGAAGCTGGACAAGGGCAAGGGCCCGGTCGCGACGATCCTGGTGCAGTCGGGTACGCTGAACCGCGGCGACGTCGTGCTCGCAGGCTCGGCTTATGGCCGCGTGCGTGCGATGCTCGACGAGAACGGCAAGCCGACGAAGGAAGCCGGCCCGTCGATCCCGGTCGAAATCCAGGGTCTGTCGGAAGTGCCAGGTGCCGGTGAGGAAGTGATCGTTCTGCCGGACGAGCGCAAGGCGCGCGAAATCGCGCTGTTCCGCCAGGGCAAGTTCCGCGACGTCAAGCTGGCGAAGCAGCAGGCCGCGAAGCTGGAAAGCATGCTCGAGCAGATGGGCGAAGGCGAAGTGCAGAACCTGCCGCTCATCATCAAGGCGGACGTGCAGGGCTCGCAGGAAGCGCTCGTGCAGTCGCTGCTCAAGCTGTCGACCGACGAAGTGCGCGTGCAGATCGTGCACAGCGCGGTGGGTGGCATCAGCGAAAACGACGTCAACCTCGCGACGGCATCGAAGGCGGTCATCATCGGCTTCAACACGCGTGCGGATGCACAGGCGCGCAAGCTGGCCGAATCGAACGGTATCGACATCCGCTACTACAACATCATCTACGACGCAGTGGATGAGGTGAAGGCCGCGATGTCGGGCATGCTGGCGCCGGAGAAGCGCGAAGTCATCACCGGTATGGTCGAGGTGCGCCAGGTGTTCAAGGTGCCGAAGATCGGCACGGTCGCCGGCTGTATGGTCACGGACGGTATCGTCAAGCGCTCGTCGTCGGTGCGCGTACTGCGCAACAACGTCGTGATCTTCACGGGCGAACTCGAATCGCTGAAGCGCTTCAAGGACGACGTGAAGGAAGTGAAGCAAGGCTTCGAGTGCGGTATGTCGGTGAAGAACTTCAACGACGTCATCGAAGGCGACCAGTTCGAAGTCTTCGAAGTGACCGAAGTCGCGCGTACGCTGTAATCGTCGCGTATCGGCTCGTGGGCGGGGCAGGCTTGTGGGCCTGTCCCGCCCATTTTCATGGCGGCGCGCCCGACGGCGGCCGCATTATCCTGATAAACGAATCAGGGATGGATCATGTCCAGGAAACGTACTTCCCCCAATCGCAACGTTCAGATCGCCGACCAGATTCAGCGCGATCTGTCCGAACTCATCATGCGCGAGGTCAAAGACCCGCGTATCGGTATCGTGACCATCCAGAGCGTGGAGCTCACGCCGGACTACGCGCACGCGAAGATCTATTTCACGGCGCTCACCGGCGATCCGGACAAGACGCAGGAAGCGCTGAACCACGCGTCGGGTCACCTTCACAACCTGCTGTTCAAGCGCCTGCATATTCATACGGTGCCGACGCTGCATTTCCATTACGACCAGACGATCGAGAAGGCCGTGGAAATGTCGCGGCTGATCAAGGAGGCCAACTCGACGCGCGCGAAGGACGACGACGAAGCCGACGCGCCCGCGAAGGACGATTGAGCGCGCGCGCCCTATGACGAATGCAGCCCCCCAGCGTCCGCGCGTGCCCCGGCGCGCACTGGACGGCGTCCTCCTGCTCGACAAGCCGGTCGGCCTGTCGAGCAACGACGCCCTGATTCGCGCGAAGCGCCTGCTTCTCGCGAAGAAAGCCGGTCACACCGGCACGCTAGATCCGCTGGCCTCGGGCCTGTTGCCGCTGTGCTTCGGCGAGGCGACGAAGTTCTCGCAGGATTTGCTGGAAGCGGACAAGACCTACGAAGCGACGATGCGTCTCGGCGTGCGCACAACCACCGGCGACGCGGAAGGCGACGTGCTCGACACACGCGCGGTCGAATGCGACCGCGCGGCGGTGGAAGCCGCACTCGTGCGCTTTACCGGCGAGATCGTGCAGGTGCCGCCGATGTATTCGGCGCTCAAGCGCGACGGCAAGCCGCTGTACGAATATGCGCGCGCGGGCCAGACCGTCGAACGGGAAGGCCGCAACGTGACGATTCATGTACTCGACCTGCTGGCCTGCGAGCTGCCGGACGTGACGTTTCGCGTGACCTGCAGCAAGGGCACGTATGTGCGTACGCTGGCCGAAGATATCGGCGAAGCGCTCGGTTGCGGCGCGCATCTGACGATGTTGCGTCGTACGGGTGTCGGTGCGCTGACGCTCGAGCATGCGGTGACGCTCGACGCGCTGTCCGACGCCAACGAAGCGGCGCGCGATGCGTGGCTTCAGCCGGTCGACGCGCTGTTGTCGACGTTTCCGCTGGTGCGTCTCGACGAAGCCGGCGCGAAGCGGTTCCTGCATGGTCAGCGCTTGCCGCTGTCGGCGCTCGATCCGATCGATGCGGCGGAGGGCGAGCGTGTGCGCGTGTACGATGCGGCACGGCTGCTCGGCGTGGCGCGCAAGGCCAACGGCGTGCTCGCACCCGAACGCCTGGTCGTGACGGCTGCGTGATGCGCGGCGCGCAAGCGCCGCCGTCGGAATAAAAAAATAGCCCGGTCGGAGTCGACCGGGCTATTTTGTTTGGCGCGCTCGTTCGAGCGCGGTGCTCAGTGCGCAGCCGACGCCGCCGCGCCCGCATCGCCGCCGCCCGCGCGTTCGGGCTTCGTGATCCAGATCAGTCCGATCAGCAGCACGAAGATCGCCGCCGAGATATAGAACAGATCGTTCACGCCCAGTTGCGCGGCCTGCTGCGTGGCCATGTTGTTGATGAGGCCGTGCGCCTGGTTCTGTGTCAGCCCCAGGTTGCCCATCTGCGTGACGGCCTGGTTGAACGTCGGGTTGTACGGGTTCGCCTGCTCGACCAGTTGAGCGTGGTGGAAGTTGTTCCGGTGATCCCACGCGGTCTGGAAGATCGACGTGCCGATGCCGCCGCACATGATCCGCACGAAGTTCGACAGGCCGGATGCGGCAGGAATGCGATGGCCGGGCAGGCCGGACAGCGTGATCGACACGAGCGGGATGAAGAAGCCGGCCATCGCGATGCCTTGCACGAGCGTCGGCAGCGTCAGTGACCACTCGTCGACGCCGGTCGTATAGCGCGAGCGCATCCAGAAGCACAGCGCGAACGTCAGGAATGCGGCGGTCGCGATATAGCGCGGGTCCGTGCGCGGCAGGAACTTGCCGGTCAGCGGCGACAGCAGGATCGCGAACAGCCCGACGGGCGCCATCACGAGACCCGCATCGGTGGCCGTGTAGCCGATCTGCGTCTGCAGCCACAGCGGCAGCAGCACGAGGTTGCCGAAGTAGAGCCCGTAGCCGACCGCGAGCGCGATCGTGCCGCCCGTGAAATTGCGCATCCGGAACAGCGACAGGTCGACGACCGGATGTTCGGCGGTCAGCTCCCAGATCACGAAGAACGCGAACGAAATGACCGCGATCAGAGCGAGCGCGATGATCGTCGTCGACGCGAACCAGTCGAGATCCTTGCCCTTGTCGAGCATGATCTGCAGCGAACCGACCCAAAGCACGAGCAGCGCGAGGCCGACGCCGTCGATCGGCGCGCGGCGCACCGTCGATTCGCGCGTGCGATAGATCGACCACGTGGCCAGCGCGGCGGCGATGCCGACCGGGATGTTCACGTAGAAAATCCACGGCCACGAATAGTTGTCGGAGATCCAGCCGCCGAGGATCGGGCCGGCGACCGGTGCGATCAGCGTCGTCATCGACCACAGCGCGAGCGCCATCGGCGCCTTCGCGCGCGGGTAGCTCGACAGCAGCAGCGATTGCGACAGCGGAATCATCGGGCCCGCTACCGCGCCCTGGAGCACGCGCGACGCGAGCAGGAACGGCAGGCTCGGCGCCAGCCCGCACATCCACGACGAGATGACGAACAGGATGATCGACGCGAGGAACAGGCGAACCTGTCCGAAGCGATCGGTCAGCCAGCCCGTCAGCGGCACGGAGATCGCGTTCGCGACCGCGAACGACGTGATGACCCACGTACCCTGGTCGGACGATACGCCGAGGTCGCCCGAGATGGTCGGGATCGCGACGTTCGCGATGGACGTGTCGAGCACGTTCATGAACACCGCGAGCGATACCGCGATCGTCCCGAGCACGAGTTGCCCGCCCTGCAGGGGCGGGTGGGAGACTGGAGCCTGTGCCATGTCGGTAGTTTTTCCGGAGTCGGAGTCGTTACATCATCTTGGCGGCGCCGCTCGCCTTCGCGGCGGCCGGTGCCGGCGCGTTGCCGCCCGCGTTCTCGGCGATGATGCGTGCGATCTCGGCGTCGGCTTCATCGCCGTACTTCGCGAACACGTTGGTCTCGTAGACGGTGTTCTGCGCGTTGGCGAGCTGGTCGCCGCGCTCGTCCTTGATGTTGACGTCGACCTGCATCGACAGGCCGATGCGCAGCGGGTGCTTCTCGAGCTCCTTCGGATCGATCTCGATACGCACCGGCAGGCGTTGCACGACCTTGATCCAGTTGCCCGTCGCGTTCTGCGCCGGCAGCAGCGAGAACGCCGAGCCCGTCCCGGCCGAGAAGCCGATGACCTTGCCGTGGTACACCGCCGACGAGCCGTAGATGTCGGCCGTCAGCTCGACCGGCTGGCCGATGCGCATGTGCTTGAGCTGGACTTCCTTGAAGTTCGCGTCGACCCACACCGCATTCAGCGGCACGACCGACATCAGCGGGTTGCCCGGCGACACGCGCTGGCCGACCTGCACCGAGCGCTTCGCGACATAGCCGGTGACCGGCGCGGGCAGCACGTTACGCGCGTTCGCGAGGTACGCGTCGCGCACCTTCGCCGCGGCAGCCATCACGTTCGGGTGCGACGCGATCGTCGTGTTCGCGGTCAGCGCGCGGTTCGATGCGAGCTGCTGTTGCGCCGCATCGACCGACGCCTGGGCGGCGCGCACCGCGTCGCGTGCGTGGGAGATTTCTTCCTGCGACACGGCGCCCGTCTGCGCGACGGCCACGCGGCGGCGCAGGTCGTCCTGCGCCTTCGACAGGTCGGACTGACGCAGCGCGACTTGCGCACGGTATTGATCGTCGTTGACGAACAGGCCGCGCACCTGGCGCACCGTCTGCGCGAGGTTGGCCTCGGCCTGCTGCAGCGCGACCTGCGAGTCGGCCGGATCGAGCACGACCAGCGGGTCGCCGGCCTTGACCGTCTGCGTATCGTCGGCCTTCACGGCGATCACGGTACCCGTGATCTGCGGCGTGATCTGCACGACGTTGCCGTTTACGTACGCGTCGTCGGTCTCTTCATGGAAGCGCGCGACGAGGAAGTAGTACAGGCCGTACGCGATGGCCGCGATCACGATGACCGCGATCAGCAGCGTCATCATCCGTTTGCGCTTCCCGTTGTTCTGCGGCTGTGCGCTGGCGGCGTTTTGTTGAGGGTCGCTCATGGCGATTTTCTCCGTCCGTTATTTCGAGTGTCTGCGTAGTGGTGGCGCCGGATCAGTTGGCGGCCTGTTTCGTCGGCTTGTCTGCGTCGGGCGCGGCGAGCCGCGTGCCGGTCGCGTCGAACCCGCCGCCGAGCGCCTTGATCAGCGCGAGCTGCATGTCGCGCCGGCGCATCTTCAGGTTGGTCACCGTCTGTTCCGATGCGAGGCGGTTGCTGTCCGCGGTCAGCACCTGGAGCTGGGGCGACAGGCCGGCCTTGTAGCGGATCACGGCGAGATCGTACGCATGCGTCGACGCGTCGAGCGCACGCTGCGCGTCGTCCATCTGGCGATCGACCGCGCGTATCGACGCGACCTGCGTCGCGACGTCGTTCAGCGCGTTGATCAGCGTCTGGTTGTAGTTCGCGACCGACAGGTCGAAGTCTGCATAGCGGCCCTTGAGCTGCGCGCGCAACGCGCCCGCATCGAAGATCGGCAGGTGGATGGCCGGGCCGAACTGCGCCTGGCGGCTCGCGAAATTCAGGAATTTGCCCCAGCCGAACGCATCGAAGCCGAAGCCGGCCGCGAGGTTCACGTCCGGGAAGAACTCGGCCTTCGCTTCCTTCACGTCGTGCATCGCGGCCTCGACCTGCCAGCGCGCGGCGACGATGTCGGGGCGGCGCGACACGAGGTCGGCCGGCAGGTTGCCCGGCAGCGCGACGTCGCCGGCCGGGCTCATCACCGGCGCGGCGATCTGCAGCCCGCGGTCCGGACCCTTGCCGAGCAGCGCGGCGAGCTGGTAGCGCACGGTCGTGATCTGGCCGTCGAGGTCGGACAGCGACGCCTGGGTCGTCGCGATATTGCCTCGCGCGGTCTGGCGTTCGACATTGGTGTCGAGGCCGGCCGACACGCGGCCGTCGGTGATCTTGCCGACCGTCTGGCGGTTGGTGATCTCACGTTGCGCGATGTCGCGCAGCGCATACAGTTGCGCGAGCGAGTTGTAGGTGCGGGCGACCGACGCCGCGAGCGTGATGCGCGCCTGCTGCATGTCGGCTTCGGCGGCCTTTTCCTGCGACACGGCCGTGTGCAGGCGCTCGCGATTCTTGCCCCACAGGTCGAGATCCCACGACGCGCTCGCGAGCGCGTTGTTCTCGCTGTACCACTGGCCGCCGTACGGCGGCGGGAACAGCGCGTTCGACGAATACAGCTCGCGCGTCCACGAGTAGCTGGCTTCGGCCTTCGGCATCAGGTTCGAGCGCGACGATTCGATGTACGACGATGCTTTCGCGATGCGCGCCTGCGCCTGCGCGATCGACGGGCTGCCCTCGAGCGCCTCGTCGATCAGCTTCGGCAATTGCGGATCGCCGAACTGGTTGGCCCAGTCGAGCGCCGGCCACTGGCCACCCTGGGCCGGCAGGCTCTGGGCGGTGTCGAATTGCGACGCGGGAGCGATCTGCTTGTCGCTCTTGATGCCGATGTAGTTTGCGCAGCCCGCCAGCGCCAGCGCGGCAACTGCAGCGGCGACGGCGGCGCGGCACGACTTGGCGCGCACGGACAACGGGGTGGTTTTCATCGCGCTGTTCCCTGACTCGGAATGAATGATGGACACTGCAAGGATTTCCTTACATTAATCTGTCAAAAGTAATTGTTATGGCAACTATTGCGGGATGCTGCCGCCGGCGTTCTCGCAATAGTTGCTGAGAATGCGGCGCAGCATGCTCTTGAGGAACCCGACTTCTTCCGGCGTAAATCCGCCGAGCAGCTCGTCGAGCACGCTGCGGAACACCGGCGGCAGCCGCTCGGCAAGCGCCCGGCCTTCGTCGGTCAGCTCGAGCCGCACGACCCGCCGATCCTCGATGCTGCGCACGCGGGACAGCAGCCCGCGCTTCTCGACGCGATCGAGCAGGCGCGTGACCGCGCTCGCGTCGATCCCGTATTCCCGCGCGAGTTCGGCGGCCGTCGAGCACTTGCCGACCGCGATCATGAACAGCATGCTCGCCTGCGTGCCGGTGATGCCGAGCTCTTCCTGCGTGCGTTGCGTGACGAGGTTGGTCATCACCGATTTCACGCGCGACATCAGATAACCGACGCTGTCGTTCATCTGATACGAGGACAGTGGCGAAACAGGCGGTTGGGAAGGAGAATCCGACATAAAACCCTGAGGGTGCAATAGTTGACTAGGCAGCAGTATAGGCACAATTGCTTGCCGCGGCAAATGTTAATCGAACGGGCGAGGGCGCGCTCCGCGCCCCCCAAATCCCCTTGTCGGTGTCAGGGTCTTCGGTGTACCGCCGGGCTCGTCGATCCGGAGCGGGCAGCCGCAGCGCCGGTGGTTTGTTGCGCTGCAACGAACACTCCGGCTCCCGCCACGCTCACGTGCTATAATTTGTGGTTTCCAAGCTGCAACGCGCGCGCACGTGTCCCACGGACTGACGAGCGTGCGCGTTTGCGCGTTCAACGATTTCCAGGTTTCTATGACCCGCGCCCTTCGCAATATCGCCATCATCGCCCACGTCGACCACGGCAAGACCACGCTCGTCGACCAACTGCTCCGCCAGTCCGGCACCTTCCGCGAGAACCAGCAGATTGCCGAACGGGTGATGGACTCGAACGACATCGAAAAAGAGCGCGGGATCACGATTCTCGCGAAGAACTGCGCGGTCGAATACGAAGGCACGCACATCAACATCGTCGACACGCCGGGGCACGCGGACTTCGGCGGCGAAGTGGAGCGCGTGCTGTCGATGGTCGACTCGGTGCTGCTGCTGGTCGACGCGGTCGAAGGGCCGATGCCGCAGACCCGCTTCGTCACGAAGAAGGCGCTCGCGCTCGGCCTGAAGCCGATCGTCATCGTCAACAAGATCGATCGTCCGGGTGCGCGGATCGACTGGGTCATCAACCAGACCTTCGACCTGTTCGACAAGCTGGGCGCGACCGAAGAGCAGCTCGACTTCCCGATCGTCTACGCATCGGGCCTGAACGGCTATGCGTCGCTCGACCCGGCCGCGCGCGAGGGCGACATGCGCCCGCTGTTCGAGGCGGTCCTCCAGCACGTGCCGGTCCGTCCGGCCGATCCGGACGCGCCGCTGCAGCTGCAAATTACGTCGCTCGACTATTCGACGTACGTCGGCCGGATCGGCGTCGGCCGCATCACGCGCGGCCGCATCAAGCCGGGTCAGCCGGTCGCGATGCGCTTCGGCCCGGAAGGCGATGTGCTGAACCGCAAGATCAACCAGGTGCTGTCGTTCACGGGCCTCGAGCGCGTGCAGGTCGACTCGGCCGAAGCAGGCGACATCGTGCTGATCAACGGTATTGAAGATGTCGGCATCGGCGCGACGATCTGCGCGGTGGATACGCCGGAAGCGCTGCCGATGATCACCGTCGACGAGCCGACGCTGACGATGAACTTCCTGGTCAACTCGTCGCCGCTGGCCGGTCGCGAAGGCAAGTTCGTCACGAGCCGCCAGATTCGCGATCGCCTGATGAAGGAACTGAACCACAACGTCGCGCTGCGCGTGAAGGACACGGGCGACGAAACGGTGTTCGAAGTGTCGGGCCGCGGCGAACTGCACCTGACGATTCTCGTCGAAAACATGCGCCGTGAAGGCTATGAGCTGGCCGTGTCGCGTCCGCGCGTCGTGATGCAGGAAATCGACGGCGTGCGCCACGAGCCGTACGAGTTGCTGACCGTCGACGTCGAAGACGAGCACCAGGGCGGCGTGATGGAAGAGCTTGGCCGCCGCAAGGGCGAAATGCTCGACATGGCGTCGGACGGCCGCGGCCGCACGCGTCTGGAATACAAGATCTCGGCGCGTGGCCTGATCGGCTTCCAGAGCGAATTCCTGACGCTCACGCGCGGCACGGGCCTGATGAGCCACATCTTCGACTCGTACGCACCGGTCAAGGACGGCTCGGTCTTCGAGCGCCGCAACGGCGTGCTGATCTCGCAGGACGACGGCGCGGCAGTGGCATACGCACTGTGGAAGCTGCAGGATCGCGGCCGCATGTTCGTGAAGCCGGGCGACGCGCTGTATGAGGGCATGATCATCGGCATCCACAGCCGCGACAACGACCTCGTCGTGAACCCGATCAAGGGCAAGCAGCTGACCAACGTGCGTGCGTCGGGTACCGACGAAGCCGTGCGTCTCGTGCCGCCGGTCCAGATGTCGCTCGAATACGCGGTCGAATTCATCGACGACGACGAGCTCGTCGAAGTGACGCCGCAGTCGATCCGCCTGCGCAAGCGCTTCCTGAAGGAGCACGAGCGTCGCCGCGCGAGCCGCGAAGGCGCGGTCGACTAAGCATCGATCGTTCCCGTGCATGACGAAAAAGGCTGCCTGCGGGCGGCCTTTTTTGCATCCGCGCGAGGTGCAACCGGAGCGGTTGCAAAACACTGTTCCCCAACGTCGTGGCAATCGGGCAAAACCCCGTCGTACGGCGCTTCCGGGCGCCGCTCGCCGTGAACTTCGGTATCGGTTCTGTGATATGCTGCGCGCACGCAAGTTTTAGGTCCTTCCAAGCAAGACTTGATTCGCAATCCGCTAAACGGTCAGGCCGTGTCGCGGAAGGTTGAGTAACCCGCTATTTCTCGAGAAGCTCGAAGAAAGGTGAGCGTAAAATGTCAGATGTAATGAAGCAGTTTCAGCTGAACTCCTATCTGTTCGGCGGCAATGCTTCGTACGTTGAAGAACTGTACGATGCATACCTCAACAATCCGGCATCGGTGCCGGAGAACTGGCGAGAGTATTTCGACGCGCTGCAGAACGTGCCTGCAACCGACGGCTCGACCGCCAATGACGTCGCTCATTTTCCGATCGTCGAATCGTTCGCCGAGCGTGCGAAGGCCAATGCCTTCATCCCGCGCGAAAGCACCAGCAATCTGGCGACCGCGCGCAAGCAGGTGCACGTCCAGTCCCTCATCAGCGCCTATCGCTTCCTCGGCTCGCAATGGGCCAATCTGGATCCGCTGAAGCGTCGCGAACGTCCCGCCATTCCCGAGCTCGAACCCGCGTTCTACGACTTCTCCGAAGGCGACCTCGACCAGACCTACAGCGCAAGCAACCTGTATTTCGGTTTCGACCAGGCTTCGCTGCGCGACATCGTCAAGGGCTTGCGTGACACGTACTGCGGCACGATCGGCGCCGAGTACATGTACATCAGCGATCCTGAGCAGAAGCGCTGGTGGCAGGAGCGCCTGGAATCGACCCGCGCGACGCCGGCCTTCTCGGCCGACAAGAAGAAGCACATCCTGAATCGCCTGACGGCAGCGGAAGGCCTCGAGCGCTATCTGCACACCAAGTACGTCGGCCAGAAGCGCTTCTCGCTCGAAGGCGGCGAAAGCTTCATCGCGGCGATGGACGAAGTCGTCCAGCACGCAGGCAAGAGCGGCGTGCAGGAAATCATCATCGGCATGGCGCACCGCGGGCGTCTGAACGTGCTGGTCAACACGCTGGGCAAGATGCCGGCCGACCTGTTCGCCGAATTCGAAGGCAAGCACGTCGACGACCTGCCGGCCGGCGACGTGAAGTATCACAAGGGCTTCTCGTCGGACGTGTCGACCGAAGGCGGCCCGGTCCACTTGTCGCTCGCGTTCAACCCGTCGCACCTCGAAATCGTGAACCCGGTGGTCGAAGGTTCCGCGAAGGCGCGGATGGACCGTCGCGGCGACGAAGACGGCCTGCAGGTGCTGCCGGTGCAGATCCACGGCGACGCGGCCTTCGCCGGCCAGGGCGTCGTGATGGAAACGCTGAACCTCGCGCAGACGCGCGGTTACGGCACGCACGGCACGCTGCACATCGTCATCAACAACCAGATCGGCTTCACGACGTCCGACCCGCGCGACGCGCGCTCGACGCTGTACTGTACCGACGTGGTCAAGATGATCGAGGCGCCGGTGCTGCACGTGAACGGCGATGATCCGGAAGCCGTCGTGCTCGCGATCCAGATCGCGATCGACTACCGGATGCAGTTCCACAAGGATGTCGTGATCGACATCGTCTGCTTCCGCAAGCTGGGTCACAACGAGCAGGACACGCCGGCCGTCACGCAGCCGCTGATGTACAAGAAGATCGCGCAGCACCCGGGCACCCGTGCGCTGTACGCCGAGAAGCTCGTGCAGCAGGGCGTGATCACCGCGGAAGACGCCGACAACTACGTGAAGGCGTACCGCAAGGCGATGGACGACGGCCACCACACCGTCGATCCGGTCCTGTCGAACTACAAGAGCAAGTACGCGGTCGACTGGGTTCCGTTCCTGAACCGCAAGTGGACGGACGCAGCCGATACGGCCGTGCCGCTCGCCGAACTGAAGCGCCTCGGCGAACGCATCACGACGGTCCCGGAAAACTTCAAGGTTCACCCGCTCGTCGAGCGCGTGATCAACGACCGCCGCAACATGGCGCGCGGCGACCAGCCGCTCGACTGGGGCATGGGCGAACACCTCGCATTCGCGTCGCTCGTCGCATCGGGCTACTCGGTGCGCCTGACGGGCCAGGACTCGGGCCGCGGTACGTTCACGCACCGTCACGCGGTGCTGCACGACCAGAACCGCGAGCGCTGGAACGACGGCACGTACGTGCCGCTGCAGAACATTGCCGAAGGTCAGGCGAAGTTCACGGTGATCGACTCGGTGCTGTCGGAAGAAGCGGTGCTGGGCTTCGAATACGGTTACTCGACCGCCGAGCCGAACACGCTCGTGCTGTGGGAAGCCCAGTTCGGCGACTTCGTCAACGGTGCGCAGGTCGTGATCGACCAGTTCATTTCGTCGGGCGAAGTGAAGTGGGGCCGCGTGTCGGGTCTCACGATGCTGCTGCCGCACGGCTACGAAGGCCAGGGTCCGGAACACTCGTCGACCCGTATCGAGCGTTTCCTGCAACTGTGTGCCGATCACAACATGCAGGTCGTTCAGCCGACGACGCCGGCGCAGATTTTCCACCTGCTGCGTCGCCAGATGATCCGCCTGTTCCGCAAGCCGCTGATCGTCGCCACGCCGAAGTCGCTGCTGCGCCACAAGGAAGCGGTGTCGGATCTGTCGGAACTCGCGAAGGGTTCGTTCCAGCCGGTGCTGGGCGAAACCGACGGCGGCATCGACGCGAAGAAGGTCAAGCGCGTGCTGGCATGCTCGGGCCGCGTGTATTACGACCTCGTCGCACATCGCCGCGAAGCGAAGGCGAACGACGTCGCGATCATCCGTATCGAGCAGCTGTATCCGTTCGCGCACAAGCAGTTCGAAGCCGAAATGAAGAAGTACGAGAACGCGACTGAAGTGGTCTGGGTGCAGGACGAGCCGCAGAACCAGGGCCCCTGGTTCTACGTCGAGCACCACCTGAAGGAAGGCATGAAGGAAGGGCAGAAGCTGGCATACAGCGGCCGTCCGGCTTCGGCCTCGCCGGCGGTTGGCTACTACGCGAAGCACTACGAGCAGCAGAAGGCACTGATCGAAGGTGCGTTCGGCCGCCTGAAGAGCGCATCGATCGCGAAATAACCGACGGAAGCGAAACGGGAAGGCGCGCGGCGCTTTCCCGTCTCTTTTGGCCTGCCGGGCGCGTCGCGCGCCGCTCCGGCCGAAGGAATCGCACGAACCTCGTCATTACCCAGATTAAGCATCCAGGAAAATCACATGGCTATCGTAGAAGTCAAAGTCCCCCAGCTTTCGGAGTCGGTTTCGGAAGCCACCATGCTGCAGTGGAAGAAGAAGCCGGGCGAAGCAGTCGCGCAGGACGAAATCCTGATCGAACTCGAGACCGACAAGGTCGTGCTCGAAGTGCCGGCACCGGCCGCGGGCGTGCTCGCGCAAGTGCTGCAGAACGACGGTGACACGGTCGTTGCCGACCAGATCATCGCGACGATCGACACCGAAGCGAAGGCAGGTGCCGCCGAAGCCGCGGCAGGTGCCGCCGAAGTGAAGCCGGCAGCAGCACCTGCCGCAGCCGCACCGGCAGCCCAGCCGGCTGCCGCTGTCGCATCGAGCTCGGCTGCTGCATCGCCGGCCGCATCGAAGCTGCTGGCCGAGAAGGGCCTGTCGGCGGGCGACGTCGCAGGTTCGGGCCGCGACGGCCGCGTCACGAAGGGCGACGCGCTCGCAGCTGGCAGCGCACCGAAGGCCGCTCCGGCCGCCGCACCGGCGAAGACCGCCGCTGCGAAGCCGGCACTGCCGGAAGTGAAGGTGCCGGCGTCGGCAGCGACGTGGCTGAACGACCGTCCGGAACAGCGCGTGCCGATGTCGCGCCTGCGTGCGCGTATCGCCGAGCGCCTGCTCGAGTCGCAGCAGACCAACGCGATCCTGACGACGTTCAACGAAGTGAACATGGCTCCGGTCATGGAGCTGCGTAACAAATACAAGGACAAGTTCGAGAAGGAACATGGCGTGAAGCTCGGCTTCATGTCGTTCTTCGTGAAGGCGGCCGTGCACGCGCTGAAGAAGTTCCCGCTGGTGAACGCGTCGATCGACGGTAACGACATCGTCTATCACGGCTACTTCGACATCGGTATCGCGGTCGGTTCGCCGCGTGGCCTGGTCGTGCCGATCCTGCGCAATGCGGATCAACTGAGCCTCGCCGAGATCGAGAAGAAGATTGCCGAATTCGGTCAGAAGGCGAAGGACGGCAAGCTGTCGATCGAGGAAATGACGGGCGGTACGTTCTCGATCTCGAACGGCGGCGTGTTCGGCTCGATGCTGTCGACCCCGATCATCAACCCGCCGCAGTCGGCCATCCTCGGCGTGCATGCGACGAAGGAGCGCCCGGTTGTCGAAAACGGCCAGATCGTGATCCGTCCGATCAACTACCTGGCGCTGTCGTATGACCACCGGATCATCGACGGCCGCGAAGCCGTGCTGTCGCTCGTCGCGATGAAGGACGCGCTGGAAGATCCGGCACGCCTGCTGCTCGATCTGTAAGCCGAGTCTCACTGCATTGACCCGCTCCGCACGCTCGCGCCACCGCGCGAGCGTGCGGACGTACAAGTAGAAAGGATTGTCATGTCCAAGGAATTTGACGTCGTCGTGATCGGCGCCGGCCCCGGTGGCTACATCGCCGCGATTCGCGCCGCGCAGCTCGGCAAGACCGTTGCCTGTATCGAGAAGTGGAAGAACCCGGCCGGCGCGCTGAAGCTCGGCGGCACCTGCCTGAACGTCGGCTGCATTCCGTCGAAGGCGCTGCTCGCGTCGTCGGAAGAGTTCGAGAACACGTCGCATCACCTGGCCGACCACGGCATCACGGTCGACGGCGTGAAGATCGACGTCGCGAAGATGCTCGGCCGCAAGGACGCGATCGTCGAGAAGATGACGAGCGGGATCGAGTTCCTGTTCAAGAAGAACAAGATCACCTGGCTGAAGGGCCATGGCAAGTTCACCGGCAAGACCGACGCCGGCGTGCAGATCGAAGTGAGCGGCGAAGGTGACACCGAAGTCGTCACCGCGAAGAACGTGATCATCGCGACGGGCTCGAAGGCGCGTCACCTGCCGAACGTCCCGGTCGACAACAAGATCGTGTCGGACAACGAAGGTGCGCTGACGTTCGAGTCGGTGCCGAAGAAGCTCGCCGTGATCGGCGCGGGCGTGATCGGCCTCGAGCTCGGCTCGGTGTGGCGTCGCCTGGGTGCCGAAGTGACGGTGCTCGAAGCGCTGCCGGCGTTCCTCGGCGCGGCCGACGAAGCGCTCGCGAAGGAAGCGGCCAAGCTGTTCAAGAAGCAAGGCCTCGACATCCATCTCGGCGTGAAGATCGGTGACGTGAAGACGACCGCGAACGGCGTGTCGATCGCTTACACGGACAAGGACGGCAACGCGCAGACGCTCGACGCCGACCGCCTGATCGTGTCGGTCGGCCGCGTGCCGAACACCGACAACCTCGGCCTCGAGGCAATCGGCCTGAAGGCGAACGAGCGCGGCTTCATCGACGTGGACGACCACTGCCGTACGGCCGTGCCGAACGTCTACGCGATCGGCGACGTGGTGCGCGGCCCGATGCTCGCGCACAAGGCGGAGGACGAAGGCGTGCTGGTCGCGGAAGTGATCGACGGCCAGAAGCCGCACATCGACTACAACTGCATTCCGTGGGTGATCTACACGTACCCGGAAATCGCATGGGTCGGCAAGACGGAGCAGCAGCTGAAGGCCGAAGGCCGCGAGATCAAGTCGGGCAAGTTCCCGTTCTCGATCAACGGCCGCGCGCTCGGCATGAACGCGCCGGACGGTTTCGTGAAGATGATCGCGGACGCGAAGACCGACGAACTGCTCGGCGTGCACGTGATCGCGGCGAACGCGTCGGACCTGATCGCCGAAGCCGTGGTGGCGATGGAGTTCAAGGCGGCGTCGGAAGACATCGCACGCATCTGCCATCCGCACCCGTCGATGTCGGAAGTGATGCGCGAAGCGGCGCTCGCCGTCGACAAGCGCTCGCTGAACAGCTGAGTGCGGTATAGCGGCGGCCGGCCCTTGGCCGGCGCGGCCGTCTCATGACGAAGGCGGGCGGGAGTTTCCCGCTCGCCTTCGTTTTTTCCGGTTTGCCCGATGAACGTCACCGAATACTACACGCGCGAATTGACCACGCGCGGCTATCAGTCCGATTCCGCCCAGCGCGCGGCCGTCGACCGCCTGCAGCACTGCTTCGACGAGTGGGTCGACTACAAGGCGCGCCGCTCCAACGCGTTCAAGAAGCTCATCAATCATCCGGACCTGCCGCGTGGTGTCTACATGTGGGGCGGCGTCGGCCGCGGCAAGAGCTTCCTGATGGACAGCTTCTACGCGGTGGTGCCCGTGCAGCGTAAGACACGCCTGCACTTCCACGAATTCATGCGCGAAGTGCACCGCGAACTCGAGGAGCTGAAAGGGCAGGCCGATCCGCTCGACGAACTCGCGCGACGGATCGCGAAGCGCTACCGGCTGATCTGCTTCGACGAATTCCACGTGTCGGACATCGCGGACGCGATGATCCTGTACCGGTTGCTCGATCGCCTGTTCAACAACGGCGTGCAGTTCGTGATGACGTCCAATTACGATCCCGACGACCTGTATCCCGATGGCCTGCATCGCGACCGCATGCTGCCGGCGATCGCGCTGATCAAGGAAAAGCTCGACGTGCTGAACGTCGACGCGGGCGTCGACTATCGCCAGCGCACGCTCGCG
>Ga0105239_10002508_pt1 | contig 23344 bp, 20 predicted proteins | sample KBSC44metaG_FD_92761 | JGI IMG/M metagenome (GOLD analysis project Ga0105239, IMG submission 92761) | Corn rhizosphere microbial communities from Kellogg Biological Station, Michigan, USA - KBS C4-4 metaG | ecosystem: Host-associated > Plants > Roots > Rhizosphere > Soil | place: Michigan, USA... | reverse complement strand
CCTATGGCGCGATGGGCGGGCTGATCACCACGATGGACGACTTTGCGCGGTATACCGCCTGGCAGCTGGAGGCCTGGCCTTCGAGGAGCGGCGGCGATGAAAGCGTGCTGAAGCGGAGCTCGAGGCGGGAGATGCAGCAGCCGTGGATGTTCAACAACCTGAACTCCTCTTACAGTTATAATGGATCGGATGCCTGCCCGGTGGTGTCGATGTATGGTTATGGCTTGCGCTGGTCGAAGGACTGCAAGGGGCAGACGATGGTGGGTCATACGGGCGGGTTGCCGGGTTTTGGAAGCAACTGGATGATCCTGCCGGATTATGGCGTTGGGGTGATCTGCTTTGCCAATCTCACCTATGCTCCGACGGCGGCGATGAATCAAAAAGTGTTGGATACGCTTGTGTCCCTGGCGCATCTCAAGCCGCGGGAGGTTCCGGCATCGGCTATTCTTGTGCAGCGGCAGAAGGAGCTGGCTGCTTTGTTACCGGACTTTAAAGGCGCTCGGGAGAGCGGCATCTTTGCGGTGAACTTCTGGCAGGACTATTTTGCAGATTCGCTGCGGAAGGAGGCGGAGGCCTTATATGCGCAGGTCGGGAAGGTCATGCGGGTGGGAGAGATGCATGCGGAGAATGGGTTGCGGGGTTGGTTCCTGCTGGAGGGAGAGAAGGGGAATCTCGAGGTGCGGTTGACCCTGACCCCGGAGCATTCGCCGAAGATCCAGGAGTATCATCTCAAGTTGATCGGCCGATGAATTCGGCTGGCTGCCGGGCGGCTATTGAACCTGCGGGTTGCCGGGTGGCTATTTTTGACGCAATATCTTTTCGGCGTTGACCTCGTAGAGCTGATGCAATACTTCCTTCGGCAGGTTCAGGCCATACAGGGCCCAGTGGTAGTTGTCGAGCGCAGGGTCATAGAAATGCTCATCCGCGGTCTCCAGTATTCGGAAGGTGCTGCGATACATCATCAGGCCCGTTCCCATATCCGTTCCATATACCAGGCGGCCGGCATATTTTGTCATGAATGCGGCTGTTGCTCTTGGAATGGGCGCCACCTCGCCAAAACGCGCGGCGATATCGGCGTACAGGTTGGGGTGTTTGTCGAACATCGCGCCCAGCTTGCCGAGGTCGGCGCAGCAGTTGCTATAATGGCAGGCGACAAACGTGACGCCGGGATTTTCGCCGACGGCTTTGTCGAGTCCTGCGATGAGTTCGTCATGTCCCAGTTTTCCGGGCACATTCATGTTCACATGCCATTTGTCGGCATTCATCAGGCCGTCGTTGTGCGCGTCGATGGGCTCATACATCCATTGGTCCTCGGCCACGTGAATGACTACCGGCATCTTCAACGCCGCACAGCGGCTCAACAAAGGTTTTAATGCGGGGTTGTCGATATGGATGCCACGACCGGGAGTGGGCTGGGAATAGAGTTCGCCTTCGCCTTTATCGCCAAGCTCGCCGATCCCGCGGGCGCCTTTGCGGTAACATCGGTCCAGCTCGGCGATGGCTTTTTCGGCCCACCCCGGCTGTCCGAACCCCGTGTAATCGAATCCGCAGAAGAAGAGGAACCGGCCGGGATACCGGCTGTAGCGATCGACGATGGAATCGAAGCGCGCCCCGGTAGAGTATGTGAGGATCACGGTGCGTGCAATGCCGGCAGAATCCATTGTCTTTACCCATTTATCGATCTCTGCATCCGACTTCGCGTAGGGATGGCTGTGAAAGTCGGTCGCCGGGTAGGCGGCGCGGGGTACCGGCGTGACGGGAACATGATAGATGGAGACGGGATGGTAGTCCTTCAGCAGGAGGTTGCCGGCGGCGGTTTGCGCAGGTCCGGGGCTCCACGCCAGCAATGTGCCGGTCAGGAAAAGCAGGTGTTTCATAGACTCTAAGATAGACAAATTGAAATTTTGTAGATTCGTTGCGGATGGAATTTACAAAGACGAGAATAGCACCCACGCCCAGCGGGTTTCTGCATATCGGGAATGTCCTTTCGTTTTCGTTGACGGCATCGATGGCCCGGGACACCGGCGCGTCCATCCTGTTACGGGTGGATGACCTCGACCGGGACCGGGTTGAACCGGCTTTTCTGGAGGATATCTTCGAGACATTGCGGTTTCTTGACCTACCCTGGGATGAGGGACCTGTGGACGCCGGGGACTTTGAGCAAAGCTGGTCGCAGATGCGCAGGATGGAGTTGTATGCCCGGGCATTGGGGGTGTTGCGAGCCAGCGGGATGGTGTTTGCCTGCTCCTGTAGCCGGGCGCAGCTGGCGAGCGCGAGTAGAGATGGGGGCTATCCGGGGACGTGCAGGGATAGGGGGCTTTCCCTGGATGCGCCCGACGTGAATTGGCGGATACGGTCGGAAGGACGTGAACTGCCGGTGGAGATGCGGGACTTTGTGGTACGGAAGAAGAACGGGTTCCCGGCGTACCAGCTGACATCGGTCATGGATGACATCCATTTTGGCGTAGACGTCATCGCGAGGGGAGAGGATCTGCTCGCTTCGACGTTGGGCCAGCTGTATCTCGCGGATGTGCTGCTGGTGGCAGGGATGGCGGAGGCAGCGGTGTTCAAGAAGACGACCTTCTTTCATCATGCCTTGCTGACGGGGGAGAACGGAGAAAAATTATCCAAGTCGGCGGGTTCGACGTCGATTCAATATCTACGGCAGCAGGGGGCTTCTCCTGCCGATATCTTCTCGCTTATTGCGCGATCTGTGGGATGGGAGGAGCCGGTTCCGGATTGGTATCGGCTAGCCACACTACTTTTTGCTCGGGGGTATGGTCCTGTCCAATGATATCTTTGTATAGTTCGGGGCGGCGGGCCTGGCGATAGCGGGAGCCGCCGGCTTGTTTGAGCTTTTCGGGGTTGAGGGTTGCGATCGCGATGTCGTTGCCCAGGGTGCGGCATTCGGCGAGGATATCGCCGAAGGGATCGAGAATCATGGAGCAGCCATTCTTCAACTGGTCATCGTCCATCCCGATGGCGTTTGTGAAAACAGCATAGATACCGTTATCATACGCTCTTGCGGGGAGCCATTTCATGAGCCATTCGCGGCCTTTCAGTCCATCGAACTCGATGCGGAGGGAGGTAGGGTCGGTCTCGCGGTTGGCCCAGAGTTTCGGGTGGACGAAGCCGGCGCCGGGGCGGGTGGAAGGGGTACACATGGTGACGTGCGGCATGAAGATGATATCGGCGCCGAGGAGGGCGGTGGCCCTGACGTTCTCGATGATATTATTGTCGTAGCAGATGAGGATGCCGCATTTCCAGCCTTTGAGATCGAAGACGACGTATTCGTTGCCGGGGTTGATATGCGGGTTGATGAAGGGATGGAGCTTGCGGAATTTTGCCATGAGGCCGTTCTTGTCCACGGCGATGTAGGGCTTGTATATTTTATTCTCCTTGTCTTTTTCGAAGAACCCGGCGAGGACGACGATGTTGAACTCGCGCGCGATGGCGGTGAGGGCCTGGGTGCTCGGACCGTCGGGGACGTATTCCGAGAGGTCGAGCATTTCTTGTTTGCTGAGATGCCGGGCGAAGGTATAGCCGCTAACGCTGCATTCGTGGAAGGCGATGGCGTCGGCGCCGGCGGCGGCTGCTTTTGCGGTAAGATCGCGGATGATGGACAAGTTATGTTGTTTATCGCCGTTGGCCATTTCAAATTGGGCGGTGGCGATGCGGATGTTTTTCATAATATGAAGATAGGATTATTTGGTCGAGGCTCCAGCGGTAACCGGGTTGCAGTGCGAGGATGAGGCTTGCGGCGCTGACGGTGAAGACGGAATAGCCGAGAGGTGAAGTGATGCCGTTGGCTACGGACATGCAGAGAGCGAAGCTGAGGGCGAGGCCGAAGCCGGCGTATGCTGCCCATCGGGTGAAGAGGCCGAGGATCAGCAGGATGCCACAGGTAATTTCGATAGTGGTGGCGATGACGGCGAAGATCTCGGCGAGTCCGTATGGAAGGAAGAACATCAATTTGTGGGCGTAGGGGGAGAAATGGGCCCAGTCTCCCCAGCTGATCCAGGGTTTGCTGAAGGGGCCCCAGGCGCCGATGCGGTCGAGACCGAACCAGGCGAAGGCGGAGCCGATGGAGAGACGGAGGTAGAGTTGGGCGATGGAGGGGAGCATGGGTTATTATTTACTGTAAAGGTGCGTATTTGTTGGGTTGTTTTTACGGGCCAGATGGGAAAATTGGGGTAGGCCAGGGGGGCGGGTCATAGGCGGGCGGCATTTGGGTGCGGCTATCGTTTGTAGCAGAGGAAGACCGATTCGGTGGGTTGGGTGGCGAAGATGCGGAATCCGGCAAGGTCTTCGGGGGTGAGGACGCGGACGGTGAAGCCGGCGGCTTTGAGGCGGCGGAGATAGTCGTCGAAGGCGTAGATGCGGACGTGGTCCTGCTGACCGAAGAGGGCGGCCTGGCGTTTGGGGTCGTCGATGGAGGGTTCTTCGAGGGTGTCGCGCAGGATTTGCGAGTAGGGAACCTGAAGGATCGCGATGCCGTTTGGGACGAGGACCCGATGCATCTCGCGCATTGCCTTTTTATCATCGGGGATGTGTTCGAGGATATGGTTGGCGATGAGGAGATCGAAGCTGTTGTCGTCGAAGGTGAGGCGGGTGGCGTCGGCGTAGCGGATGTGCGGATCGATGGAGGTGTAAAAGCGCGGGGCGGTGTCGGCGGTAGTGACGGTGGCACCGGCTGCTGCTGCGGTACGGCTTAGCCAGCGATAGAGGTTCTTTTCGGGGGAGAAATGGAGGATGCGGGTTTTTGTGTTTAAGGCGAGGTGCCTTTCGATAACGGCTTTTATCAAGCGCTCGCGGTTCTTGCTGAGGCATCGCGGGCAGTAGACGTTGTCGCCGAAGCCGGCGATGACGTGATTATTCTCCAGGGCCGGGGCGATGTCGGGCCCAGGGTAGCCGGGGACGAATTTTTGGTAGACGGCGCCGCAGAAATTGCAGGTGAAGCCGGCTCCTTTGTAACGGCGAAAAGTGAGCTTGTAATATTGGCGGCTGAGCCACGCGCGGGACGAGCGATAGGAGGATTGAAGCGGGTGATAGAGATTTGTTTTTTGCAACAGGGATTTGAGCCTGTGGTTCATGCACTCAAGGTACGGATTTTTGATGGCGGTGGTGCCTTCGGGGTTGAAGAGATGGGTTTTGGCGTGGACGCCTTTTGCGTAGGGCACGTCGACGTTCTGGTTGCGGCGAAATGAAGATAGGTGAATGGGCTTATTATTTAGTAAAATTGACTAAATAAATTAATTTTGGCATATGGAAAGGGAACGGGAAATAAGGGAGTTCATCTTACACGGATACAAACATTACATACCCCATGTTTCGATCGACTGTGCCATTTTCGGTTATCATGAGCGGCAATTGAAGGTATTGCTCATCAAACACAAGCTACTGGACGGGTGGTGTTTGCCCGGCGGATATATCAAGCGGACGGAGAACCTGGTGCAGGCGGCCAACCGGAATGTGAAGGAGCGGACGGGGATCGACGGGTTGTTCCTGCAGCAGTTCAAGACGTTTGGCGATCCGAACCGGGTGAAGCTGGATGAGTTTGACGAGGAGAAATGGTTTGCCGCGACGGGGATACGGATCGCGCGGGACAATTGGCTGTTGGATCAAACGATCTCGGTGGGTTTTTATGCGATAACGGATTTTTCGTCCACGGTCCCGCAACCGGATATCCTCGCCGATGCCTGTGCGTGGTTCGATATCCACGAGATCCCGCCGCTGGAGTTCGATCACGACGAGATGGTGAAGGAGGCGTTGCATACGATGCGGGTCCAACTGTATCATTACCCGATCGGGTACAATATGCTGCCTCCGACCTTCACGCTGGCCGAGATCCATTCCTTGTACGAAACGCTGCTTGGGAAGAAACTGGACATCAGCAATTTTCCCAAGAAGCTGATCGCGCTTGGGTTGTTGAAGAAGACGACCGAGAAGCGGAGCATCGGGGCGCACCGGTCGCCTTACCTTTATATGTTCGACAAGGCGTGTTACGATGATGCGTTGAAGGAGGGGCTGGTGCTGAGTTAGGTCCTGCGGCTGATAGGGTTAGCTTTTATGGGATACGGCGTAGGTTATATGCGTGGCCATCGGTGAGTGGACGGTTTTTGCGGGAGCGAGCGTGAGCTTTGTTTTGTCGACGCCGTCGAAGGGCCGGAGGCCGCTGCCGAGGAGGGTGGGGGCGATGTGGATGGTGAGCTCGTCGACATGACCGCTGTTGAGGGCCTGGCGGATGCAATCGCCGCCACCTGAGATGCGGATGTCTCTGTTGCCTGCGGCGGCTTTTGCTTTTGCGAGGGCAGACTCGAAGCCATCGTTGATAAAATAGAAGGTTGTATTGTCTTTTTGGACCCAGGGCTCGCGTTTTTCATGGGTGAGTACAAAGACGGGGGCCTTGAATAATCCTTCGGGCCAAGCCAACTCGCCTTCTTCGAACATCCTTTTTCCCATCATCCAGGCACCTGTCCGGGCGAATGTTTCGCGGATGAGGGTGCCGTCCTCGTCGTCTTTTTCGCCTTGGTTATCCATGCTATGGGTTTCCCAGAATGCTTTCTGGACAAACATCCAGTTGTGGATAGTGGGGCCGTTGTCGCCCAGGGGATTTTGGGGGCTGCGGTTGTCACCGGCCATGAAACCGTCGAGCGAGATGGCGATGTCGATGAAGGTTTTGCTCATATCTGTTTTTTTTCCAAAGGTATCCCGCTTTGGGGTATTTAAAAATACTCGGGTCCGACATTTTATGGGTGCGTTTGCGACAGTGGAACATTGTCCTGTCCTATCTAAGGGTTCATTGTCATGTCTCACGGCACATTGTCCTTCTTTGTATGCCGCGTGTATAACGGTTATGTGTAAAACAATTTTTTGAAATCATGTTTTTTTGTATCGAGTCTCGTACATTTACAGTAACACATTCTTCAAAAACTTTTTTATGGCAAATGAAGAGCAGCAAGGACAAGTTAAATGAGCTGGCGAAGCGGAAGAAGGAGCCGGGGCGGTAGGCTATTGGGAAGAGCGGTTACCAGATCTTGAACTGTTGAAGGGTCTGATCGATAAGCGGGCTAATGTTCTCAAATTGCCGGATCAATTGTATTGCTTTTGTATCGAGGGTTGCGGGGTCGAGCTTTGTCCAGCCCTGCATGAGGGTTAAGGGGCCGTAGTCGAGACTGAGGTTGGGCCAGTCTCTGCGATGGGCGTCGAGCCGGGTGCGGAACTGCGCGGCGAATTCGCGGCTGGCGATGTGGTGAGTTTTGAATTGACGGAGTTTTAGCGCGTGGATATTGTAGAGGACCTGTTTTTGTTGAATGGACTTTTGGGTGACCCAAATGGAAAAGAAGATGCGACCGGGCGAGGTGAGAGGGTTTTGGGGATCGCTCGCCCATCCCGGTTTATAGACCTTGAGGGCGATGGAGTCCAGGGCGGGGCCGGCGAAATAGAGGAGATCGGGATCGTGGGGGTGCTGTTCGCGGCATTTGGCGATAGCGGACTCGAATGCGCTAAGATAGAAATGAGTGTCCATTGCGGGCTTTTGGGAAGATAGGACATTGTCACCCGAATCGGTAAATTTGTGAAAATTAAATTTTATGGAATACAGAAGACTGGGGCATTCGGGTATCCGGGTGCCGGTATTAAGTTTTGGAACGGGCACATTTGGCGGGGGCAATGAATTCTTTAAGGCCTGGGGCAGTACCGACGTGAAGGAGGCCACGCGGCTGGTGGATGTTTGTTTGGAGGCGGGGGTGAATCTTTTCGACACGGCGAATGTGTACAGCGGGGGCGCCGCGGAGGAGATCCTCGGGAAAGCGATCAAGGGCAGGCACAACCAGGTATTGATCTCTACGAAGGCCACCTTTCCGATGGGAGAGGGTGTGAACAACTATGGATCGTCGCGGCTTTTCCTGCTCCGGGCCTGCGAAGACAGCCTGAAGCGGCTGGGTGTTGATCATATCGATATCTATCATATGCATGGCTTTGACGCCAACACTCCTATGGAAGAAGTGTTGAGGGCGTTGGAGACGTTGGTGCAAAGCGGGAAGGTGCGGTATATCGCCTGTTCGAACTACTCGGGTTGGCACCTGATGAAATCCCTTTCGATCTCGGAGCGGTATGGATGGTCGAAATATGTGGCCCATCAGGCCTATTACTCCCTGCTTCACCGGGACTTTGAATGGGAACTGATGCCGCTGGCGATCCACCAGGATGTGGCGACCATCGTCTGGAGTCCGCTGTCGAGCGGCAAGCTGAGCGGGAAATACCGCCGGGGGAAGCCGATGCCGGCCGATGCGCGGGTGGCGCAGGGAGGAAACCCGGTACTGGGGATCGCCGCCGATGACGAGCGGTTGTACGGGATCGTGGATGTGTTGGATGAGCTAAGCCAGGAGACCGGCAAGAGTGTTGCGCAGGTGGCATTGAATTGGTTGTTGCAGCGGCCGACCGTGGCGAATATCATCATTGGTGCGAGGAATGAGGAGCAACTGCAGCAGAATCTTGGGGCGGTGGGCTGGGATCTTACCATTGAACAAGTGAAGCGGCTGGATAAAGTGAGTGAGGTTTTGCCGGCGTATCCTTACTGGCATCAGCGGCAGTTTCCTATGCTGAATACGGCGCCGGAGTTGTATCCGCGTTGGTAGGGGGCGGTGGTGGGTTGTATCCGCGGAGGTAGCGGACGGCGGGGCGAATTTTAGGTAGTTACCCGTAGTGGAAATGGGGAATTTACTTTAAAATCGGAGAAATTGGCGGGGGCGCCAGCCGATGCGCTCTATTAAGGTCGTTGGCGGGAGTAAATTCAGAATATGAAGACGGCCATCTTTTCCCACCAAAATAACGATCGGCGCGATCACCCCGGTAATGATGCGCTTGACCCATCAAAGGTCAGCCTTGTGATGGCCTTTGGAGATAAGGCCGTGCTTGCGCCGGCCGAATTTTACGGGCGGCTTCGCAAGGAGTATCCCCATGCGGAAATAGCGCTTTGTTCGACGGCGGGGGAGATCTTCGATGACAGTGTCCACGAGGGGTCGGTATCGGTGACGGCGGTCGAGTTCGAGAAGACAAAGGTTCGGTCGGCCATGGTCAATATTGCCGATTTCAAAGGGTGCAGCTACGAGGCCGGGAAGGCATTGGTGGGGAACCTGATGGCTTTTGACGATCTGACGTATATCCTCATCCTTTCGGACGGCAGCAGGGTGAATGGGAGCGATCTTGTAAAAGGGATCAACAGCCAGGTCGGGGACGATATCCCGGTTACAGGAGGACTTGCGGGGGATGGCGCTGCTTTCAAAAGTACCCTGATTGGACTAAATGGAACTCCCGACAACGGGCAAATTTTGGCGATCGGTCTTTATGGGAAACAGCTCCGCGTATCCCACGGGTCGATGGGCGGATGGGAATCCTTCGGGCCGGAGCGGAAGATCACCCGGAGTACGGGCAACCAGCTTTTTATGATCGACGAAGAGTCCGCACTCGATCTATATAAAAAATACCTGGGATCTTATGCAAAGGAGCTTCCGGGTTCGGCTCTGCTCTTTCCTTTGCTGGTCAGGCTTTCGGATGAGGAAGAGCCTGTGGTGAGAACCATCTTGTCGATCGACGAAGAGTCGAAGAGCATGCTCTTTGCGGGCGATGTTCCGGAAGGCGCCAGTGTCCGCTTGATGAAGGCCAATTTCGACCGGCTTGTCGATGCCGCCAGTGCAGCGGCCAACCAGACGCTGACGGAACAACCGCGCGAGGAGTCCTCCTTGTCGGTGCTGATCAGTTGTGTGGGCCGGAAGATCATCCTGGGCAGCCGCGTTTCGGAAGAGGTGGAAGCGGTGAAGGAAGCCTTTGGGAATAGGACCCTGATCACCGGTTTTTATTCGTATGGGGAGATCGCCCCGCCCTTCTCGCAGGTACCCTGCCAGCTGCATAACCAGACGATGACCATCACCAATATTTCCGAACGATGACCCCTGAAGCGATGCTTTTGAACAGATTACTGACCCGACAGATCAAGAAGCATTTGCCGGCGGAGCTATGGTCGGATGGGCGGCTGACCCGGTTCATCGAGGCGGTGAATGATTCCTATCATGCTTTTGAGAAAGATAAGGCCCTTGCCGATCACGCTTTCCGGCTCAATGAAGAGGAGTATGTCCGGATCAATACGAAGTTGCAGACGGAGGTTCAGGGCCGGAGACAGGCGATAAAAACGTTGAAGGAGGCGATTGTGCGGATGGATGAGGGGCCGGATGGCGGGGGTGGGGCTGGTGGATTGGATGGCCGGGTTATTGGCGGCGGACTGGATGAGGATAATCTTACCCGTACGCTGGCAAGACTGGAAGACCAGCTGGCCCGGCGGCGACGGATGGAGGCCGACCTGATCGAGGCCCGGGAGCAGGCTGAACAGTTTGCGAGATCGAAGGATAATTTTCTTGCCAACATGAGCCATGAGATCAGAACGCCGATGAATGCCGTGTTGGGGATGGCGGGACAGCTGGCCAAGACGAAATTGGATGACAAGCAGCGTTTCTACCTGGATACGATCCATTCGGCCTCGGAGAACTTACTGGTGATCCTCAACGATATCCTCGATCTGACGAAGATCAGGGCCGGGAAGCTGGCGCTGGAGAAGATCGGGTTCCAGCCTGCGCAAGTGATCGGCAGAGCGCTGCAGGTAATGATGCATAAGGCGGAGGAAAAGGGGCTGCTGCTACGGGTCGCTTTCTGCGACGCGGGTTTATCGCCAGTGCTGATCGGGGATCCATACCGGCTCAACCAGATCCTGCTCAACCTGCTGAGCAATGCGATCAAGTTCACTTCGAACGGCGGGGTGGAGATCCTTTGCCGGGTGCAAGCGGACGGGGCGGTCGCTCAAACGATCGTCATCGAGGTTACCGACACCGGTGTGGGAATGGATGAAAGCTTTATACAAAACCTTTTTGAAAAATTTACGCAGGAATACGACTCCGTTACCCGTAAGTACGGGGGCACGGGACTCGGTATGAGCATTTGCAAGGAGCTGATAGAGCTGATGGGAGGTGAGATCCAAGTGACCAGCAAGAAGGGCGTGGGGACGACCGTGTCCCTGATCATCGAGCTGGAGAAAGGGGAGGAGCGGGATCTTTCCTTGGGCGACTCTTTGCCGGTGGACACCGGTTCCCTGCAAGGTAAAAAAGTGCTGGTCGTCGACGACAATGAGATGAACCGGCTTGTGGCGACTACCATCCTGGGCAATTATGGCACTATCCTTCTGGAAGCGGCCAATGGCCAGGAGGCGGTCGATCTATTACGGAATGCGCCGGTCGATATCATCCTGATGGATATCCAGATGCCTGTCATGAGCGGCCTGGAGGCGTCCCAGGTGATCCGGCGCGAGATCAGCCCGGATGTTCCGATCATCGCGCTTACGGCCAATGCCATCCGGGGCGAAAACAAGAAATGCCTTGCGGCGGGGATGAACGACTATCTTGCCAAGCCCTTCGAGGAAGGGCCTTTTATCAAGATGATCTCCGAATGGGTTAGCCGTCGATCGGTTCAAACGGACGTGGAGACGACGGGGTCGGTTGTTGACGATGCCGGGAATCCGGCGCAGGCGCCGGGTAGGGTTGCGTTGTATGACCTTCGCCGGCTGGAAGCCATCGGCCAGGGCAACGCGGATTTTGTGGGAAAGATGATCCGGCTGTTTATCGATCAAATGCCGGTCGCGGTCCATGAATTACAGGCTGCCGCTGCCGGGAGGCAATTCCATACGGTGCATGAGAAGGCGCATTTAATAAAACCCATCTTACATAATCTTTCTATCGACTCCCTGCAGGAAGACATCAAAGAGCTGGAGCGGCTTGCCCTGAGCGGCGCCGGAGCCGAACGCATCGACCAGCTGGTAAAAAAGATCGTGGATGTCGTTGGCGATGTTGTTGCCGGGCTGAAGGCGATGGTGTAAATAGCGTTTAGCAACCCGGGATTGGAGAAGGCCGAGGGGGATGCGTTGTTGCCTATTGGGGGTGCTGCCGCTGGAAATTTTATCGCTTCAGCATCCGTTCTTCGATGATCCGCATCAGGGGTTCGCGGAAATTGCGGCTTACCGGGAGGTATTGATCCTGGATGAGGACCTGGTTACCCTCCATCGCCGTTATTTTTGAGAAGTTGATGAGATAGGACTGGTGGACCTTGATAAAGCTTGTTGCCGGCAGCTGGCTTTCGATGCTTTTTAGTGTCAGGTAGGCCAGCAGCTGGCGGCCGGGGAGATGGATGCGAACATAGTTGCCCAGGCTTTCGATGTAGTTGATGTCTCTTAGCTCCAACTTTTCGATTCGCTTTTCGCAACGGACGAATATGAAATCCGCGTGACGGTGTTGTTTCAGCTCGGCAAAATCCCGCGCTTTTTGAAGGGCTTTGAGGAAGCGATCGAAGGCGACCGGCTTGAGCAGGTAATCGATGATGTCCAGCTCATACCCCTCCAAAGCATATTTCGGAAAGGCGGTGCAGAGGATGACCATCGGTTTGGCCGCGAGGCTTTTCAGCCAATCGAGGCCGGAAACCTTTGGCATTTCGATATCGAGGAGGATGAGATCGACGGAGGCTGTTTCGAGATACATCTCTGCGCGGGCCGTGTTCTCGAACTGGCCGGCAATCGTGACGAAGGGTAGCTGACCGGCAAATTCATACAGCACTTTGCGGGCTACGGGTTCGTCGTCCACGATGATGCAGTTGAGCTTTTTCATAACTGGAGGGTTAACGTGACCGAATAGATGCCTTCGTGCTGCCGGATGTCGAGCGTGTGGCGCCCGGGGTAGAGCAGCTCGAGACGGCGGCGGACATTGGCCAGGCCGATGCCCGACTGGCCGGGGGTGGTATCATAGGAATTCCGGCAGTCAAAGGTAAGCTGTCCGCCCGCTTCCTTCAGACTGATCAAGACGTTGTTCATCTGGCTGTCGTCGCGGGTGGTATATTTAAAAGCGTTCTCTACGAAGGCCACGAAGAGCAGGGGAGCGATGGGCAGGTTGCCATTTCCGACCTCGGTGGAGAGCTGTATAGAGAGATTGGCGTCACTGCGCGCCCGTTGCAAGGCCACGTAATTTTGGAGATAGGCGACTTCCTGCTGGAGTTCGACCCGGTCGGTTTCGGCTTCATAGAGGTTGTATCTTAAAAGATCGGAGAACTGCACCACCATATTCCGGGCCTGGCTGTTCTGGAGGTCGATGGTGCCGTAAATGGTATTAAGGCCGTTGAATAAAAAATGCGGGTTGAGCTGGGCGCGAAGATATTTCAGTTCGGTCTCGAGCTGGGTGATCTGGATGTTCCTAACCTGTTCGCGTTGTTCGGCCCAGCGCTGGACGTAGAACAGCATCGAGGAAATGACGATGAACCAGAGCGAGTAAAAGACGTTCCATTTAAAATAATCTTCGATGTTCATGGGGTCGTTGGGCCAAACGACGGCGTCGAAGTATAGCTGGCTTCGGCTGCGTGCCAGGGTGTTCATAGCCATGAGGAACAGGACGCCGAGGGCGTAGGGCAGGTATTTCTTTCGTTCCAGGAAACGGGGGATGAGCAGCAGGGTGTTGCCATATACCAGGACGATCATCAGCAGGAAGGAGATCAGGAAGGGGTTGATGATGAACAGCCAGCCGCGTTTGCGGATGTAACCCTGCATGTCGATGAGCATGAGCAGGGCATACATTACCCAGACGAGCAGGTGGAAAAGGTAGCGGCGCTGGAAAATGTACGATATCACCCCTTTTATACTGGCCATCCTTTTTTTTCAAAGCTAAGGTTTTCGGTCGCATATTGGGGGGCGGGGGTGTGTTTGCCGGGGGCTTGGTCCTGGATCCGGGGACTTTTGTGCGGGATATCACGGAATACCTGCCGGATGCCCCGGTGATCCTGGGGGTGATCATAAAACTTTTTTTTCCTGCCGGCGGCTGGCTATATTCAGATCATGAACGCCCTAACTCGTATACGTAGCATCGATCTCCTCCGTGGGGTGGTGATGGTCCTGATGGCTATCGACCATGTTCGGGTCTATTCCGGCATCCCCGCGGGAGGTCCTGATCCCGCCATCTTTTTTACCCGGTGGGTCACCCATTTTTGTGTCTCCGGTTTTGTCTTTTTTGCCGGAACCTCGGCTTATCTATATGGACAGAAGCTGGGGGATCGGGCCGCACTTTCGAGGTTTTTGTTATCGCGGGGGTTTTGGCTCGTAGTACTGGAGCTGACCGTGCTACGCATCTTTTGGGCGTTCAATCTCCATCTTACCGCGTTTATGCTAGCCGGCGTGATCTGGATGCTTGGCTGGTGTATGGTGCTTCTATCTGTGGTTATCTGGTTGCCGTTTCGGGCCATCTGGGTGAGCGGGCTGGTGATGATGGCGGTACATCCCGTATTTGGGCTTGTGCCGTCCGGCTGGACGGCGTGGAACTTTCTTTACCCGGTGAGCGAGCAGGCGCCATTTGGCATTAATGTGTTGTATGTGCTTGTCCCGTGGATCGGGGTGATGATGGCGGGCTACGGGTTTGGGGCCTTGTTACGGATGGAGGCGGGGCGGCGTGACCGGCTTTGTTGGTGGATCGGCGGCCTGGCGATCGGGTTGTTCCTTATTATCGGGACCATTGTTGCTTCTCTGCATCGGGATGGGGGGCAGCCGTTCTTCGTACGGCTGCTGGGCCAGCAAAAATATCCGCCTTCTCAGCTTTATCTGTTGATGACCCTTGGGCCGCTGATCGTTCTGACGCCGTATGCGGAACGGGCCCGGGGATGGCTTGCCGATGTCTTTTCGGTGTTCGGCCGGGTGCCTTTGTTCTATTATATCCTGCATATTCTTGTGATCCATTCGGCGGCATTGCTGGTGAACCTGCTGCGGATCGGGGATCCCTTGCAGAGCCATTATTGGACGGCCCCTTTTTGTGGCTTGCCCGAGGGGCTTCGCTGGCATTTGCCGTTGTTGTACGGGGTGTTCTTTGTTGTCGAGGTACTTTTGTATTTTGCCTGCCGCTGGTATGGGCGGTATAAGGCCGGGCATCCGGAAAAGGGATGGTTGAAATATCTTTGATCACAAGTTTATGAAAAACGCAGATATTAGCGATTCTTCGTTTCGGGCCGCGGTCGAAGCCATTGATAGCGGGGACGTTCCTTTGTTGCGGCAATTGTTGGAGGCGGATGCTTCGTTGGCGTTTCGGCGGCTCGATCGTCCGGTGGACGGCTATTTTGCACGGCCTTACCTGCTTTGGTTCGTGGCGGATAATCCCATTCGTCATGAGAAGCTTCCTTTAAATATTGTGGAGGTGGCGGAGGCGATCCTTGCGGCGCTACAGGCCAGTGGGGATGCGGAGTATTCCTTTATCGTCGACTATGCGCTGGGGCTTGTTTGTACGGGGCGTATTCCGAAAGAGTGCGGGGTGCAGATCCCATTGATGGAATTGTTCGTGCGTTACGGCGCTACTGTGAAGGGGAGTGTGCTGGGAGCGATCGGACAGCATAATTTCGAGGCGGCGCGGTGGTTGCTTGCTCATGGATCTTCTTACGATCTTGCGACGGCGGTGGGACTTGACGATCTTCCGGAGGCTGCGCGACTTGCGGGTGGAGCGACGGCTTCGCAGCTGTATGTGGCGTTAGTGGTGGCGGCATTTTTTGGGAAGGTGGAAATGATCCGGCTGCTGCTGGATTCGGGGGCGAATGTGAATGGAAGGGGGACTCCGGAAGACTTTGGGGGTTTTCATTCGCATGCGAGTGCATTGCATCAGGCGGTGTATTCGGGGTCGATCGAGGCGGTGAGATTGTTGGTAGAGGCGGGGGCGGATCGGTTTGCGAGGAGGCGGTTGGGGAGGAGGAGAAGGGGAGGTTTTTGGAGATCGAGGAGTTTATATCGTCGAGGTGACCTGGCTATGTTCCCCGCAGGAAATAGGAGTTGAGTAATCGAAATTCAAATATACGGTTCCCTTGCCCCATCCTTCGGGGTTCACCGTTGCATTACCCTCTTTATTATTGACGTATTGGATGCGATTGTGGCATTCGCTAAATGCCTTTATCAGCGGCATATAGTAATGATCCGAGCTGCTTATTTTATGCCAGGTCCTTTTTTTGTCCTCAAAGAATGCGTGCCCTCCACTTCCTTTCTTGTACCCGTTCTTCTCGACGTACCAACCGCCGAATGTGGCGTGCCATTCATTGCGGAATTTTTCATCGAATTTGTAGACCACCTCGTAATACGAGTGATCTTTCATAATATACAATGCCGTGAGGGGGTGTTGAAGATCGGGGGACGGGATGTATAGGCTTTCCAAATTGTTCAACAAATAATAATTGTTCAGGCGTTCCGTCGCCGAATGCTCGATAAATCTCATGAATCCTTTGTTCTCTATTGTAACTGGAATTCCGCCGGCCTTTTCGAGTCGAACGAGAAGGTCCTTGTCATCCATCCCATAGCCAACAAAAGACTCGTCGAAGCCCCGCGCCTTGTTAAAGAGATGCCGGTGAAACGTAATCTTGCCCCCCATATCAATATATTTCAGTCCATCGGATGTAAAGGCAGATACCACGGAATTATTTCCTTTTTGAACAAAGACAGAATTTATCCACGCGGCATAGTTCGCTCCTGCATAGTTGTCGGCGTCCATCATACAAAGGATGTTACCCGAGGCTAATGTGGATATCATGTTCTTCGAATGGGACATGCTGAAATAAGCGGGCTCTGTAGTCCGGTAGTATTTCAAGATGCCCGACTCGATGTAATGCATCATATTCGACCGCACCCACTGCTCGAGTCCGTCCGATGAATTATAATCCAGTAGTACAAATTCTATATCCGGGTAATTCATATTCTCCCGAATATTCACAGGGAGGGTTTTGCGCAGGTGGAACAGCCTGTTCATGCAGACCGTACAAATTGAGATCCTATTCATAAAATAAAAAAGAGATATGCCACAAATTATTCTTTTAAAGAGGAATTTGCGCGGGGTTTCTACCATTTCCAGTTCGTGTTTTACGAAAAGTTTGTTAACCGCTCGTTAGCGTGGCCTGTTTTTATTGTCTCCCGGACACATAATATTGTGTTTCCTATATACGAAACAGAATAGTCAAAATTGGCGAGCGCACGAAAGAGTGCCTGACTACATCCTTTTCTGATCTGATCATGAGTCTCGATCATTATTGCCTTGGTCCTGGGCAGCCAATACTCGTAATTGCTGCTAAATAATTCCAGCTCGGCCCCTTCGATATCCACCTTCAGGATGTCGATGCTTTCCCTGTTATATCTTTTCATGATCTCAGCAATGGTTACGGAGGTGACACCTGTTTCTTCCGTACTTTCTCTTTTTCCGACAATAAAGGCCCACTTGTCGCCGGTGCTTGAATTTTTAACCGACAATTCCGTATTGCAATTCCAGATCCCATTCCGCAGACATTGGGCGTGTGGATAATAATAGGAGAGATTGTGTTCCAGCAATCTGAAATTGGAATCCTCCGGTTCGACGGCAACGATCCGGGCGGACGGGAACCGGCTCTTAAAAAATATGGAGGCCAGCCCGATATTTGCACCGCAATCCAAAATGAACTCGGGGTTTGACCTGATCTCGAAGTCATAGCCCCTTTCCAGGATGATCTCTCTAAAAACCCGTTCATCGGATGTGGCCGTGCGTAGCCAGATGGGATGGGGAATGCCGGGAAAATTGATCTCCGAGATGCGTTCCGTTTCCGGTTGATTGCGGGGATCCGGCCGATCTCCATTGGATCGATTAATTGACACAGCGAGGAGATCTCTTATGCGTCCCCGGTGTAATACGATGCCTTGTCTCGCCAGGTCGCGATCGAATTGGCTGAACAGTTGATCGTATATGCCGGTACGCCGCAATTTCTGCCGGAATTCGTCCAGTACATTTAGGGGCGGCAGGTGACTGGCGTCTGTTGTATTCAGAAATGCCATCCAACTTCGTCGGTCGGCGATGGTATAATGTAGCCGATCTGCTTCTATATCGAAGAGTCTTTGCAACATCAGCATCTTATACAAAGTGGGGAAATCATGATCCTTGCCGCTTTCTTTGGATTTGAAATTTTCGGAGGAGAAGACCGATTGCAGCAAGGGGTTACTGGAAGTGAAATCGAAGAAATGATCGATCTCCTCGACTGTGAATAGTCTTTCATGTTTGTTGCCCGGCATTGTTTGCAGGTTTTAATGGTAACAGAATAGTGAACCAATGCAGAGCCGGAATATTTGTCGAGGGGTGTAATGCAATTTAATTAATTTATGCATGGGGGTGAGGTCTGTGGATTTTTTTTTGAATATGCGCTCGCTGTTTTGATCGGCGATTCGGGGAGGGTTGGTTGCTGCGGTATTACTGCGGGGTCAGTTTCCTGCTCACATTGGCAATTATCCTTTGGTTGTAGTCGAATCTTGTCCGGCTTGCCTCAAGACAAGTGGGTGGCATTACAGGATCGTTGCTGTTCATATCGAAATACTGGTCCAGGCTGCCGAGCTCGACCTGGGGGCGCATTTTGTCGTAAATCTCTTTGAATCCGTCAACTTGGACGCTCGTGAAGCCTGTCCTGATAGATTAAAACAAACGCATTCTCCCCCGATGGGGTGAAAAAGGCGGCCATGATCATAGAAATATGGGCCTAAAAATGAGAAAACCCGCGACCAGCGCGGGTTTTAGCTTAAGCAAGTAGTTCTTTTTTGCGGACCGGACGGGTGCCGAACCTGTACTTCCAATATGTTTACTGTCAGTTTGTTATGCGCCGGAATTTTTTGGGGTGCCCGAATTTATCCCTCGAACAGTCGAACTCGAATACTCAAATTGCGCTTTGGTGAAGATACTAAAAAGGACGTTATCAGTGGAAACTACTGCACTCGATTGAACTGAATCATAATTAAAAATCATAGGTATGGTTATTTTGTAATTGTTTTTCATATAATTTAATTATTTTTCATAGATTTGGAATAATTAAAATTCAGAAAATATCATAAATAATAAGTCAAATTCAGAAGTTGTAAGCGTTTTTCAGGGACGGACAGCTCCGGAACCGGGATTTCTTACCGGATATGCGGCCATCTATGCCGCTTATGAATTGGCGGCGCCCTTACCGGACCGGCTGGCGCTAATCAGTCAGGTGCATAAGCAATATGAAAAGGATGATTGGATCGTCTTTTCGCCCAGATATCAGCCTGAGGATACGCTAATGGGACATTTGACCTTTGCACTGAAATATGAAGGGCTCGACCTGGGGCTGTTGAAGAAACTGTTTGAACGCGTTGGTCCGGTAGAAATGACGAAATTGATTGCTGCGGAGCCAACGGGTCAGTACGCGAGGCGGTTGTGGTTCTTGTACGAATGGCTGCTCCAGATCCCGCTGAATGTTCCGGATCTGAGTACGGGTAATTATGTCGATGTGGTGGATGATACGCTTCAATTCCCCGGCCGGCCGGTCAATTCGAGACGGCATCGCGTTCGGAATAACCTGCCGGGATTTAGGGCTTTTTGCCCGTTGGTCCGGCGAACGCCGGCGCTGGAAAAATTCCTGGGGCTGAGCCTTGCAGGCCGGATCGACGAAATAATGGGCCGCATCCATCCCGATGTGATGGCGAGGACTTCGGCTTTTCTGCTGCTGAAGGATTCAAAGGCTTCTTATGCGATAGAAGGGGAACGACCGCCGCAGAACCGGGCGCAACGCTGGGGACGGGTGATCGGAGAGGCGGGGCAAAAGCCAATCGATCCCGACGAGTTGGTGCGACTGCAGCAGATCGTGATCGACAATCCGCGGTTTACAAAGATGGGGTTCCGGCAGCAGCAAGGTTTTATCGGGGAACATGACAGGAGATATGGGACACCGATGCCGGATCATATCTCTGCACGATATGAGGACCTGGATTCGTTGATGGCGGGACTGATCGCGACGAATGGGTTGCTGGAAGAGGATGCGGGTTTTGATGGAGTGCTGGCGGCGGCGATGGTGGCGTTTGGGTTTGTGTTTATCCATCCCTTTGTGGATGGCAATGGCCGGATCCATCGTTACCTGATCCATCATGTTCTTTGCCGAAGGCATTATGTATCGAGGGGCATCATTTTCCCAGTGTCGGCGATCATCCTGGAAAGACTGGAAGAATATCGCCGGGTCCTGGAACATTTTTCACGGCCGAGACTGGACCTGATCGAGTGGCGGCCGACGCCGGATAATAATGTGGAGATATTAAATCAGACTGCGGACTTGTACCGGTACTTCGATGCGACGAGCCAGGCGGAGTTTCTTTTTAGCTGTGTGCAACAGACGATCGAAAAGACGATCCCGGAAGAGGTGGATTACCTGGAGCGTTATGACCGGATGAAGAACTTTTTGGACAATTATGTGGAGATGCCGGACCGGATGGTGGACCTGTTGGTACGATTTCTCGCCCAGGGTAAGGGGCGGCTTTCGGTGCGGGCGCGGGAGAAGGAGTTCAGTGAGTTGACGGAGGAGGAGGTGGCTGCGATCGAGGGAAAGTATCAGGAGGTGTTTGGGGACAGGGATGGGAGTTTCGAGGGCTAGGCGAGTTTTTCTGAGATGCGGCGATCGACGTAACGTCGATGGTTGAGAAAGATTAACGATCTCATGCAACAGTGAAAATACCCTAAATCGTCAACTATTGGTTCCCGTTCTACGGAATAAACTCCCAGGTTTCCTTTGATGCGGAATCGTGATTGGGAGATATAAATATGTCACCGCCCGTTACGAATGCACGATTGCCGGCAACGATGCTCGTTCTGCTGAAGTACGCCCGTCCGGGGAATGCTTTTTCCATGGACCATTTGTTGGTTGTGGGGTCATATTCATAAAATTGTGACCCTCTGGAGCTGGTTGGCTCTTCAAAAAGCGTATAACCTTTGCCGTTGAGGCAAAAATTGACAGAAGGAATATAACTGGTCAACGGAAGATCGGCAACTTGCGTCCATTTATCGGTCGAAGGACTATATTTCCAGAAATCCTTTTGGGGGATCGTGTCCCAGTAACCTCCGCCATAATACACTTCGTCGTTGACGACGAATCCCGAACCTTCCTGACGTGGCGGCACGGGATTATTGCCCTTGATGGTCCAGGAACCGGTACCCGGATCGTACATCAAAAATTGATAAATGCCGGGTCCGGCCAGCGCGATGACGTATCCTTTTCCGGCTGCAGCAAAGCCTAAAGGCTCAATGAAAAAGTTATCACCTGGCGGTCTGTTCGCGGTTGACCAGGAGTTCGTGATGGGACTATATGTATTCACCGTATTCGCAGCAACGATGGGGGCGGCGCTTGTACCAAAAACCAGGTAGCCTGTATCTCCAATGGCAAAACTTGTTGACGGCACCATGTCCATCGCCGGCATATCGGCCCTTTTGGTCCATTTGTTGAGCGTCGGATCAAACTCATAGGTCTCATGTATAGTAATCCAGTTGGCCTGACCGGCAGGAGCGTAGTATCCTTTGTTACCGATTGTGAAACCGATGCCGTCGTAACTATATTGCGCAGGAACGTCGGCCCTTCTAATCCATTGGCCTTTTGTTACCCAAAAAGTATCCTTTGTCGTGACAGTCTTTGACCCCACAGATACCGTCAATTTATTGCTTGTTGCGCCCGAAGGAACGATCAGCACCAGGGAATCATAGTTTCCGCCCGTATAGACCTGGATTGGCGCTGTGGTTGCAGTTGTGGCGAAGGAGATCTTATTGTCATTCAGCGTTTTTCTGAAGTTGGTTCCGATGATGAGTACGGTGTCGCCAACGTTGCCCGAACCAGGAACAAAGCGAAGGATAGTGGGGTCGCCGGCGGACACAGGGTTGACTGATCCGTTGCCGGATTTGGTACAAGCGGCGAGCACGATTAGCGATACAATGAAGAGGATTGAGTGTTTGATAATGGTAGGTTTGAAATTAGGGATTATCGGCCGTTAGCAATGCTGCGGCGTCGGGGTCTAAATGTACGCCAAGTCTGGGGTGGTTGCGGAGGAGGGAAGCGGGAATTTTTTCTGAGATGTCACCTTCCAGAACGGTCTTTACGACGGGGGCTTTTTTTGCACCGACCTGAGGACCATTGGCCAGGACAAACAAATCGATTGGTAGTAACCTCGAGTCGTTGTCCGCTGATCGTTACCCTAAGGTTCTTGATGTGAAGATTGGCTCGTTTCGGCGGGAATAGCTCGATCCATTTTCTTTCAAATCCAGTCTAGGCGGACATTTCCGGAGAATTGGGATACCAAAATAACAATAAAATTCGTGGTATCCTTTTGGGTTACCAAAGCCAATTTCGTTGACAAAAGGCAAAAACCGTCGAGAAGTTATTGAATATTAAGGAGGTCGAAAGAGGATAAAAAAACCGAATAGAGTCGGCGGACCCCCATTGTGAACCTAAAACGATAGAACCCGCGCGGGGCGCGGGTTCTTAAACCTTTCTAGCGGACCGGACGGGACTCGAACCCGCGACCTCCGCCGTGACAGGGCGGCATTCTAACCAACTGAACTACCGATCCAACCGACCGAAGAATGGGCGGGTTTTGAGGCGGTGAGGCCGGGGGACCCTTGCGTTTTTCGGGATGGCAAAGATAGGAGAATTTTGATTTTCTCCAACAAAACTTTTACAGAAAAATTGATTCCGTTAATTTTGACGCATTGATATTATAGATATTATAGTAATTACCGCTTAATTATACCATGCCGCAAGCAAAAAACCGTCAGTTCCTGGATTTTGAAAGACCGATCAAAGAGTTGTTTGAAGAGATCGAGAAATTGAAACAGACCGCCGAGAAGACTAAGGTGGATCTGAGCGACTCCATCCGGAAACTGGAGGACCAGGTGACGGAGAGGCGCAGGGAGATCACGCAGAAGCTGACGCCCTGGCAAAAGGTGCAGTTGAGCCGGCATCCGGACCGCCCATATACCTTGAAGTACATCGACAAGATGTGTACGCATTTTGTGGAGCTGTTCGGGGACCGGAATGTGAGGGACGATAAGGCCATGGTCGGCGGTTTTGCGCAGCTGGACGGTCAAACGGTGATGATGATCGGGCAGCAGAAGGGGGCCAATACCAAAATGCGCCAGTTGCGGAATTTCGGGATGGCGAACCCGGAAGGGTATCGCAAGGCCCTGCGATTGATGAAGCTGGCCGAGAAGTTCGACAAACCTATCATTACCCTCATCGATACGCCCGGAGCCTATCCGGGCATGGAAGCCGAAGAACGCGGACAAGGCGAGGCGATCGCCCGCAACATCTACGAGATGATGCGGCTGAAGGTGCCGGTCATCTGCGTTGTTATCGGCGAGGGGGCCTCGGGGGGCGCGCTGGGGATCGGGGTCGGGGATCGGGTCTTTATGCTGGAGAATTCCTGGTATACGGTCATCTCGCCCGAGAACTGCAGCTCTATCCT
>Ga0105239_10002507_pt1 | contig 23367 bp, 23 predicted proteins | sample KBSC44metaG_FD_92761 | JGI IMG/M metagenome (GOLD analysis project Ga0105239, IMG submission 92761) | Corn rhizosphere microbial communities from Kellogg Biological Station, Michigan, USA - KBS C4-4 metaG | ecosystem: Host-associated > Plants > Roots > Rhizosphere > Soil | place: Michigan, USA... | reverse complement strand
GACTTTGTCTGTGAAGATGCGGGCTGCGCTGTCTGGTGAATGCGCCCGGCTTAGGAGGTCGTGGGCCGGGTGTGAGAGGGTTGCGGCTTCTGGAGGGCGAGGTGAAGAAGTCATGATGTCAGCAAGATCATCCTCACCGTTGTATTTGCATACCTGGGTGCTTAATACAAGGCGAGGGCACATCGGATACAAGACAACAACATTTGTTCAAGAAGTTGGAGTGGAAATGGGGGGTTAGCCCCCAACTGGAAAGCTAGCTATTCTAGGCACTCAGCACTTAATCCCAGGTGCCCGCTGCCCGACAACTGCTGACTAACTTAGTTCATACGATTTATCTGATGCTGCGTCTCGAGCGATGATATGATCGGCTGCGACCGAACTTCGTCGAGAAGAATTACGAGTGGGTAGATGGCTTGCACAGAGGACGACCCTTTTGAGAAACTGGGTAAGCAATGACTCCTTTACAAAATCTACTTAAACAACCCGAATGCGCAAATGGTGCCAAAGAGGAACCCAGGGGGCTCCGTGTTAGGCCACCCTCTCCAGGAACACAAATTCCACCACGGTCCTCCACCGCGGAAACATATCAAGTTTCCGCGAACTTTCCGCGTCTGTTTAATTAGTATCCGAGCTGTTGCTTCGATTCGAAGATAAGTCGCAAGGATATTTCTTTTGCTTTGAGTATCACAACTAAGCAGCACATTCGCTCCTCAGCCTTCGCGAGGAACATGTCCCCGTTTCCTAGGAAAACGTTCACCACCGCTTCGTCGGGCAACACATATGAATATATACGTGTCGAGGCTTCTTCGCCAGGCAAAAGTACCGTTGCATTCTTCCATGGCTTCCCGACCATTGGATTTGTATGGCGACACCAGATCAAGTACCTCGCAGAGAAGGGCTATGGTATCATCGCACCCGATTTGCTTGGGTACGGCGGCTCCTCCAAACCAGAACCTGCTTCAGCGTACCGTATGCGAATCATGGTGGAGGACATGAGGGAGGTTTTGGACCATGAGAAGATCGGCGCCTTCCACGGTGTTGGCCACGATGCTGGGAGTTATTTCTTGTCGAGATTTTACAACCACCATCCGACGAGATTGTTGAGCCTGACATTCGTCTCGGTGCCGTATAACCCTCCCGGAATCCCCTTTAACCTGGAAGCTGTGAATCAGTTGACCAAAAAGATGATTGGGTTTGAGAAGTTCGGATATATTCAATTTCTGGCCTCGGATCGCTCGCCAGAGGTCATCGGGAAACACGTGAGTTCTCGTGTCTCGTCTGTCGACTTTTCGAAGCGATTCCAAGTGCATCTGACTGACAGGTCAACATAGCTTGCTTCATTTCAATCTATAATATTTCACAAGGACGTCGACCTCCGGGCGGACGAATTCTACCCACCTGGGCGATGCGAAGCCTGGCTCGAAGCAGACCGCAACGACGACCAGATGATCCTGGACGCGGAAGAGCGCGATGCATGGCTGGACGCGTTTGGCAAAGGTGGGCTTTTGGGGCCCACTAATTGGTACCGCGGAATGACTGGAAAGGAGAATGTCGAAGAGGAGAAGGCTGACCTGGACGCGGGAAAGCTGACCACCAAACTCAATGTTCCTGTTCTGGCGATCGACTCGAAGCCGGACCGGGCTAGTTTACCTGGATTTCTGGTTGGAGCCATGAAGCCGCATGCGGAACAATTGACGGTCAAGGTTGTCGAAAGCCAGGGCCATTATCCCCATATTGTGTCCAAAGAGGAAGTCAATCAGGCATTATACGGTCTCATATCGGCCATCGATGGATGATGTGGCCAATAGTTGATGCGGCGAACAGTGGTACACACAGATATTAGAGATATATACCAGGCTTGAGGCTTAGTCCGCCAAGAGATTGATTCACGCGTACGCACAGTGCCACGAGATGGCCCGCTGAGTTGCTGTTGTCCTCAGCATTGCCTACTCTTCCGGCCTCGCCTCGATGACCGCACTACGGTTGCTCCACTCTCCGGAGCAATCGTGATAGAATTGTCACCATCCACCGTATGTCAGTGGCATCGTCTTGCCAGAATGCCAAATGCATGATGCCCTTTGTCAATAATTCTTTCCAGTCTCGCCGAATGTCGAGGCCACAGTTTGGTCTACTAAGCGCCGCCAACAATATCAAGGCACTTCTGAATATGGAGCGCATCTGTAGCCACAGCCCTCCATGTCTCCATTTCCCCGTACGCTGAGGTGATGTTAGCAATAGCATGGTTGCTTCCATGCAGCGATTGGCATATCGCAAAACCTTGTCGTAGGCCGATGCTGAAACACTTTGCTTTCGATCATTGATGATGAAGGATAGACACGGCAAGTATAACAATTGAAGCATCACGTTGTGGCGGTAAAGCAAGATTACGGAACTCTCGTCCTCACGAGTGTTGTTATCCCAATGGATCGAGGGTGGAAGGTGGCGCAGCCTGCTAAACTGTCAGTTTCGATCAACTTGTGCGTTCTGGATGCCAGACCAAGTTCCAATCTCATCTTCTAGACTCGGGATCCGCTCGAGGATGTCATTCACATTGGCTGCTTCTTTTATTGACGCAAAATCGATGAGGCGTAAAACACGCGCAATGGTGCGGGTTATGGAGACGTCGGCGAGATAGATGAACCAGACTCTTTCGTCATCCTGCTGGGCGAGAGTCTGTTCAATCCTCGGGGGTATGGATGGCACAACTCCATCAATGTTGACGCTACTTGAGATAATGGAAGGCGGGGTGGGGAAGAGACACGGAGAATCGAGCACCCCTAGGCCGGAAGCTGGAAGTGGCACCTCCATGCGTATATGGCTATTGCTATCAGCTTGCTTTTATATTTTCTAGACTGGAAGTCTCACCCTTCCATGCGGATATTGGAGAAGAATAGACGGTCCAAGAGATGCCGATCCTTGATAGTTAGTTCTGGCTGACACCCCGACAACAACATCTGCGTGTACTGAGCCGACTGCTGAAAATTGTTCCAGGCTGCCATGGTTCTGAGATGGGATTTGTGAAAGAGACCGGCCAAGTAATGGCATTGTGCCGCTTCGACCGATATGTCCAGGATGCCGAGTCGTTTCCTACCCGCCAGGAAGTAGGCTTCCCCTGACTCGATATCAAGGGGTAATGGCTTGTTGAGTACAGATATCGTAAGAGCGAGTGCGCAAACCATAAGCTAGATCCATTATTCAGTACCTTCCCGAGGATGGTGTAGAGCCTGACTCACCACCTTACAAGACTTTGGGTCCCACTGCCAGCCACTTTCGCTAATCTCAGCTGCATCCTGCTGAAGGTCACGAATGTCGAGGATGGGGGCTCTTGGATAGATCTTAACCGTGAAGAGTTTAACCAGCTCGACCACTTCTGACCCGTCAAGTATTCCCTTATCATGCCTTTGGGCTTCGTTGATGATCTCGGGCGATTTATTTGTCGTCCACCAGCTTGACTCAGACAAGTCAGGGGCCAAGGCTGTCTGCCGAATATCTGGCAACCACAGTAACGACTTGGTTCCCTCGGGTATGAGCCCGGACAGACATGGCCATTGGAGAATTGCTTCGCAGAAGCCGAATTCAATCCTTGGGACATCCAGTTCGCCGCACGGAATGACGAGAGGCCTGGTGAAGATGGCGAAGTGGCTTGGTGCGGTGCTCGGCGTGTTTGGTGGAGGGGTGGATCTGGCATTTTGCTGGTCTTCCAGCATGGAAGCTACATAATTGATGCGCTCCAGAAGCTCTGAATTGGTTGGCTCGCCTGGGATAGGAGCCAAGTACAAGCACCTAGGTAGGACATTTCAGTACCCTTGCAGAGCCAAGATCGAAGAAATGCGAGGGATCCAGCCTTGCAACATCAGAACTGGCATTGTCACTCACTCTAAGCCTTTCTCTTTACAATAATTGCAGAGAGGCCGTCCTCCGTCGCATCGCGTTTTCCGGGCGCGACATAAGGTGCAAGCTTGTTCAGCTCGTCTCCGTTTAGGAGGATGCAATGGCAACGGACTTCCTTGCGCCACTTTTTTCGAAGAACTGGATCTGGAATCTTCTGCGCGACTCTCTGCCGGTGACGATGTCCAATATGAAGCCATATTTTAGTATTAGTACGACGTTTTTCGAATCGGCTTCGGGGATGTCGGCCCTGTACCACAGAGGCAGTTAGTTACATTGGGAGATGTTGAGCAGGGCATGAGCAAAGACCGCCTGAAGCTCCTCATTGAATTGCTTAGTGGACTTGGCGCAGACCTATCCCTGCTCGATGTTGACATGGATCTCAGACCCCTCCCCGCAACCTACGGAGAACTTGAGATTTCTTTCTTTTGCACACTGGTCTCTGACTTGGGCACCGAGTGCCGGCCCTCTGAGCGACAGGATTGAGCTCTCTGCAAAGCTAGAAGGCCTCTAGAGTCGTCCCCCCGCAAAACCTAATTTAGGGGGTCGAGAGTGGATACAATGATACGGAGTAATATTAATTGATACTTTCATATCTTGAATGGGAATGACGCCGGCGAGCGAACGGCCAGAGCCATTGCCAAGGATGCCAAGCTATGGTTCCCACACCAAATTTACCGAGAGAATTGAATCCTTTTGCGTCCTTTTGCATCGCTTGAATCTGTGACCTTGTCGTCGACTCGATTATCCACTTTGGCGCCTTGTATAGGCTCGTTTGGTGTAGGAACTCCTCTTCGTTATCCTCCTCTTTGCCATCGACAAAATGGCCGATTTTATGCCTTGGACTGCGCTAAATACGTAGTTGAACATGAGCTCCCACTCCATGTTCAACATACCATTATCTTCTGAAAGCGAGGTCATCGCCAACCCCACCAATTCCTTTATAGGATTCCAACTGAGATGAGCGTTCATGTCAGGGCTCACTGATGGAAGGAGGATCTTTTGGGATGTGTCAAGCAAGTATCAACACTCGTCATCATACATTTGACCAGGAGAGCTATGACAGCTCCAAGAAGCCTTTGCAAAGCGAAACTCCGGAACATATGCCTCATCCATGAGGCACCTGGCTAGGAACATCCTGGTAGTGTCTTTGGTCTTGCAGATCATGGATCGAACCGTCGAAGTACGATGAACAGGGTCACTGGCGATAGTTCTTCTTTGCTGATTGGGTTCATTCTACGCACTATAGATCGCTTGATAAGCTGGCCTGCTTTCGCTGGCCCCGCTACGGAGTACACACACATGCTCTAATCTCAGGATAGGATGCACGGTGGGATCCACTCCAAACTCGGATCGTTCGCTATTAATTAATACCTTGCAAGTCTGACACCTCATCGCGGTGGTCGGCCCGATATCCTAGCCCCCCAATGAGTGCCGAGTAAAGCCGTGGGAGTGCATTATTAACATGAAGCCTGTACGGAGTACCTCGGGAACCCAATGCCTTTTCATTAGAATTGATTCCCCTTAATCATATTGAGAATTCAACATCGAGTTCTGGTGAAACCTCATGTGACGACGTATCCTAGCCAGGTCGCATTGCTACAACTAGTCCGTGGATCTTCAAAGTCTCCCCAGCGATGTAAAGGTCTCATAACGGAGAGGCAGGCGATCCCACATTTCAACGTCGACTCAAATCCAGTCCAGGCTTCACTTTGGCAATGGAAGGCCAAATTGCGATAGAAGATGAACACCCGCAAGCAATCGTCTCGAGGCTGTCATGATTGACACCCAGCGAGAGGTGCAGCAATAACGTAGATTCCCCTCTAGGAGTCGCCGTGGAGATCTTTGCACTTGTCACTTGTATCACCTGGACCACGAACTACGATAGTACTGTATCCGAGAATAGGAAAATGAAAATTTGCTATCGATAGTTATGCAGCTAACTACCTCCTCGATCTCAATGGGCCGCTCTCCCTGATGTGATTTTGACCAAAAATCTCGTCCTTCCATTGACCACGATCGTGATTGAGATCTTCGTGTTCTGACTGCTGTCCAAATCTCGCCTTACAAATAAGACAGCTGAAGTCTTCTGATATCACCGGGTGATTCCTGATATGCGCCTTCGGTCGTGGATGGACCTCGGCCGATTCAGGCGAATCCACGACGAAGATTTTTCGTGAAAGTGTCGTCGAATCTGGTTCCCTTAGAATTGTCTTTGGGGGCAGCTGGCCTCGCGGTCAGAATCCTAGTTCGTATGAAGAGATTGAAGACTGTGTGCTCACCTTTGCCGCTTTCGACCGTTGTCTTGCCATGCTTTGCATTCCCACCATCTCCTCCCAACACGTCGCTCTGGTTTTCAGGCACTTCCTCTCCCTCCTGCTGAGCCGATTTTGGGGAGCCAAAGTCAACGCGAACGCCATGAAGATGTTTCCGTTGCTTTGCTTTTGCTTCTCCGTTTCTGGAGCACTTGGAACCACACCAAACTCGCCGCCTTTTGTTTTCCTGACCGTACCGTCATCACCTATCTCGAGTGTCTCGCAAACTTTGCCGTCGTGCTCGAAGAACTGTATCATCGTTGGTTCAAAATATTGACCCTGCTTCATCCGATCATCATTGAAGATGCTGGTAGACTCGTCAGCCATTGGGATCAAGTCCGCGGTGAGCTCGAAAATAGTCATATGGTTGGTCAGAGTGAGGATTTTAAAAAGCATTGCTTGCCACCCAGAGATGGCATTGTACCACTTGGGATCAACCTCGGACTGTCTCATATGTGTGAACGACTCTTTCTGACCAGGTCGATCTAAGCTAACGGAAACCGCAGCACCGCAGAATGCATAGATACAAACAATATTCCGCTCAAGGTGACTCGTGTCGAAAGATATAACACGTACCGCGCATATATGGCAAATGTTATGGAGTATGATAGGGTCAAACCGTAAGTGATCTATCGTGCCATGATGACAGCTGACTAGGCCATTTAGTCGAGAGAAGAGCCATCAGAACTCCGATGTTTTCGGTAGTTAAATAATCGGTGGTTTCACAGAGAGATGAGATGGTATCACCCAAGCAGGGGCAAAAATCTGAGAAAGGTATCGTTTGGACAGCTCAATTCCAGCCTTGCCGCTTCCCCCACTGACAATCAAACAATCATCCTTGGAGATACAAACTGCACTGGAGGAGATTGATGCCACTCCCTTCGACTTCTCGAGCATATGCCAATCTTTATTCATATGTGCAGCTGCTGCGGACACAAATTTGTGGCTGAACTCATACTTGGATAGTGGGCATGTCTTTGCCTCACCAGCATGGTTTCTCTGAAAATGGCGGAGGTTGCTCAGAGCATTAAACTATCGCTGGTACTATTTCACCGCCTTGTCGGTGGCCATCGACGAACCAAAGGTTTTGAGGTTGAGCTCATCTAGATAGACTGAATCTCACCACTGTTGTCCTTGATCCCTTCTTTCTCCTCCTCTACGCGTATGCCGATATAGCCTCAGTGATACAATGGAATAAGGACGGACTAACTCATAATATCCATTTCTCATGGTCTTGCACTGCCGCGACCGACATCAACGCGGACAGTATATATCGTACAGCTGGTAAGAAGCTCAACCATGGCATCAAACAAGTCCTTCTCCACAGGTCCTTTGTTCACCACAAGAAATAGCGTCTTTCCGTCCGCGCCTCCCAGAGCGCACGCGGTTGGATCCCCATCCACTTTGATCTGGTGTGTAATGTTTCCTCGGGCATCTCTTCGAATAAAGGCATTGAAGTCAAGCATGCTGAGCCAGACACCATCCTCAGAATCGATACAAAGCCCGTCGATTGAGTGGAAACGAGTTCTTTCGTGACCAGAAGATAAAGGTAGCTCATCCACATCCCACTCGACAGTTCGCCTCAACAGCGCCCCGTCACCGGCGATCTCAAACTTATTCAACTGATACGCAAATGTTTCAGCGACGAGGAGATTTCTGCCGGAACCATCGATTCCTATGCCGTTGGGGAAGACGAGATTCTCAGCTGCGATTTTCACACTCCTGTCCGTTTCGATGAGGAGGATACGGCCGGGACCTGGCTTCTCGCCATGCAAGACACGGGCCCCTGTATCGTCCACGTAAATGCGACCTTGGGCGTCGATGACCATATCCCCACAGTAGCCCGTCATCACGGAAGACAAGTCTGCGTATGGTTGGCTCTTGCCATCCCTATACTGATGTAGCTGCCCATCAAACATCGAGGAGTAGATGAGAGTGCCGTCGTCCTTGAAATGCATCCCGTTTGGTTGGTTCTTGACCTCGATTAGCACCTCTTTGTGGCCAGATTCATCGATGGTGTATATCTTGCGACCTGTCATATCCGATATGTATAACTTCCCATTCCGCCACCGAGGACTTTCTCCAAAGTAGAGCCCATCGGCAAGGAATACTGGATCAAGGCCGGGACCACTCATTGTCGAGCACTTCAACCAACCGCTTATGCCATGATTCTGTTAGCGTGCATACGTTGTACAGAATTACTGGAGCTCTGACGGTATGTAGCACCAATGGATTTCTAGTCTAGGCGTTTCTGCACCGGATTCTGGTGTTAAGGAGAGTTAAGGAGAGTTTGGAGCATTAAATTGATGCTAGGATAAGAAAACTGAAATCGCACGGGGGGATGCGGTGGCTAAGGGAGTTTGTTTCCAAACTAGTGAGGTCGCTTCCGCACTCCCGAGCCTCTATCTTGCTGCGGAAGCCACCCGCAATCGCTGCATCTACGTGAGAGGCTAGAATAAGACCCAAAAGACTGTGAAGTGTTACAGTCGTCATGAATCCTGTTCGAATTCTGGAGAGGGATTAGGAGCAAATATATGCGGATAAGCACTAGTTATGGCAGCCCCCCAAACCGACAAGGCTGTGGCACCAGAACCGCGCGTGGGCTGTAGCAGCACGAAGGGTTGATCTTCGAGCTCGACAAACTTGATATCTACTACACTGAATTGGACCCAGAGCTCAACACTATGTAAGGTCAAGGCCCCGATCAGCCCTTCGCTGGCACTCTGGTTTTGATGGAGACCGAAGAAAATGCCCAGCTACTTAGACTCTACCTACATAGGTATGTAGTTCCTTAGTGTCTACCCCAATCCCCCGCAGCCTCGGCCCTTACCCCAGAGTTCCGAGCCTCTCGTTCGACGTCATTCCTTAAAAACCTTCAACCCATCCCGCTTCCGCAAGCTAAGGTTCTTGTTAGGAGAGCTGATCCGTATGATAGTCCTCGGAATCAGACCCGCGTCCAAAATCAATGAAGCCACTCACTTAAAGTTACAGCTATCTATCTGTCATCGCCTGGTAGCCACCAATGTTACAACGAAAGCGAAAGGTTGCCTTAGCTTGTGACAAATGCAGGCAAACCAAGAGGAAATGTGACGGCGTGCGACCCATATGCAGCTCCTGTGCTGCTAAGAGACCTCCAGCGCAATGTACCTGGTCCGCAGAACGAATCAAAAGTGCAAGGTACGCTGAGCTTTCGCAGATTATCATATCCACTGTTCGAATTTCGCCTATTTAGCACCAGCCCCACTCACTGATTCCCTGATAGCTATGTCGAAGCGCTGGAAACACGGATCAGGGATCTTGAAAGTGAAAAAGACCCTACCGTAGACCATGATGGCAATGAAACACTATCAATTCAATTCGCTCCCACCACGCGGCCTGAACATGCGGCAAGCGACGTTGGATCATCATCCCTGCACTCACAAACTCTCTCGCATCTACAACGTGAGCCAGATAAGCTGGGGACTGATCCCAGCCTTAGCAAGGGCAACGTACCTAGTGTGGAACTCGACTTTAACGATGAGGTGGCCGCTGATACTTTAGCGGTTGATGCTATGGGCACGAGCTCAACCTATCTCGTCGGTACGGAAAGATCAGAGCAACCAAGCTCGAATTATTTTGGTCCTTCAAGCACGGTCAGCTTTCTCTCTCTCGTCCGGAATATCACCTCCAGAACTGGGAGTCCTTTAATATCGAAAGAGTTTTCACATGAGTTGTCACGCAACAATGATGGCGCACGACCGAAAGAAACACCTTACCCCTTACGGAACATCATCAGCAAGTACAGCACCACAGCATTTCACGTTCCTCCTCGCAGAGAGGCAGATATATTGATTGCCAATTACTGGACATGGGTCCATACTATTTATCCGGTCCTCCATAGGCCGACCTTTAACTCAAGGTATCAAGCACTCTGGCAGGAATCTCGCTCACCTCAAATTACTCTGGACGACGTCCTATTTCACTGCATACTTAATGTGATTTTTGCCCTCGGTGCAAACTTCCGCTCCGAAATCGACCCTTCTGAGAGGAGGATTATGAGCGAGCTGTTCTTTTCGCGGTCGGAACACTTGCTAAGGATGGAGCTCTTAGATTTTGCCAATCTCGAGATAGTTCAAAGTCTCGTTCTCATCGCTCAATACTTGCAGAGCACAGATAAGCCGAATTATTGCTGGAGTATCGGGGGACTTGCTATTCGGATGGCTCAAGCCATAGGCCTTCACCTCGACCATCCAGATGGAGTTGTTGCTGGTCGCAAGATTGACCAGATTGATTCTGAAGTGAGAAAGCGTGTTTGGGCAAGCTGCATACTATTGGATCGGTAAACCTCAATTGATTCCCAGGTTCTTGTTCGAATGTCTAACATGGGTAGGGTTCTCGCAATGATCTACGGAAGGCCGTTAATGATGCCCCCACACATGACAAAACGGACGTTGCATCTCCCGTCTCCAATCGATGATGAATATCTAACAAGATACCCCAAGGCTCCCGGCAAGCAACCAGAAAATCTCCCGAGCCTAATTGCCTGTTATTCCAATACTCTTGTTCTGCAAGAGATTCTGGGGGAAATATTGGCATCCTTTTATCAAGGAGACAATGCCCCGTTACAGTCGCAGTCCGGATCAAAAAATCACCCGGAAGTCAGCAACTCAACTCTGCTTGCGAGATTGAGAGCTGGCGATTTTCAGGACCTGTTCCGGCTTGAGGGGATGCTCACCAGCTGGTATGATGGGTTGCCACCATTCTTGAAAGTCCCTCAAGAAGGCTCGAATGAGGACGACCTTCCCCAGAGCTCAAATCTTCTGGCCCCACGCAGAATTATCCTTGCTAGGCAAGCAAATGCATTGCGGACGCGGTGAGTAGGGACGCAAGAACATCCTTAGCGAGTAACTAACTCTTATTTTCGACATAGATGGCTTCACGTTCGCCTTTTTCTCTTCCGCCCAGCACTTCTTGCAGTACTGGATCAGTACCAACAGTCGTTCACTTCCACTCCCAATTCACATGGTGGACCTGGGGCATCACTTCTCCGGCAGAAGATGCTCAATGCCTTGGCCGATCTTTGTATCCAAGCCGCGGAAGAATCAGTAGATCTCATCCACGAGAATGCAAACACGGAAATGTCGGCGCTATCGGCATGGTGGTACAACGTGTTCTGTGCGTAGATTCTACCTCATGGTTCATCACCGCCTTCTACTAACTCTCATTAGACCTTCATAATTGCGCAATTGTCTTTCTCATTGCTCTCCAGTGTCCGTCCCTTCAAGGCATGAGGTCAGAGACGGATTTGAAGAATACCTGGAGGAAGTGTTTGCAGGGCTTAGAGGCGTACAAAAAATACAGCGATGTTGCAAGGAGAGCACATCGGGTGCTACAAATGATTGATGCCCAAGTATTCGGCCAAGAATACGGTAAGTTTCCCACTCAACTCTCCGAATGCTTTTGGTAATAGCCGGTCAGACCGACATCATCCCTCAGCTGGCATTGTACGATCACTTGCAGCATCTCCTCGTGGTGAAAATGAGACGGACGCATTCCCTGGCACTGCACAGCCTGGCTCGTTCGTCGATCCGTTCGCTGCTTATGGATGGTCCGCAGAAATGCAGGTCGATGCACCTACATTTATTCCGGAAGGCGACTTCTGGATGGGAGACTCTGGAGACGTCTCTTGGCTTTCTACCATGCCTTTTGTCACGGGAACGATATCCTGACGAGTGTCACCTATCTCAGGATTATTTTGATGTCTGGCCAAATTTATAACCTTCAAAATCGCTAACGAACTCTCACCCCCATGGTTTCCAAACACCCTTCACTCTGAATATGCAACTAAACCAAGCCGGGAGCCGAAACCGTCGATTCATCCGTTCTTAAGCCTCGAGGAGCCAACTGCTAGTGCTTTGATCGTTTCAACTGGTACTTCTGATCATCCGCTGGTAACTCATACAGTTGACTCCTCGATTTATGCAGTTAGCCGTCAGGTTAGCCGCACGCTTCGCGTTTGCGCACTGTAACACCTCCTCGAGGCAGATTCTTGATTCTCTATCATCTCGCAACGAGCAGCCTCATATTGTCCAGGCTGCAATCTTCGGATGGTCCATTGACATGTTTTGATGTTGCACAGGAGGAAGCAGCTGGCCTCCGGCAGCCAATCTGTTGCACTCAATCAATGCCACGTCACTAATGGGCAACCTTCCCTCTTTCCTTCCTTGATAGAATTTCGGAGATCGTGTGACTCAATGTCCTCGCCCTCCATGTTGCCAATGGAGACGTTTTCTGATTGTTTGCCTGCTTGGATCCCTCCGGCCTCGACTACATTCAATTTTACTTCGTGGATTCCTTTGCCAGTTCCAGCACCCATTGATCTATTCAGTGTTTGTCCCTCTGCCATGGCGTCTACTTCTGCCTACGAGTCTCTTCGATTAATTGAACCACTTCTACTTAATTGTGTCAAGGCTGATGAATGCTTAAAGCGTCTCGATAGTCATCATTTGAATGTTTTCCCAACCTCTCGTGTTGGGTATTCATTGCACAGAATCGAACAGGGTTTGACCAGTGCCCTTGTCCTGCTCCTCGATCGAACGGACCGCTACCGCCACCCATTTAGGGATACAAGCCTAGAAGAGAAGTGCTTCAAGACTACCATTCGTGGATGCGCCGACCTCTTGTCAGCTCTGATATACATCCTGGGTCTACTTGAGGCTGGAAATTTTCCACCCAGGACGACATGGCCAGATTCTCAGAACCTCTTGGAGGTATATGACAGATCTATTGCAGATCTGCTTGGAATTTTAAGCCCGTAAGCCTTAACCGCCTTTTGGAATCGACTAATACTGAGCGCGCGAGAAATTAGGGTCAGAATAGGCCAATCATTGCCGGATTTTCTCCAGATTGCGGAGACAAACGCTCATGAAGCCGCCATATTGAAGCTTCTAATCGATACAGAGCGTCAGATTGCAGGAGTAGCAGGCGCGGCAGGCTCACCTCAACCGGAAGTCCGTCGTAATAGGACTCAGCTAGCAGCCGAGATTGCCCAAACACGCTCCCCTTCTTGGCAATCTACATCTGCTGATGGTGTAGCTCCCATTAATCTTGAGCATGGTAGTTGCTCTAGTCACAACAGGGGTTTCAGGGAAGGTCGCGCCAGTGCATGCGATGCATTGAAAGAAATCGACCTCTTCGAGCACGAACCACCGCGAGGTAACCGAACTACAATGTTATACAAAGCCATTGACAAAGGCTCTGTGAATGCAGTAGCGTTTCTTCTCGATCTGGGAGCGGGGTTATCTCAGTTGTCGCCCAAAATTGACGGTGAAGATCCTGTCTATCTACCACTATCTTTCGCAGCAATGAGAGGGCATGAAGCCATCGTCAAGCTACTCATTGAAAAGGGAGCAGATATCCATGCTCGAGACCATTTCGGCAATAATTCTCTCTTATCAGCCGCTCTAGGTGAACGGGATAAGGTTATCGAATTGCTCTTGAACGCGCCATACAATGCGGGTATTGAAGTCCAAAGGACGGGTGAAGGCGATCACCGAGGTTTCACACCTTTGATGATGGCCGTGTACTTTGACCACACAGCTTCGATAGAACTCTTGACCAAGCGAGGCTCCAGGTGTGATACCATCAATGACGCCGGGGATTTTCCTCTTCATATCGCCGCTGCCGTGGGAAGGTTGCCTACCATTAAGTTTCTCTTGCAGAATGGGTCTCAGGCTATCACAATCAACCAAAAAACTGGGGATACAGCACTACACTGTGCAGTACGGAATAAGTCTCTCAGCGTCGCAACCTTCCTGATTCAGGAAGCCGGTCTTCTGCTTGACGTGGAGAACAGAACGAACAGACTCCCCTGGCTCTTGCTGTGGAACTGAAAAAGCATGAAATGGCCACAATGCTAATTGAAAAAGGAGCCAGAACAGACCTGGGCGATAGTGAAGGGCGTACTCCGCTACATATCGCAGTGATTGCAAAAGATTCTGAAATGATCAGGATCTTGATCGAAAGAGGAACCAGGATCAAATCGCTTGATAAGGACGGAAGAACACCTTTATGCCACGCAGTTAGAACCGAGGACCCCGCCATAGTTGCTGCGCTACTTTCAGGTGGATATAATGCGGATGTAAAGAGCAGTTACGTCCAATCCCCTTTAGAATATATCATGGAAATGCCCATGGAGAGAGAATCTTGTGCACTCTCGCTGCTCAACGAATTCCTCAAAGTCCGTGAGAAAGCAACTGATTTTCACAGTCACTTTCACGCATTACGCCGCGCAGCGCGGAAAGGAAAAGTACAGTTTGTGAAATATATGCTCAAGAACGAGCCAGAACTCGCTTTCCGGAGACCTGCGGCAACCAGCGGGTTCCAACCGGCCATCACGAAGTCGTCAGAGCTGGCAACGTGGCAGTGGCCAGAGAGCTGCTTTCTCCCGGGAAATACATGGTGGACCTGAACGTGACGGATCATGAAGGGAATACTGCGTTACATCAAGCTATTCTCAACGATCAAACTGTCCTGGTAGCCTTACTCGTGGAGACAGGGGCAGACAAGGAGCTCCAGACTGGCCCAGCGGAGGGATTTCTACCTCCGCTTCACCTCGCCGCCCGGAAACAGAACAAAATGGCGGTAAAGCTACTTCTTCAACACGGAGCAGACTGCAAAAGGCGGATAGCCAATGTTCCCCTATGTGAGAAATGCAGAGCTTTGAGGCCGGTTCCAAGCGGAGGAAATGCGAGGTGTATTCTGATTAACCTCGAACCTGGCCTCAGAAAACCCGATTTCCATGGGGTCGATAAACTGCTGTACAGTGCTATCAATGAAAGGGGTTGAGCACCGTGGAGCGGCCAACGGGGAATACCTGCTAGATGCGAAACTTGCAGAGGCAGCAGGGTTTCGACAGTTCCTGGCTCGCAAAACAGAATATTTGTTCGCAGAGTGGTTGGGTTCAACCATTTGAGTGAGAGCAAACATCTCTTGCCACCAATTATACTCAATGGATGGCAAACGATCGCAAATTGAAGCCATGTCTTTCAATCAACAGTTCTGAAGAAACCCTACACTTTCCACTTTAAGACTAGACCAACGTTTAAAAAAGACTAATTAAGAACCTGAACGGGATGATAGATTGGCAAAACCTTCATGGCACTAACTTCTAAGCCACCTACAGACTGTTGAGCAAATAATAGGGTCTACTGACATGCAGCCCCCCCTCCCCCTCCGGGGCCTCAAAAGGACAAGCTTGAACAACTCTACAACTCTACACCAATGGTATTTCGACTTCCCATTCTCAATGCCTGTATTTTGGAAAGCAGCCACATCGTGTAGAGGAATGTTTTACCGCTGTCTGTGGTAAGGGTGAATTGAGATTCTGCCCTGGGCAGACATGTTTACGGTCTGAATCCCACATTCCACGTTTCCCAGGGCCCAGACTAATCGAAAGCCGTTGTTTTCTGCTGCTTGTGCACTATTCGCAGAGTAAAGATCGAATGAATGCATGGCTACCATTCGACCGATGTCCACTCATATTTAATAGACTAAGCTTGTTCCTAAGAGACCGACTTTAGCAAATCGTCGTACTGGGACTCGGAGCACTGGATTCAAGTACGGTGGATTCTATACCTGTCGCAGTAGCCGGGCATTGTCGTTGGCGCTCAGCAGTTCCCCATTCGGGTCCAGACAGACCTGGACACCTGTCAGTTGGAAAGCTGAATCCTCCAATCCTCCAATGTCGATCCGCATGTCATGAAGGTTCAAATAAGCGAACGATCAAAGGACTTATCAGCGACCTTCAATTGTGATCCGGGAATATCTTGATCGGCATAGTGTGGTTCGAAGTTAGTCACTCATTCAGCCACCCCACTGATAGTTAGGGAGGTTGACGTCGCCTAGTTCTGTCGTTACACGCCAGCGTCAACCACTCCACGCGCAGTCTGGAGTCAATGCTACCTCTTTGTCGTAGCTCCATCCTTAGGCCGAAGGATGGAGAAGGCAAGGGGCAAGCGTGGCAGTTGATAGCTCGGAAATAGAACCCCGCCTAGGAACAGCAGCGTCACCAGCTCTGGCTTCAAAACTTGAACGACGGCAGGGCTAGACTTGATCGGATCGAGAAGAAGTCCCAAGAGGAGTCAGGGACTGAAAAAGGCTAAGCAACAGACACGCGATCGTCTGGAGCTGACTCGCCAATCTCAATCTGGCAATCAATCTCCCCACCCGTGTCTTCGCTAGGGTTTGTTATCGTAAAAAGGAGCCGAAACTCAACGCGCACTTGCTCCAGCACGTGGCTGTTTTCCAACGCCTTTCTTCAGAGGATAAGATCATGTTACTCCCGCAAAACACAGGGATTGATTCCTTCCGTCCTCTCTCCTCCTCATTCCATCCAAGGCATAAATGAGGTTCAGCTGAGACCATGCCCGATGTGGCGCCTGAGGCGCAACGTCAAGCGAACGATGGCGTTGGTGGCGCCCAATGGGTGACAGCATTACGTGAAACATGATGGACAACAACCGGATCAGTTCACCACGGACAACTGGACACGAGGGCCGTTGACGCAACGGCCAGCGCGTGGTGGACGCAGTACGGAAGCCTACCTTTGGGAACGGTAAAGGGCCTGTCCGCGACGGACAGTTGGGATCGAGATCAATCACCAAACGGGCGTGACCCAAATTTGGAAAGCATCACGTACATTGGACGTTCGAGGATGCAGGAACCCTTTTAGTCGAAATCTAATTAGTTCGTCGCCATGTTTTCTTTTGGGCGGGCGGGTTTGTACTAATTACCTTCCACACCTACCACAAGCTTTTACATGGGTCAGTCCAGGCGTGTTGTCAAAGTTGCGCGATGCATCGACTGCCAGATACTTATCGGGTACTTATGCTGAGACCCCTCCCCCTCCTCCCCTGAGTGTGCTTATCGTCAGTTCTTGTGCATATCTCAGCGCGTCAACTGATCCCCAGCAAGAGAGACTTGCGTCGAGGTGCCTAGAAATAGGATAGAATCAAACATGCCTCTCACCGTGCCCTCTTGGCTTCGATGGTACCGAAAGCCATCCTATCGAGACTTCAAGACCTTCACTCAAACTATCAACGCCGACATTGAACAAGGTGTCACGTCGAGAGCTCCATCCATCATCTCACAATCGGATGATACCATTCCAGCCTCGTTGACGCTCGATCGCGTTCTTGCGAACAAGACATGTAAGCAACTCCGTTGTTCCTGGAGGTGAAAAGCCTTGTCCACAACTTCCTACTCACGCCCACGTCTCATTATAGGTAGTCCCTTGAGTTTGTGCGATTTTTATATGTATCTCAAGCACATAGAACTGTCCCCAGAAAATCTCGAGTTCTACATCTGGTGAGTATCCAAGCAAGCAAGCACCTGGAACTCCCAGGCAGCCTGCTGACGGACGGTATTGAAGGTTTCGAGACTACGAAAAGCGACATCTTGACGACGCCAAGTCAAGTTTTCATGATGGGCCCGTACATGATACCACAAAGCTCCTATCTGATGATAAAAAGATCGCCATAACCGACTATTCGACCATCATCCCCGACGCACAAATGCTTCGGGAAGAAGCTTTAGCAGATGGTAATTGTTCCTCTCGTGCCTTAGAGTGAGCCCGAGATTAACAAAATCGCAGAATTTGCGCGCTATATGACAACTATCATGCCATCACAGCATGGAGATCACTCCACATCATGTCAATCGTGCAAAAGTGGCTGGCAACTGTGGTCGAAAGCCTCGCCGTCTTCGTCCAGCACTACTCTCCACGGGTACAGCAACAAGCAAGAACTGCAGGCGATGGCCGCATACTTCCTGACTTCCGAGTCCCCCAAGGAGCTCAACCTGCCCGACCGAATGCGTCGAGACATCCTCGATAGGCTACAAACTTCCGACGCTCCCGAAATCCTGGCGCCGGTGGTGAACCACGTGTACTACCTACTAAAGAACTGCTCCCACCGCAACTTCATCCGGCTGGGCGTCAAGAACGGCACGTTCGAGACCCTGTGCATGGTCACCATCGTGGGCATCACGTTCATCGCACTCGGGCTTCTGACCACATTCCTCGTCGCATTCGCATCGCCCTCCATCCACCACTCTGTCCGCTGGCGCGGCCTCGCCGCCGCTCCCTTCTGGATCATCGGCTTTTCCTTCATGTTCGCCGGCACGCGTGGCTCCTGCTTTCTCCTCCTACTGTTTACACGTCGCCAGGAGCTGCCGTGGGAACGCGTCCAGAACGACGAGAAGGCCCTCCACAGTCCACGCGTTTCTGCGCTGCGGCGCTTCTTCGGCAAACTCATGATCTCCGAGCGCAAGATCCGCGTCAATGATCGCGGCCTGCGGAATCTGCAGCATAAAATCGTCATTCAGAGCGTCATCGGATCCGTCATTGCCACGGCGATTCTCGAGGTCGTTTTCCTTTGCTTGCCGATTTGGAAATGAGCCCCCCTCCCCCCCGGCGGTTCAAGAGTCAGGCGAGGATTGGGCACCACGAAGATTTGAAGGTCTCTTTTTAATATTTATTCCCATCGTAATGAATATGCAGCCGCTCCAACGTTCGACGCGGGTTCCTCCCTGGTTTTGATTTGGCTTGCCTTCACCAATGAATGTCTCGCTGGACAGGGATTGTATACAATGTAAATGTGGTTCGCGTCTCTGGGAGGATACCTCGAAACAATTGCACCACTGCAACTAGTTAATGTGAACAATGAAATCAACATTTTCCGATTTTCAATTGTGGCCATTATCTCCGACGCGATCCTTCTAGAAACAACCCCTTTTCTTCCCCTGGTTTTCTCCTCGTGGGCCCGCACAGGCCCTGCCTGTAGAACAAGCTCCGGGTGACATTCCACACCACTAGTTATTTACTTAGTTGGGTGGACCAGCGCCCCAAGTCCCAAGTCCCGAGTCTCTGGGACTCGCAACCTTCGCGCGGCGCACGCGCAGCAAGTAACTACTAACCAGTCATGAGATCTCAAACCTCAAGAGCGAATCCTCATTTTCATTCTCATTACCAGGCTCCAGCTCCAGCTCCAGCTCCAGCTCCTACCACTCCTCAAGAACCGCGCGCAAATCCAGCGTGCCATCCACGGCCTCCTTTTTTTCAGGCACGGCGAGAAAATCGAGGGCCTCCACGCCGTTCTGGCTCTTGGCACGATCTTATCTTTGACGCTCCGCCCGTTCCCAAGGTACGCGAACGGCTTTGAGTACTTTCTCAAGGTCTACCATTCCATTCACCGACAATTGGTAGGTGCAACACCAGGCTCCATTACCTACACGCCTGCTCACTGACTGTAATGCTAGACATTGAGATGGGAAAAGGATCGAGTCTGGATCGTTGGCCTCCCAGACCTGCGACGTCAACCGTGGTACGCAGAATGGCTTGCCTCGGGTTCAATGTTTGAGGGCTTCTTCCCCGGCTTCGACTCCGTCGACACAAAGTCACGCCACATCATGAACCTCTCGAAGGAAGTAGAATGGGCAGATTTCGGAGGGCGCCACAGCAGGTACTATGATTACTACGAAAAGGGCCCCAAGCGTCATCACCGTGCCCGCGAGTTGCTTGAAACTACGGATGACAGCTTAGCGACATTCCTCACCACGGGTGAATTTGGATCAACAGACCAACTGACTCCATAGGCCCATGAAGGGGTGGAAGGCGCTGAAGACACCTTTGAGGACGAGGATCATGATGATGACAAAGTCGGGGACTGAGAACAAACGTGGATGAGCAAAGGATGACACAACCGCATCAGCTGTCACACTCAGAGATCTTCCGAGTTCTCACGGCGAAAAGTTCTTTGAATTCCCCCCCCCACTTTTATCCTTTTGTTTTCTCGATACCTCAATCGTCCCATCATGCCGCCTGTGGCCAAGATTTGGGTTGGAGCTTCTCCTGAGTCGAGATTGGATTGGATTGATGTCTTGCCTCATGGTTTTTGTTTTCACGATGGACGCCCTGGACACATCGATAAGGCACCACAAAAGTCCATACAACCTTTCACCAATCTTAGGATCGGCTGATATATGTCCCGGAAGGAAATTGCGCCTCTGGCATGAGGGAACTTACTCATGAGCCTCACCCTGGTGATAATTAGTCTAGTTAGTTAGGTAGTAGTCATTGAAAATGAAAAATTGAGACACCCAATGAAGAAAAAAAGGAAAGCAGCAGATTCAAATGGATGCGGCGGACTACTAACCACTAACAGCTAACAACTAACAAGCAGAAGAATAGGATCATGGATTTTGAGATTGTCATGTCAAAAAGTAATCTATAAAGGTCGGCCACACTTCTTGGAAGTTGGAAGAGATGGAAACAGGAGAAGTTAAATACCAGACTGTCTTGTTTTGAATTTAGGAGAGGGCAAGAAAAAAAAGGAAAGCATGAAACAGATCACACCGGGGGCCACCCACACCGATCCATCCTCCGCACACACGCCAGAACGATCCCCGCCATCGATCCATGCATCCATCCCCCTCCACCATTTCGTCATCCTTCGGTCCTCTCAGCGTAGACGCTGGCCTCGCCCTTGGCCATATAGTCGAAGCTCTCATCACTAGTGGCGGTCGCAGGTGGGCTGGGCGTGGCGTCCTCAGCATCATCAAAGGCGACGACCTTGCCTGCGGCCGGGTCCTCCTCCTCCTCCTCATAATCGTCCTCATTGAAACCCCCGGAAACGCGCTTCCCTTCCCAGAGCAGCCCGTCGCCGTAACCCCAGCCCAGGCCCTTCTTGGAGCGCTTGACCTCGACCTCCATGAGCCCAAATCCACCCTTCCCACCTTTGACACCGAGCTCGTTCAAGGGCAGGGTCCTGCGGTGCCACTCGCCGAGGAACATGCCTTCTGGGTCCGACTCGTCTCTGACCTTGAGGAACTGGCGCATGTCGGGCCCGTACATGGCGCCGATCTCGCCGTTGGTCGTGTACGCGAAGTTCTTGGCCCAGTGCGGCTTGCCGCCCATGTCGCGCATCAGCCACTCAAAGGCGCGGTAATACGTCTCGTGGCACGGCGGGTCGCGCCCGTACGGCCGGTATAACGTTGCGTTGAGATACAGCGTTGGCTCGTCGGCGCAGGTCGGGTCGAGGTACGGTCGCACGCCCGAGGTGTTGGCCTCGGCGTAGCTGGTGTCGCTGATGCGGACTTCGACCGGGCAGTGCACCCAGATGCCTGCGCTGGAGATCGGGATGCCGGATCGGGCGTCGTCGTGGTTGATCCATGCGCCGAGCCGTGCTATGGCTTCGGGCCCTTTGGACAACGGGAGCGTCCATTCGTTGACAAATTGGCTGTACAAGCAGTCCATCAGGAGGCCCTGGCGCGCGGGCTGGACGGCTGACATGACGAATGAGCCGGGTCGGAAGCCGTATTGCATGCCGAAGATGAACCATTCCACCCATGGGAGGATGCGCGGGACGTAGTTGGACAGGCAGAGGAGGTTGTGATACACATAGTACCCGAATTTACCGCCGTAGAAGGTGGTGTTTGGAGGTCTCAGGGGCTCGGAGCTCCTCTCGCCCCGCCAGATGACCGCGCGCTTGAGATACGGGAGCCACCAGACCCGGGTGAATTCTGCCTCGGTCCACAGGGTCTTTGACCAGTCGTCCGTGACGGACGCGAGGGTGTGGAGAGATTGAGACCAGGAAACATTGAAGTCTGGTACGGCTTGGACGGTAATCTCCACGATAATCCCCAGCGAACCCAGGGAGAGCAGGGCGGCGCGGAACAGCTCCTCGTTTTTACTGGCGGAACATGTGACGAGTTGGGAGTTGGACAGGAGGATCGTCAACGACGTGATGGATTGCGATATTAGGCCGTGCTTCAAACTGGACCCATGGGTGCCAGTTGAAATGACTCCTGCAATAGATTGCACATCAATCGAGCCGAGGTTGGGTAGCGTAAAGCCGTCCTTGGCCAACTCTAAATTGAGGTTATGCAACGATATGCCCGCCTGGAAGCGGACACGACCTGGAGTTTTGTCGACGTTTTTCTCCAAGATCTGCGACAGATTGTCCAGGTTGATCAACCACGACGACGTGCATGTCAAATCAGAGGGCGAATGGCCGAAACCGGTGACACACAGCCGCCTCTTGGTGCGGCGTGCAGCGGTGACGATTTTCTGCAGCTCGGGAATCGACCAAGGCTGGAAGTAGAGCTCAGGCCTGGAGAAAAAAGTCTGCGCCCATGTATGATGAAGATAGCGCGTTTTTGGGTTGAATGGGATTGAGTCGTCTAGCCGAGAGAGCTCGCGCCTGAGTTTTGGCTCGAGATAAATGTGGTCGGACGGAGCCGAGGAGAAGCGGGAGGTGTTGGGATTGGGTTGGGGCAGGTTAGGAGCTGCCCAATCCATGTTTTGGCTTCCTGCACCCATATGAGGGACGTAGGCAAACAGTATATTGGATATAGATAAGTTAGTTCATATCCGGACAGGCGGTGACAGCGAGGAGTCGGGTGCCTTCCAGCTGCCAACGTGGAAGCGGACAAGTGGAAATGGAGGTGAGGGAGAGATTGAGAGTTCCACGCCACTTAGCCGAGGACTTATTATTATGTAATCAGTTGCTTGATTGGCCCAAGTTCAACGACACTTTCTGCCCACACATTGATCCTGTGCCTTGCCAAAGACGAGCCCGCTATCTATCAGGCTGGTAACAAGACCAGGAGTCTGCTGGTGAAACCTAAACACTAGATAACGAAGAAAGAGTGCGTAGCAAGTGACAGCTGAACGACTAGTATCATCACAGCTTTTATCATCTATCAATTCTCATGTCACACGGTGGCCTGACCTGTGCTGCCCAAATATTGCACATTCGTTCCATCCATCTCGTTTGAAACGCCCATCCGAAAACCCACGCCGGGGAGATATATAACATTGATATGGAGTTGAAAGTGACGAAAGTGTCAATACAGTTATGCCCCTTGCGGATTGAGGTCTGTCGTCATTGAGAAAATGAATCATTTCGGTCATAATGAAAGCCCCAGCTCTTGTGCAACCGCCTCGAGTCGGACGCAGACCTGGTTGCCCTCCAAAGCTGTTCTCGATGGGGGCCATTTCCGGAAGACAGCTTTGACTTCTTGCGGAGGTTCACCAAGGACAACATGGCAGCTAGGGATCAGGGGCCTGTCTTGAACAGATGGGCATAGAACAGCAATTTCCTGTGCGACTTGCAGGGCTGTGATG
>Ga0105239_10002506_pt1 | contig 23371 bp, 17 predicted proteins | sample KBSC44metaG_FD_92761 | JGI IMG/M metagenome (GOLD analysis project Ga0105239, IMG submission 92761) | Corn rhizosphere microbial communities from Kellogg Biological Station, Michigan, USA - KBS C4-4 metaG | ecosystem: Host-associated > Plants > Roots > Rhizosphere > Soil | place: Michigan, USA... | reverse complement strand
TGGCGCACCTATTACCTTAACCCGGAGGATGAAGCTAAACTTCCCGGTCTTGTCCGGTATCCCGCCAACAGTTCCCCGCAGACCCGCGCCGAGCTGGATTACCTGCTCGATCTTCAATCTCATCGCACCCCCGAGGAGATCAAAAAGGCTGAATACATTGCTAACTTTGGTTCCTGGCCCGACCTGATCAACCCCTCCGACTCCGATTATGCTGAAAACCTTCGCGAATTATTCTATATTCCTGCCCCTGTCATTGGCTCCTGGTACAATCCCGACAACTTCCCCGCTACCACACAGCTTTTGCTCCATTGCATACAGGATATCCGCGTTACCGAGTTCCGTCTGAAACGTTATTTCAAACGCGCCCGGCCGTATCATCTCGAACCCAGACTACACCCGCTAGCCCGAATTCATTCGCCCTCATTTGCCAGCGGCCATTCCCTCTGGTCATTTACAGAAGCCTATATTTTCAGTGAGATCATGCCTGCCTACAGGAGCGATTTTCTGCAACGCGCTGAAGAGGTCCGGTGGTCAAGGGAACTAATGGGTATACACTACCCTAGCGACAATGAAGCGTCCCGGGTCATTGGATGGCATTTATTGGCTGATTGGTATCATAACCCCCAATTCGTAGCCGATCTGGAAAAGGCAAAAGCCGAATGGATCGCAAAGCATTCATTTTCAGGCACAGCAAACTAATTTTAACCACTTTTAAGGGACTGAATGAATTGTAAAAGCCCAATCATTTGTTCATAGAGCTCCGGTAATCTCCACAAAATGGTCTTGCAAGACCGCATTAATGATCGTCAATTTCCGGCGATCATTTTTATTTAAGCCAGATAGATCGCGCAATAAACGCTTACCCATCTCCGTTATCTATACCTTGTACAGCATGAACTTGTCTTTGAGCGCGAACAAGTTTGCACCTTCAGTTTCTTGAACGCCCTTTTCCGGTAAGTGCTGATGGTGGTAATATCGAGGTTCATTTTTTGGGCCATCTCTTTAGTGCCCATGCCAGAGGTCGTATATTCTACCACCGCCAGCTCCCTATCGGATGTATAACCGGCGAGATGAAGGTATGGAATTTAATATTTATCTTAATATTCAATTAGATACATTGAATTTCTCAGGAATAAATGTAGAAATAACACGACAAAAAATAACAAAATTCCTTCGTTGTTTTACAGCACAAATATTTTCAATAAGAGAACCGTAATTGCCGGTGCGTATTCCAACAGCTACGGGCCTTGCCCCAAATGCACGCGTAAAACAAGTTGATCCGGACCCTTGCTCCTGATCCACGTGCAATTCGGTCGGCGCCCTCAACGAACATGAAAAACAAGCTGATCAGGCCACTAACAGGCCGGTCCATCATCGTTGGAACAGCCCATGTAGCAAAAAAGAAGAGCGCACCTGAGCAGAAGATCCTATCGAAAAACCGTATAACAATCTTGACCATCGAAATTATTTTGCGTCATATACGGTTTTGGAAACCCCGCGAGTGAGCTCGTGGGGTTTTCCTTTTATAGTTCGGAAAAGGTGCCGCAACCTTCAATACAATCGCTTAGTCACTTCAACATCTTAAATATACAAATCCCCTACAGCGTGCGTGTTTCCTGCACAGCTTCTGTGGCCAGTTGTTGTACATGGAATCGATCTACAACGCGGTGTGCACAAGGAAAACACCGTTTGACAATCATTATCTAAATGCTTCTTTTAAAAAAAGCGCGAACTCTGCGCCCAATGCGAATGAACTGTAGCATTCTCCACACTTGATCGGACTTTTATTCCCTCAGCGTCGGACTAAAATAACAATGGCAATTATCAACAGAAACAACATGCTCAATAACAAGTAATGAAAAGGTATATATTTTGTCAGCTCAAAAAAACTATCTGTGCCAACAGCTTTATTATCAAAACGACCATGAGCAGTAAAATTACCCTGGACAGTTTGAAATAAATTATCGGATTGCGTTTCATCTTTTGGTTCATCGGTCTGTTGGTTGTCGTAACCGTTTTTTGCCAGGTATTTATCTGCATAGGAAGGAAATAAATTATTGCCATAAATCGCTTTCCAGGAAGGGAAACCTATAACATATTCTCTTCGATAATGTAGTGCGGCCCAAAGCACTGCTCTCGCGGCTACTTCGGGTTGATAAATTGGCGGAACAGGTTGCGTCTTATTAGGCAGCCTTGACCTTACCCAATCGAATTGAGGAGTATTGTGCGCCGATAGCTGCACCATCGTAACTTTTAATTTGCTTTTATCATGTATTAATTCTGAAAGTAAAGAATCATGAAAGCCTTGAATGGCATGTTTAGCAGCACAGTAAGCCGATTGCAAAGGAATACCTCTGTAGGCAAGCGCCGACCCTACCTGAATAATGACTCCTGCATTTCTTTTCGTCATTCGTTTTAGCGCAGCAAGAGTTCCATAAACGGTTCCGAGGTATATTACTTCCGTGACTCTTTTATATTCTTCCGCTTCCATTTGAAGAACAGGAGAAAACACGGAGACCATCGCATTGTTTATCCAAATATCAATTGCCCCTAGTTCGCTTTCCACACGGTCAGCAGCTGCGTCAACAGCGTCGGCGTTCGCAACATCCAAAGGCAGAATTAAAGCTTTTGTACCTTGTTGCTCTATTTCTTCTTCCACCTGGCGCAATCGCTCTTCATTTCTCGAAATCAACCCAACATGTGCACCTTCTTTTGCAAAAGCAAGCGAAATAGCCCTTCCAATTCCAGCGCTTGATCCTGTAACCACTACAACTTTATTTAAAAACCGTTTACTATTTGCGTTTGACATTACCATTTGTTTAATGATAAAATATACCTAACACACCACCATAAACCAGGTGCGCAAACATAGTTACAACCGGTGTTCCTTTACCATAATTAAGCGCCAAAAAACCGGGTGGTTCTAATTGTCGTGTGGGTGTTGGTCCCTGATAAGATCGTGCCATCCGGGGATGAAATGCACCGATGATCAGTAACCCTGCAGATAAAATAAAAGCTCCATGCACAAAGCCTATAGCAAGACCAAACCACCATGTATAAATTTTTGCACTTTCAAATGCAGCAGCATAAATAAAAGCAAATATCCACCCAATGAATAAGTGTGTAATAAAGCCATACACGGGAACTTTGTTCCGGTTTGGCGTAAAAACTGTTCCCAATATGAATGGTATATCCATGCGTGTAAAGCCAAGTGGTTTTGAAACTGCCATAATAGTCGTTAAGATCAGCGTAGCAGCAAAGCCCCAAAGTAAGATGTTGCCAATATTCATGTTACGGTTCCTCCTTTGTGCAGAAATTCATCAATGGATAGCGCCGCATTTATAAGACCAATATGTGTGAAACCTTGTGGATAGTTTCCAAGCAGTTCGTAAGATTTCGGATCAATTTCTTCTGAAAACAAACCTGTCGGGCTGGCGCCTTTTAGCATCGTTTCAAAAACTGAGATTGCGTCCTTAATATTTCCTGTTTTTGCGAGGTTTTCCGCAAGCCAGAAATTACAAATACCAAATACACCTTCACGCCCTGGAATACCATCATCAATTAGGTAACGATAAATCAAATTATTTTCAGCAAGTTTCTCGGAAATGCATTGAACCGTGGAGAGCATCTTTGGCGACGAAGCGGAGCAATATTCTACCAATGAAAACACCAGTGAACTTGCATCTAAAGAATGATCGTTAAACCCACGGGTATATGTTTTTAATTCGGTGTTATAGCCAAGAGTTTCAATCTTCCTTTCAATTTCATACTTTATCCGTTCATATTTTTCAACCGGAACGTTTTGCCACTTGTATTTCTTAGAAAGTTTTATAAGCCTGTCCAAACCAACCCAAGCCATTACCTTTGAATGAGTGTATTGTGCAGGTGATGAGCGTATTTCCCAAATTCCATTATCAGGTTGGTTCCATTGTCTGCAAATCACTTTTCCTAATCCAAGTAAGAACTTTTGAATACTGTTGTCAAATTCTGAAATAAATTTCGAATAAGAAAAAAAAGCGTCGAGCACTTCACCGTAGACATCCAGTTGAAATTGATAGTATGCTCCATTCCCAATTCGGACAGGTCTTGAATTTCCAAATCCTTCTAACCAATCAAGTTTTTTTTCCCTGATTTTTGAATGACCATATATTGAATACAAAACCTGCAACTTGGGTTGTGTGAGTTGTGTGGCATGAAGTATCCAATTCATATATGCATGTACTTCAGCTTTAAAACCTAAGTTGGTTAAGGCTCTTACAGTAAACGAAGCATCTCTTAACCAGCAATAGCGATAATCCCAATTTCTTTCACCGCCTGCATCTTCCGGCAAGGAAGTAGTAGGGGCGGCAATAACAGCTCCCGTAGGTGCATGAGCCAATAGTTTTAAAACCAAAGCACTTCGGCGGACCTGCTCTTTATAAATGCCATTGTATGTACATTGACTAACCCAATTGTTCCAGTAGCTAATTGTCTGCCTAATTCTTTCCAGGGCAGTGGTTTTTAATTCAGGCAACACGGCAGGGCTTTGGCTGGAACAGCTAAAAGAAAAACAAATGCTGCTGTTTTGCTCTAATACAAAATGAACATTTGCTTGGTTTTTGTATACCTTGATTTGCTCATTGGGCAGGGTAGTTTGCAGAACATAGGTATTTTCTTTCCATGAAAATTTAATTCCGATATTTTTGTTGTTAGTTAGTTGAGCATTGCGTTTTCCATAGAATATAGTTGGCGTAAATTCCATTTTAAGTTGCATTGTTCCCGAAATGCATTGGATAATTCTTAGGATTTCATGATCGGGAAAGAGCGAAAGTCGTTTTTCTTCTTCGGTGGCGGCAACAAAGGCGTCAATTAATTTCACTGTTCCATCTTTTGTTTCAAATACGGTTTCAACTACATTGCTATCCTCAACATATTTTTGAGACGAAGTGAAACTTGCAGCTGGAGAAATGCAAAAGAAACCACCTGTCTTTCGATCGAGCAAAGCAGAAAATATTGCAGGAGAATGAAATTCGGGAAGGCAGCACCAGTCTATAGAACCGTATCTGCTGACCAGTGCTGCCGAGCGGCAATTGCCAATAAGAGAGTAGTCACTGATTTTAGTAGTGTTTATCATTGCGCCATATAACTAATCAATTTTTGGCTCGTTCACTAACTAACATGCAGAGCGAAAATGCACCTATTGCCATTACTGCATCTCTTACAGCTACATCGTAATACCGTCCCGCAAGTAAAAGATTAATAGCAATTCCAATCAACCAGAGACCGACAATAAGACTACCGATTTTTGGTTTTATTAATACCAATACGCCTGCCACAATTTCGATAATACCAACGATGCTCATAAAAGTATGCGGTTGCATGGGCAGTATGTTGGCAATGGCTGGTGCAAGGTATTTATCCCAGTCAGTAAGCAAGTGCATAAACTTATCGGCTCCGGCCACTATTGGCACAAGACCATACGTCCATTTTAAAAGCGTTGCTACTTTTTCCGCCTGGGTTACCTGTGAATGAGAATGACTGCTGGTATAATTTGCTGTAACGTCCATAATAATCAGTTTTTATACTATAGATGCAGCAAAAAGCCTTCCCTGTACAATTTTCGTAAACGGAATTCAAAGCTAATTAATAATTGTTGAGCCTGTTACCCTCAAAGGTTTAAGCCACAAAAGGTTATGACACAATCACATTTTTGGGCGAGAAGTTCTTATCATATCTTCTCTTTTACCATCGGGCAATCCAGACCACAATGTCAATCAAGCCTTCCCGAATGCCCTCCTTATCCTATAAAAACTCTTCTCCTGATGGGTAGAGCGGGAAGAAAGGATTGCGCCGAAAGATTCAGAAACCTATAAATGTGTTATGCCCATTATTTTATTTAACATATATACTTGTAAATCATATATTTAAAGTGCTTTAGATAATCACTATTTGCGGATATCTTTCGCCTTATCGAAAGTTGCCAAACAACTATCCAGAGGCTGACCTTGTTCATATATGCAGTCACAGAAGGTTTCGCAAGCCGCCGGATTCTTGCTGGAAGCGCATTGATTCCTGCATTCCTCTTCAGAATTACCGGGCGTGATCTCGTACAAATAGAACGTACCGAAGATGATAATAGCCAGGGCCACGACGCAACCTCCAAAAAAATAAATACGAAGACGTTTACCCAAGGGTCTCCTCGAAAGGGGAACATCTGTTTTGGGCTGCTTGAATGGCAAAATATGTTTCAACCGGTCATAATCCCAAATCAATAAGAACAAGCATGCCAGCACCATCATCGTGATCAGCCGCGTGCCGTCAAAACGGGTCGCATAAGTGAGCACACAAATATTGGTGATGATAGGAAAATACATCAATGCGCCCAGGAGCGACGTTCTCGGGATCAATAATAATATAGCTGTAATGATCTGACCAATTCCAATAAAGGTATAGTAGTAGCCTGTTAGATGTAAGGCATCGAAGTAATGTCCCAGGGGATTATTGGACGGCAGACCTTCAGCGAACCGTTGACCCATAATTTTTACGATGCCCGTCGGCATAAAGCTTATTGCCAGGGCAATGCGACAAAAAACAGCAAACCGCATAAACCATTTGTCGGACCTCGCCTCGTAGTAGATTTCTTCGACCCTACGCATTAGATTTAAATTAAAAAGCACTTTGAACTACAAAGTAAACAGAATTTGATTACAATTCAAAGGCCTTTTCAATTTTTTTTCCCAAACCTCCCTTCCAATTCCTTCTTCAATTCATACTCCCGCCTTGCATTATACCACCCCCCAAACTTATCCACCACCTTAAGCTCCTTATCAAATAAGATCAGCGAAGGAATGGTAGTAATATGGTACATATTCGAAATGGAACTGCTCGAATCATCATTGACCTGTATCCATTCCATCTTGTCCTCAGCAAGCGCTTTCCTCCACGCATCGTCTTTATCATGGATAGCTATGCTCACAATCTCCAGACTATCCCCAAACTGTCGCCGCAACTCCTTCAAAAAAGGCGTGATCTGCCGGCACGGAGCGCACCAGGAAGCCCAAAAATCCAGTAGCACATATTTCCGTCCGCGCCAGGCATCCAGTCGAAACACCTCTCCCCCGCTGGTCAGAGCATTGAATGTACGCGCATTAGCTCGCAAATAGAGAACCCTTTCCTGTTCAACTTCCTCACGGATCTTTTCGCCCGGGCTACTATTACGGATCCAGGCGGGAAACCGTTCATAGAGATCCCTCAAAGACGGAAAAGCGATTTCGTTATGTTTGTAACTGGCCAACATATCCGCAGCAACAAACGAACGGGGATGCTCAACGATATATAAGGAATCAACTGCCAATATCTTCCTTTGCAGATCTTCAATGACTGATCGAAGAGAATCTTTCGTTGTCTCTGGTAACCCTGCTCCCTGTTCGTCCAACAAGACCTCCGAAACCCTCATCTTTTCAGTAAGTGGAAGTTTCGACCGTTCCATCTTATCCCATTCCTTTTCCGCCGCGCATCCCTCCACTCGTATCTTCGAGAATTGAGAGAACACCAGATAGACAGACAACTTCCCCCCTTCGAGATAAAATTGAACCACATTGCCGGCGTCATACTTAGCCGCCGGATCAATAGGACTAAATGTGGTTATCCAGGCGCGCGACGGCTCTGCAATCTCTCCCTTGAACCGAAAATGCCCAGCCTCAACCCTGCAACTGTCATATACACCCATCTTCCCATTTCCGGGAAGATAGTTCAGATACACCCAACCCTTATCCATTCCTTCGATCCGCCCCTTCACCACGAACGTCTCAGCGACCACATTTGCGGAAAGCGCGATCATTATAAGATAAATAGCAGCCGTACGAAATAGAATATTCAAGCAAGGAGTTTTAATTGCTAACCAGTCCGGGACTGTTGCCTTAAGCTCAAAATACCCCATTTCTGAGCCATATCCAATAAAAACTTGATCCGCCCCTGAGGTCCCCCCAAACCTACACTCTTCCAAAACCTCAACCCCGCAAACAAAATCAAAAAAAATATTAGTCCATAAAACCAGTAGGTTTTATATTTGCAGTTCGAAAACATCGAGTCACTAAATTCACTGTTATGAAAAAATTGCTAACCGGGCTCATGCCGGACAGGCATAGACTGTCATTCACCGGTCTTACCTGGCTACTGCTTATCTTCTTCTCTTCCCAGGTACACGCCCAGTCAATCATCGTAAAAGGTACAGTCACCGGAAAACCGGACGGACTCGCCCTCGGCGGCGTCACCGTCAGCGTAAAAGGAACCGCAAAAGCTACACAGACCAACACCCAGGGCCAATTCGAAATATCCGCCCAGACCAAAGACATCCTTCAATTCAGCTTTATCGGGTACGCCACCCAGGAGCTCAAGGCGTCAGAAACCCTCCAGGTAAGCCTCGAACAGGCCAGTGGCGCCCTCAACGAAGTCGTGGTGACCGCACTCGGCATCGCCAGACAAAAGAAATCCCTCGGCTACGCCGTACAGGAGCTCAAGGCCAAAGACATATCCGAAACAGCCGAACCCAACCTCGTCAATACGATCGAAGGGAAGGTAGCTGGCGTCCGCGTCACCAACAGCCAGGGCGATATGGGTTCTTCCCGCATCGTGATCCGGGGCGAGACATCCATCTCAGGGTACAACCAACCCATGTTCGTCATCAACGGCTTTCCTGTCGACAACGACCAGTACCTGGGCACCAACCCCTCCCGGGACTTTGCCAACCTCATTTCCGACCTCAATTCCAACGATATCGAATCCATCAGCTTTTTGAAAGGTCCTAACGCAGCAGCCCTCTACGGCTCCCGCGCCGCACACGGCGTAGTCCTCATCAAGACCAAAAACGGTAAAAAGAAAAAGGGTGTCGGCGTCGAAGTCAACTCCAATACCAGCTTCGACAACCTGCTCACCCTCCCTAAATATCAGAACGTCTTCGGCCAGGGCGCCAACGGAGAGTTCAGCTACAAGGACGGCGCCGGCGGCGGCATCAATGACAACGTCGACGAGAGTTGGGGTCCGAAAATGAACGGCCAGCTCATCCCCCAGTTCTTCGATGGCACACCCCAGCCCTTCGTAGCTCATCCGAACAACGTAAAGAGCTTCTTCAAGACCGGGGTCAGCTACAACAACGGAATAGCCTTCGGAGACGCCACCGATAAATACGACTACAGATTCTCCGTCAACACCCGGCGGATGTTCGGCGTCATCCCGAACAGCGACCTGGGAAGGAATAATTTTAGTCTCAACTCTACGCTAAAGCTGGACCCCAAACTCACACTTACCGTGGATGCTTATTATATCCAGACCAACGCCGGCAACCTGCCGGGCTCCGGCGGTAAAAGGTCTACCAGCACCATGCTCCAGTTCATCTGGATGGGCCGGCAGGTAGACATGGACAAGCTGCGCGATCACTACTACAGCACGCTCAGCCCGCTCAACTGGAACAATGCGTACTACAGCAATCCCTTCTTCGTCGCCAACCAGAATACGGTTGGCCAGCACCGCGACCGCCTTATCGGCAATATCGGCCTGAGCTATAAGATCACTGACGAGCTGACAGCTAATCTGAAGTCCGCCACCGACTATTATACCGACCGGCGCAAGCTGAAGATAGCCTACGGCACCAGCGGAACACCATACGGTTCTTATGAGGAAGACGCCTATACGGTCAACGAGACCAACACCGAATTCACACTGAACTATAACAAGAAGCTGACCAGCGACTTTTCCCTCGAAGTCCTCGCAGGCTCCAATATAAGGACCAAATCCTTCGAGGAGAACGACCAGAAAGCCCCACGCCTTGCCGTGGCCGGTCTTTATACGCTGACCAACTCAAGGGATCCCCTGATATCGGCAAACAACTACTACAAGCTGAAAACATACAGCCTGTTCGGAACGGCACAGCTTAGCTACCGCAACTACGCGTTCCTGGATTTTACTTCCCGCAATGACTGGGCATCTACACTGCCGATAGACAATCTTTCTTATTTCTATCCGTCGGTCACCGCCTCGCTCGTCCTGTCTGACGCATTCAATATCAAGAGTGATGTCCTGAGCTATGCCAAGATACGGGGCGGGTGGTCCAAAGTAGGCGCCGAGGCCGGAGCCTACCAGCTGAAGAATACCTATCCCTTTATCACGCCCACCTTCGGCTCTTATCCCCAGCTGACGGCCGGCACGCTATACCTCGATCCAAACCTCAAGCCGGAGATGACCACCGCCTCGGAGATAGGCGCGGAAGCAGGCTTCTTGAACAACAGGGTTCGCCTCGACCTGAGCCTCTACCAAAGCAGCAGCTACAACCAGATCCTGAATGTGTTCGTCAGCAACACCACGGGCTATTCGCAGAAGCTCGTCAACGGCGGAAGGCTCAATAATAAAGGCCTCGAAGTACAATTGGGTGTCACTCCTGTGAAGCTCACTCATTTTACCTGGGACATCAACGCCAACTATTCGATGAATCGCAGCAAGCTGAAGTCGCTGGACGATCAGGGTATACTAAAGAACTATGTGCTGGGCAGCGATGGTTCCATCGAAACCGTGGCGACCATTGGCCAGCCCTACGGCAGCCTCTTTGGAACGGCCTTCCTGCGCGATGCACAGGGAAACATCATCGTCAACGACGACGGGACACCCGCGACCAATCCCACTAACAAAGTACTGGGCAAGTATACTCCCGACTGGCTGGGCGGTATCACCAATACCTTCACCTACGACAATCTGTCTCTGAGCGTACTCATTGATGGGTCCTTCGGCGGCCGTCAATACTCTTCCACAAATGCAACCGGCTCCTACACCGGGGTCCTGGCAAGCACACTCCCTGGCAGGGATGCTGCGCACGGCGGCCTCTCCTACTACTACCCCGGCAACGATAACTCAAAGACCCCCGTACCAGGATCAGCCGGCCCCGCAGGTGAAAAGGTCTACGACGACGGGATCATCTTCAAAGGGATCACCCAGGCAGGCAAACCCAACCAGGCCATCCTGCCCGCGTCACAATACTATAAGACACTGAACAACTTCGACGAAGCATGGATCTATAGCTCGTCCTTTATCAAGCTGAGAGAGGTAAGGCTCAGCTACGCGCTGCCCTCGAAATGGATGAAGTCCATTAAATTCGTCGGCGCCACCGTCAGCCTGGTAGGACGAAACCTTTGGATCATTCATAAGAATATACCCAACGTCGATCCGGAAACGGCCTTCAACACGGGCAACGGCCAGGGTCTCGAAGACCTCAGCCTCCCCGGCACACGCAGCTATGGCATCAATGTAAACTTCAAATTCTAATCGCAATGAAAACGAGCATAATAAATTTAAACGCACACGGGGATGAGCTGCGAGTCTCCATCCGACCATTAAAAAACAATTATGTACGGATGAAAACGATATATCAACTTCTCCTTGGCGGGCTGTTACTGGGCACGGTGTCCTGCAAAAAAGAGTTGGCCAATACGAACAGGAACCCCAACGCTACCGAGAACCCGCAGCCGGACTACCTGCTCACGGCCGCTGAAAAACTGACGTCCGACGCCTACTGGGGCGTGGACAACAACCTCAACTCCTCCTTGCTGTTTATCCAGCACTGGGCAAAGATCCAATATACCGACCCCGACCGCTATATCTTCAACAACAGCAGCTTTACGTCTCTGTGGAGCTCACTGTACGGACAAAGCATTACCGACCTCAACAAAGTGATCGCCATCGGAGGCCAGCTGCAAAACAACAACTATAAAGGCGTGGCCCTGACCCTCCGGTCATGGACATTCCAGATATTGACGGACGCCTACGGCGACATTCCCTACAAACAGGCAGGAAATATCGACAGCTTCCTGACCCCCGCCTACGACACGCAACGGGATGTCTACCTGGGTTTGCTATCTGACCTCAAAAACGCTCAGTCACTGCTCGACCCCTCCGGCCCCGCCATACAGGGAGACGCCATCTATGGCGGAAAGATCGCCAGCTGGAAGAAGTTCGTCAACGCGCTGCGGCTGCGCATCGCATTAAGGATCGCAGACCAGGAGCCCACGCTTGCCAAACAGGTCCTGACCGATATCCAAAATGAAGGCGGCTCCTATTTCACGAGCAATTCCGACCTCGCGGCGCTCGTCTACCAGGACTCTCCCAACCAGAACCCCGTTAGCCTTACATTCGATACCAGACAGGACTACCGGATCAGCAAGACCATCGTAGACCGGCTCGCCGCGCTCAATGACCCGCGCCTGCCCATATATGCTCAACCGACAGACGACGCGCCACATGGCTATGTCGGCGTACCCAATGGCCTTCTGACCGGAGACGCGAACAACCTGGGCCTGAGCAAAACCTCCCGCCCGGGAGACTATTTCAGGGCGCCCCACGCACCGGCCGTCATCATGAGCTATGCAGAAGTCCTGTTTGACCTTTCAGAGGCAGTATCCCGCGGATTTATCACAGGCGACGCCGCCGACCTGTACAAACAAGCGGTACTGGCCAGCCTTGGCCAATACGGGATCACCGACGCAACAGTTACCGGCAACTACCTCGGGCAGGCTTCCGTGCAATACAACGCGGCTAACTACAAACAGTCCGTCGGCAACCAAAAATGGATTTCGCTCTTCGGACAGGGCCTCGAAGCATTTGCCGAGTGGAGAAGACTGGACTACCCCCAGCTGTCCCCCGCCGTGGCCGGCACCCTGGGCGGAAAAATGCCCCTAAGGTTCATTTATCCCGGATCAGAACAGTCGCTCAACGGAGCCAGCTACCAGAAGGCAGTCCAGGACCAGGGCGCAGACCTGCTGACGACCCGGCTATGGTTTGACAAATTCTAAATGACAAATACCCCCGACCCTTCATCGCGGTCGGGGGTTCAATCAACGCCTACCCTAAGACTAAAGCCTGTCTATACTTCTTAAATTTATCCCTTACTCTATCAACGCAGTAATACACCATCGGCACCACAAACACAGTAAGACAGAGGCTGGATGATAGCCCGCCAATGATCACCCACGCCAGACCGCTCTTCCATTCGCTGCCCGCCGCCGTAGACAGGGCTATCGGCAGCATGCCGATCACCATCGCCAGAGTGGTCATTAAGATTGGACGCAGCCTTTCCTGACCCGCCTCGATCAACGCCTTCCACGTACTGTCGCCATGTTCCTTCCGATGGTTGGCAAAATCGACGATAAGAATGGCATTTTTCGCTACCAGCCCAGCAGCATGATCATACCCAGGATCGTAAAGATGCTCATTGACGATTTCGTAAGCGCCAGCGCCAGGAACACTCCGATAAACGCTACCGGGATAGAGAACAGGACCACCAGCGGATAAACAAAATTGTTGTACAAGGCAACCATTACCAGGTACATCAGCAGGATCGCCGCAACAATGGCCATGCCCATCGCCCCGAAGGAATCTCCCTGTCGTTCGACATCACCGCTCCAGCGCATGTCGATACCGGCCGGAAGGGGCTGCGCCAAAAGGGATCTCTTGATCTCATCCGCCACCACCCCGGAAGTGATCCCCAGCACATCGCTTTTCACTGTCACCGACGTACGACGGTCCTTACGCTCCAGTACACTCGGGCCGCTTCCCTGCACCACATCCGCAAACTGCAAAAGCTTGATCAGCCGACCCGACGCATTGACAAACGTGATATCCTTCACATCTTCCACGCTGTGCTTGTCGAAGTCGTCAAACTTCACCCTGATATCATATTCATTCGTACCCACGCGATACTTGGCATCGTCATTACCCGCATATGCGTTCTTCATCACAGCGCCTACCTGGTTGATGGTAAGCCCCAGCTGCCCCATCTTTTCCCGGTCTATATTCACCTCGACCTCCGGGTTACCATCTTCGACGCTCAGGGTTACATTAATGGCGCCGGGTATCGCCTGGATGCGTTTTTTCAGGTCGCCAGCGGCAGCCATCAGCCGGGTGGGGTCTTCCCCATTCAGCACGATCTGAATGGGTTCACCAGAGTTGATCATGCTGACCATAGTAGGACTTACTTTTACCCCTGCAAAATGCCGCGCAAGATCCTGGCTTTTTTGCAGCATGAGCTTTTCAGTCGAAAGCTGCCGTTCCTTTTTGTCCACCAAGGTGACCGTCAGCTCCGATTTGTAGTCTGCGCCAACACCCGCCACGATAGAAGAAGTGCTCGCCCCCGCCACATTGCTGAACACCGTAGTGACGTCGGGCTGCTGCCGCAAATAATTTTCGATCTCCAGGGTGCGTAAATTATTTTGACCCACGGTGCTGTTCTTGTCATACTCCAATGCCAGCCTGAACTGCCCCTTATCGCTCTGGGTTACAAATTCATTCCCGATGACACCCATTTTCAATATGGCGGCCGTCATGACAAAAAGCAGCACGACCATACCCGTCATCACAACCTTATGTCCCAGTACCCAGGCAAGGGCCCTCGAATACCACTGCGTAAGCCCGCTGATCAGCTTTTCAAAGACGATCAATGGCCTGTCCAGTATCTTCTTATTGTCCAGAATGCTGACCCTCCCAAACCGCGAAGCAAGCCAGGGCGTGAGCGTATAGCAGACAAAAAGGCTCAGTAAAGTGGCAACCACTATGGTGGAAGAATAGGCGCGCAGAATAGACCCGATGCTGTTCTGTATCAGACAGAGCGGCCCGAACACCACCACGTCCACCATCGTGATGGCAACGGCGGAGAAACCTATTTCCTTACGCCCGTCGAGTGCCGCTGTCCGCTTATCCTTGCCCATGGCCAGATGCCGGTGGATATTCTCCAGCACCACAATGCTGTCATCCACCAGTATCCCGATCACCAGCGAAAGCCCCAGCAAGGTCATCAGGTTCAGCGTATAGCCAAAAAGATATAGGGCGATAAAAGTGGAGATCAGGGAGGTCGGGATAGCGACCAGCACGATCAGCGAATCCCGGATACTATGCAGGAACAGCAGCATAATGACGGCAACAAGGACGACAGCCAGCATCAGGTCATCCACAACGCCGTTTGCGGCTTCCAGCGTATAGTCGGCCGTATCGTCGGCAATGGTGAACTTAACCCCATCAGAGGCGTACCTCTTCTCCAGCGTCTTGATCCTTTCCTTTATCTGCTTGCTGATAGCTACGGCATTGGCATCACCCTGTTTCTTTATCAGCATGCCGATGCCATTCTGCCCATTGTACCGGAAAACAGTCGAGACATCCTTCGTAATATCCGCTACGCTGGCGACATCACTGAGACGGATCGGGCTGCCGGCAACCGGCAGGCTGATCAGCAGGTCATTCAGCTGCGAGACTTGACTGTATTTGCCCGAAAGCCGTACTGTCATTTGCCCCAGCGCCTCCGACTTGACCTTCCCCGCCGGCAGCTCCTGGTTGCCATTGGCGATAGCCTGGGTGACATTCAAAATGGAAAGGCCATAATAATCCAGTTTCTCCTTGTTGATATTCACCTGTATCTCCCGCTCCTGCCCCCCGATAAGCGTGATCTCGCCAACCCCCTGCACCTGCTGCAGCAGCGGGTTTATCTGGTTCTTGACAATATCATAAAAGGCGGCATTATCAAGATTGGACACCGCCATCACCTGCATAACGGGCTGGTCGCTAGGTGATACTTTGGAGATACCAGGAGATTTTACGTCCGTGGGCAGGTCGCCCATGATATTGTTTATCTTCCGCTGCACGTCCTGCTGCTTCAGGTCTATATCGCTGCCAGTGTTGAATTCGGCAGTGATGATGGATACCCCTTCCAGAGACTGCGAGGTAATGGTCTTGATGGCATCTATGGAACTCAGCTGGTCCTCTATCTTCCTGGTTACCGTCTGCTCCACATTGGCTGGCGCCGCGCCTGGATAACTGGTCGTGACGACCAGCGTAGGCTGCGAGATATCTGGCAAGAGCTCATAGCTCAATTGAGTGTAACAGAACAGTCCTGCACCTATAAGCACAGTAAATATTACAATGATCAGCGATGGCCGCTTTATAGCTATTTCAGTGATTGACATTTTGGTGGATTTTATTATTTGATGCTGACCTTTGCGCCATCCGTCAGATTGACAAGGCCGCCAGCGACGATCACCTCACCCGTACGCAGACCCTTCAAAACTTCGACACTCGTCGCATTGCCGGCTCCCGTCTCGATATCCCTGACCCGTGCTACCCCGTTCTCCACAACATATACCTGCGGATTCTGGGCAGAGCCGATCAGTGCCGACCTCGGTATGCCGATCGCCGGACGCTCCGACGCATTGCCAACCGTGACATGCCCGTACATACCCGCCCTCAGGGCAGCGTTATTATTGGGTACCACGATTTTTATGGTATAGTTATGCGAAGCGTCGGCCTTGCTGGCGATCATCCCTACCGCACCCGTAAAGCTCGTCCCCGGATAAACATCGGTATTCACAGAGATAGGCATCCCACTCTTAAATTGACTGACATACCGTTCAGGAACGTTTATCTCCAGCTTGAGACTGCTGATATCGATCAGCGTTGCCAGTGAGGTGCCCGGAGAGACTACCGCCCCCAGATCGAAATTACGTGCCGTGATCACGCCCGAAAAAGGAGCGCTGATGGTGTACTGGCTGATCTGCCGCTTCAATTGTTCTACTTGTGCCTGGCTGGTCCGCAGCTGGGTACGGGCATTATCCATTTGCAGCTGCGTTACGCCGTTAGGCGCCTGCTCATATCTTTTCAGTGTACCGGTCGCATTGTCCAGGCTCGCGCTTGCAGAATGCAGCTGGGCCTCCAAAACCCCATCATCTAATCTGGCCACCAGCCCCCCCTGACCAACCCGGCTGCCTTCCTCTACACCTACAGATATGACCTTACCCGAAGTCTCGGAAGCAATAGAGACCTCCCGGTTCGCAACGAACGATCCCAGAAATTCCGTTGCCTTGCTAAAAGGACCCTCCTTAATGGTATCGGCTTGTACCGTTGCCGCAAGATTGAGGTCCGGGTGGTATACCTTTGCCGCGACTTCCTTTTTATTAGAGATCAATTTAAAAGCAGCCAAGGCCGCTATGCCGCCTACCACGAGGGTGATCATGGTAATTTGCATCATCTTCTTCATATTAGTAGTTGTTTAAAAGTGCGCCATTTGCTTTTTTAAGATTCAGCTTAGCCTGCCTGATATTGATCAGGGCGGTGATATAATTATTTTGAGCGGTTTCCAGCTCAGATTGCGAGTTGATCGCATCCGTCAATTTTACCAGCCCGCTCTTATACTGGGTATTGATGTCGGTCAGTACTTTTTGAGCCAATGTCAAATTGCGCTTCTGACTCTGCAGGGTGATATAATTGCTCTTCAGATCAGCGTAAGCATCTGCTGCATCCTTTCTGTTCTGCTGCAGCGTCTGCTCGGCCTGCACGTCGTATTTGCGGACAACGATCTCCTGCTGCCTGATCTGGTACTTTTTACGGAAGCCGTCGAAAATGGGTATGCTCAGGCTAAGGCTGACATAGGACGATGGATACCAGGTACTGTTGAGATTTTGAAAAGGATTCGCATTGGAGTTATAGCCTGAGAAGCTATAATTACCGCCCAGCGAAAGGGACGGCAAATAGCCGGCTTTTATGTTGCGTCGCTGAAGATCCGCCACTTTCTTATTTTCCAGCACCTCCTGGTAATTCGTTTTCCTGGTAAGGTCCACATCCGTCTTTCGCTGGCTCTCCAGCGCCTCTTCATCGTTGAAGTCATCCTGTATCACGGTAATATTACTTTCTAACGGGACATTCATCAGCAGCTTGAGCATATTGTACTGCTTCTCCAGGCTGTTGCTGGTATTCTGCAAATTGGCACTGGTATTGTCCCGCTGAACCGTAAGCCTGTCTACGTCTGTCTGCGTGGCAAGTCCCGCCTTCAGCTGGTCGCTGGTCACGCCCAAAAGAGCCTCGTCATTGGAAAGGTTTTCCTGAACGAGTGCCCTTTGCTTTAAAATGGACTGTATGTTATAGTAAGTGGCCGAGACATTATATACAAGGTCTTCCTTGCTGCTCCTGATCTGCAGTTCGTTCAGGTTGACAGCGACCTTTGCGGCCTTTAATGCGATCAGTGAAGAAGCGTTAAAAAGAGTTTGATTCATTTGTACACCCAACGACTTACTCTGTGGCGTGCTCAAAGACGTGGCATTGTACTTTCCGGCAGCTCCCCCAAAAACATCAGCAGGGATCAGCTGTTTCTGCAGGTTGAAATAATACTGATAGCTACCGCTTGCATTCACCGAAGGCAACAGACTGCTGTACGCCTCCCCGATCCCGGCCCTGGTCTTGGCAAGGTCATAATTGTCACTTTTCAGCTGCAGGCTTTTTTGAAGGGCGGTGTCGATACACTCCTGAAGCGTGTAAGATTTTTGGGCCTCTGCGTCAAACGCTGTCACCCAAACAAGAAGAAATACAAAAGGCAGTCTTTTCATTTTTATTTAATTATATTGTTATATAATTATGTTTAACAATTTTGTTAGTAATAAGCCAAAAAAAAGTTCCTCTCCCTTACAAGTCCAAAAAAATCAGCCTCATAATTACCGCTTTTCTTTGGGAAATGAACTTAACATATGCTTCTTCAGATAGCTCCAGCGCATTTTTTACGATCGGTTTCGCCAGGAAAGGAAAGGAGCATAAAGACATAAGATTGACCAGAAACTGCTCTACTTCAATTGCTTTCATGGTGCCTGCAGCAACCTCTTCGGCGATAAATTCCTTCAGCATACCTCTCCTCCGGGCAGCCTCCTCCCGCAATAAAGGAGGCTTCATATCGGGATTTGTGTTCAGCTCTGCGACCAGGAACAATTCCAGGAAAGGATGCTCCATCGACTTCTTCAGCAAAAAGTCAACTACCGCCTCGACCAGCTTCCTGAACGGCAGATTATCCTGTGCAACCACGCCCTCCAATTTGGTATGAAACTCGTCCATCGCCTCTTCAAATACCTTGTCAAAAAGGGCCTTCCTGCTTCTGTAGTAATAATGTATTGAGGCTCTGTTGATTCCGGCAGCGTTGGCAATATCCTGGGTAGTAGCATGCAGGTTGCCTTCCACAAAAAAGATCCTTTTGGCAGTCTCCTTTATCAATCGCTCCACATCAGTTGATAACGTCTCCATATAAACCCTGTTTAACAATTTTGTTTAACACAAAAGTATAACAATTTTTCAAAGTCCCAAATTTTTTCTTCCCAATATCCTCGACCACCATATGCTGAGTTTTACTTCCTCCAAATATACCAGTATATCAACACCCCCGCCACCACAAGGCTGCCACAGGAGATCAATCCGCTTACCCTGACCGCCGAGGCAATAGCTGCAGCCCCATCCCCTGCCATCGCGCCAAATACCGCAACCCCCATCGCGCCCGCCGCCTGCCGCGTAGTATTGAGCACCGCAGACGCCGTCCCGCTCCGGGTCTTCTCCACGCTCGAGAGGATACCGGTCGTCATGGCAGGAACAGCTACTCCCATGCCAAGCGGGATGACTATAAAAGGGATGAACAGCTGCCAGTACGGCGTCCCCGGCGATGCAATAAGCAAACCCGCATAACCAGCCGCAGCCAGAATGCTGCCCATCAACAACGGCAGACGGATGCCGTATCTGGCGGTCAGCCTGCCACTGATGATATTGGAAATGACAAACCCGCCCGTCAACGGCAAAAAAGCAAGCCCCGCCCTGACAACATCATAGTGCAGCACATTCTGCAAATAGAGGCTAAGCACAAACACGGTACCGTAATAAGCGTTATTCACAATGATTCCGAACAATAGCAGCACATTGAATACAGAGCCCTTAAAAAGATCCAAAGGCAGAATAGGGGTCTTTGCTCTCCTTTCAAAACCCAGGAACAATAGCATTATGATCACGCTGAAAAGAAAGAACCCCACGACCAGGGAATGAGCGATCTCCTTCGCATGCCATTCAATGATTGCCGTTATAAAGGAAGTGAGCGCCAGCATCCACATTAGCTGCCCCGGAATATCCAGCCCCTGTTCCGGATGCCGTTCGCTTTCGTTGAGCCGGATGCTCATCAGCATGCCCGCCAGACAGATAGGGATATTGACAATAAATATCAGCCTCCAGCTGCTGACATGGAGAAGCAGACCACCCAGTATAGGCCCGGCAGCAATGCTGACGCCTCCGGCCATTGTCCACAAGGCAACGGCCCGCGCCCGCTGATCCGGCTGATGCGAAAAAGCCTGATTGAGAAGTGACAACGAACTGGGGATCATGGTGGCCGCGCCGATGCCCTGCAGAGCCCGGAAGGCGATAAGACTGCCCGCGCTCCAGGCCAGACCGCATCCGGTGGAGGCGATCCCGAATACCAACAACCCGGACTGAAAAACACGCCTGGACCCAAGCCGGTCGCTCATCCCTCCGGCCGACAACATGAGGGCGGCAAAGGCGACCGTATAAGCATCGGCTATCCATTGGAGCGAGCTGATGCTGACTGAAAAAGCCTTCCCGATACGCGGAAGCGCTATATTGACAATGGACACATCCAGCTGAGAGACCACAAACGCGAGGCTGGTGGTCCCTACGATATATCCGAAAGAAAGATTTGCGGCCTGCCTGCTGTTTCCCATCAACTGATACGCCATAACTCTTCATTTAATGATCAATGTCCTATTCAAATATTGTTCCTTCCCACCCCTCCCGTCTGGGTTCTCCCCTCCCCCAAAATGACCCATCGGTCATTGCAAAAACCTCCAAAGCCGGACCCACAAAAGTCTGGCTTTCCCATAAAATTATACCCTCTATCATCAAATAAATCCCGGGAAACCTTCGTTTATCTTGTCCTCCTGACTAAAAAACCTGTGAATTAAACCCCAATAAGATCTCCCGGTCCAACATCGGATCGTCTATTCATTAACAATTCAAAAGGTATGAAAAAAATCCTCTTCCTCTCCTTCCTGTTCATGGCAGTAACCACTATCTCACATGCACAAGTCAAGATCAATCTGGACGTCATCATCGGTAACAGACCACCGGCTCCCAACGAGGCCCAGCAGATGCGCGCAGAAGAAGCCCGGCATCCCAACATTACAAAGGCTATGCGTGACATTGAAGCTTCCATGAATGCATTGCACAAGGCCCCGGACGACTTCGGTGGCCACAAAGGACAAGCCGAAGCCGATCTCAGACAAGCGTATATATCTCTCAGAAAGGCTTTGTATTTCCGGTTATACGAGGATAGGCATTAAGACATAATTCGGGTAAAACTCCAAAACCGGACTTCAGGTCCGGTTTTTTTTCTCATTGGGATAAAGAGCGATCGGCTATTTCCAGAAGCAGGGGATCACCCCCTTGGGTCTGTCATCCCCCCGCAAGATCAGAGAAAGCTCGAATGTCTTGGGCTTTTGGGAGGCCGAAGCCAGTTTGGAGACCGTAACGTCGTAAGAAAGCCCGAACTGAAACTTCTTATAAACTACACCAAGATAGGGAATGACGGCGTTGTTGGACCAGTACCATACCCCTCCGTTCAAAATAAGGTCATCGTCACCTTCATCCGAAAGGAAATATCCTATCCCTCCGCCCACCGAAAAATAGCTCGCTCTGGCCTGTGTCTGGTAAATAGCATTGGTATTCAAAACGACCCGCTCGTCCAGGTAGTTCTCGAAGTTGGCATGCACCACATACCGGGCAGGCAGGAATTGTCTGGGGTCGTCAAGGACCGTTTGTCTCGGCTTGTTCAGATGAAATGCTGCCACACCAAAATCAAAATCCGCATACTGCGCGACATAGCTGTAAAGCAGACCAATACTGGATGAGATATAGGGTTTCATACTCGTCAAGGCCGATTCGCCGGTCGGCAGATTGGTATTGAATCCATAGCCGGTGAATTGTTCTCCGAAGTTAAGACGGCTGTAATCGATTCGTTTATCCCCGTAAATCAGCCCCATCCCTACGCCAAGACGATGATCACCATCGCCTCCTTCTGCTATTTTGATATTATAAGACAGGTTGAACGACGCGTAGGTGCTTTTCATCACCCCGGCCATAGCAGCGTCATACATCAACATTCCGCCTATGCCGAAGACCGAACTTTCGGGGAGCTTCTTTCTGAATGCCTTACTATCGAAAGAGATCGTTCCTGTCTCGTATGGACTCGCCGGGCTGATCCATTGGTCTCTGATATTGCTTACCATCCGCCATTTGCTATTGATCCTGGCCGTTAGTGCCGGGCTTATGTTCATCGGGGAAGAGAAGAATTGGGAGAAGCTGGGATCCTGCCCATGCGTGACCGTTGCCGTAAGTCCCGGCAGAAGTAGCAGCAGTAGGTGTCTAAAATGTTTCATGATGTAATCTTTATCGTAGTAAAATAGAATTACCGCTTTTCTTGATGACGCTGCCGTCATCGCCAATAGCTTCCGCCGTCCAGGTATATACGTCCATCACCTGGGGATGACCATTGAACACGCCATCCCATCCGCTGCCAAGTGTCGTTGTCTCGAACACCAGGCGGCCCCACCTGTCGAAAATGCGGAAGTAGTTCAGTTGCCGGATATGGTAACAGAATGGATACAGCTTATCGTTCTTGCCGTCGTTATTGGGGGACCAGGCCTTGGGAACAAACAGGTTCGGAGTAAGGCTTGTATCTGCCGGGTTTATGATATGTACCAATACTGTATCTACTGTGACGCAGCCGGAGTCGGAAGTCAGTGTAATTTGATATTGGGTACTAATTCCATAATTGAAGACGGGATCAGGGACAGTCGGCAGATCCAATCCTGTTGCCGGGCTCCAGTTGTAGGAGTAGTGGCTCCCGAGCACCCGTGCGGACAGCGGAGTTGCGACGAAGGCGAACGCGTCCACGGTGGGGTATCGGACACCTTCGATGGCGGGTCTGACAGTTACCGTAGCCGTGCTACCGATCGAATTTGCCGTGCAGGCAGCGTCCGCAACCGACAGGAGAGTATAGGTCGTGGTCGTTTTCGGGCCAACTATCAAAGAATACTCCGGTGTAGAGATATTGGGAACGATAGCGGAGGACGAACCGTCGCTGTACGTAAGGGTCCATGGCGCCTTCCCGGCGAAGCTGACCTTCAGGATCGCGGTGTTGCCCGAACAAATGGTCTCATTGCCGTTGAAGGCGGCAGCGGGCGGCTGGTTAAAGGAGACATTCACAGGCTTGATGCTAAAGCAACCACCTACCGCGCTTCCTTTGATATAGTAGCTGCCGCTTTCGGCGACTGCGCTGGGGTTGATCAACGCAACAGTCCCTGCCGGATCGCGCCAATAGGTATAGGTCAGGCTGGGATCGCTGCCAGCAGTTACAGAAGGCGCCGTGACATCTATCGTTGCCGGCATGCAGACGGCGGCAGGATTATGTATTGCCAGGGATGGTGAGCTTGCGATCACTACTCTTACCGGTTTGACTTGTGCACATCCGCCCGCATTGGTCGCTTTAATATAATAGGTACCG
>Ga0105239_10002505_pt1 | contig 23379 bp, 20 predicted proteins | sample KBSC44metaG_FD_92761 | JGI IMG/M metagenome (GOLD analysis project Ga0105239, IMG submission 92761) | Corn rhizosphere microbial communities from Kellogg Biological Station, Michigan, USA - KBS C4-4 metaG | ecosystem: Host-associated > Plants > Roots > Rhizosphere > Soil | place: Michigan, USA... | reverse complement strand
TCGAGCGCGGCGCCATGGGCGAAGGTCAGTTTCACGACCGCCTTGTAGGTCTCGCCGGTGCAGAGGATGCCGTCATGCTCCCACACCGGAACGCCGCGCCACTTCCATTCCTCGACGACGTCCGGATCGGCGTCGTGGATGAGGGCGCGGACCCGCGCCAGCACCTCGCCGCGCCAATCGCCAAGCTCCCGGATTCTTCCGTCAATCCGCTTGGATGGCGAAGTGGTCTCCCTTTCGGCTTTCGCCTGTTTCTTCGCTTTCATGGTGCTCACGGCGATAGTGGATCGTAGTGCGAGGGAAGGTTACAGGTTTCGAATGTGGCGGTGGAATAGGTTGGGACACCTTCCGCCACCGAACTGATCGCCTTCGTCGCGAACATCCGCTTCCGTTTGCAGAAGATGGTAAGGCCGCCCTGCAGACGCGGCGTGAACACAACCCAGGCGAGCCGGTGCGGATCGATGGTCTTCGCCGAGGTTCGCTCGACGGTGGAACCATTGTACACGACAGCCGTCACTTCAACCCTCTCCGCGCTGTCGTTGCGCACGACGGCAAGCTTTGTGCCGACCGCGTACAGGATCAGCACCACGAACAACGGAAAGCCTAGCGCCACGGCCGCGATCAATAGCCCTGTTTTCAGGCCCGCACCGGAATCGTCGTCGTAGTCATCTCGTGGTTGCATGACCTAGATATGCAATGCCTTCTTGTCGGCGTCCAGTACCGCCTCGTGCAGCATCTCCGATAGCGTCGGATGCGGAAAGATGGTGTGGCCGAGATCCTCCTCGGTCAGTTCCCCGCTGCGGGCGATGGCATATCCCTGGATCAGTTCGGTGACTTCCGCGCCGATCATGTGCGCGCCGAGCAACTCGCCGGTATCGGCATCGAACACGGTCTTGATGAGACCTTCGGAATCGCCCAGCGCGATCGCCTTGCCATTCCCGATGAAGGGGAAACGGCCGACCTTGATCTTGCGGCCGCCGGCCTTGGCTTTCGCTTCAGTCATGCCGATGGAGGCGACCTGCGGCCAGCAATAGGTGCAGCCTGCCACCTTGGAAGGGTCGAGCGGATGCACGCCTTTCACGCCCGCGATCTTCTCCGCCACGATCACGCCCTCGTGCATCGCCTTGTGCGCCAGCCAGGGCGGGCCCACGAGATCGCCGATGGCCCACACGCCCGGCACATCGGTCGCGCCCCATTGGTCGACGACGAGATGCGTCTTCTCGATCTTGAGCCCCGCCTGCTCGTAACCGTTGTTCTCGACATTGCCGACAATGCCCATCGCGAGGATGACGCGGTCCACGGTGATGGTTTCCGTCTTCCCATCCTTGGCTTTCAGCGTCGCGGTGACGCTGTCCGCGCCCTTCTCCAGCTTTTCGACGCTCGTCGCGGTTTTGATCTTCATGCCCTGCTTGGTGAAGGCCTTGGCCGCGAGCTGGGAAATCTCTTCGTCTTCGACCGGCAGGATGCGATCGAGAATTTCGACCACGGTCACCTCGCTGCCTAGGGTGCGATAGAAGCTCGCGAACTCGATGCCGATGGCGCCGGAGCCCACGACCAGAAGCGATTTCGGGAAGGACGGCGGCACCATTGCCTCCCGATAGGTCCAGATCAGTTTCCCATCCGGCTCCAGGCCCGGCAGCGTGCGGGCGCGCGCGCCGGTTGCGAGCACGATGTTCTTGGCCGTGTAGTCGGTGGCCTTGCCGTCCTTCGTCACCGCAAGCTTGCCCGCGCCCGCGAGTTTCGCTTCGCCCGCGATTACGGTGATCTTGTGCTTCTTCATCAGGAAGCCAACGCCGTTCGACAATTGCTGCGAGACCTTGCGCGAACGCTCGACGATCTTGGCGATATCAAACTTGAAATTGTCGGCACTGAAGCCGAACTCGTTCAGCCGGTGCATCAGGTGCCAGATTTCGGAGGAACGCAGCAGTGCCTTGGTCGGGATGCAACCCCAGTTGAGGCAGATGCCGCCGAGCTTGTCGCGCTCGACCACCGCCGTCTTCATGCCAAGCTGCGCCGCACGGATGGCGCAGACATAGCCCCCCGGTCCGCCGCCTACCACAATGACGTCGAATGTCTCGGGCATGAAAACCTCAAACGTTAAGGAAACTCAGGATCAATGCAGCCCCCAACGCGGGCAGCGCACAGAAGCAAGTATAGAAGAAAGACACGCTGGCGAACTTTACCACGGTCCAGAACCAGTTCTGATGATAAAAGTTCCGCGTCGCGATCAGCGTATAGAGACCGGCGACAACCAGTGCGCCCCAGGCGACTGTCGGGCCGGGAAGTATCTGCGCCGCGCCCGCCGCCGCCAGCAGCAGCACGAATCCGAACGTGTGGATCATCAACGAAAAGTTCAGATGATCGACGAAGAAGAATTTCTTGCGCTGCCTTATGTAGAACAGCGCGAGCAGAAGCGCATAAAGCGGCATAAGCAGGAATAGAATGCGCGGAAGCCAGGTCGTGAGCGATCCATTGAGCGCCGCGGGATCGTTCACAAGCCGTTGCAAACCGTCGAACAGATGCTGCTCGATCCAGCCTTTCGCAACCTTCACCTTCACCTTCACGGCCTTGATCTTATTGGCCTGCTCCGGTGTCAGGGGCTTGTCGGCTTTCGGCCTGTCCCCGATATCGACATCGACATTGGCGTCGCGCAAACGCTGGCGCGCTTCCGGCGTGAGTTGCGTGTGGTAGGTCCCGATCGGCGCGAAGAAATACATCTTGGTCGAATATTCATAATGGCCGCCCGGCCTCAGCGCCTTCGCCTTGTCCATCTTCATCATCTTCGGCATGAAATGCGTGTCGGGATCGTCCTTGTCGTAGGCCGGGTTCGGCACGTAGGGCGTGCCGTTGATCCAGGTGATCTTCGTCGGCGTGGCGACGACGACAAGCTGGACGAGCGCGAGATTGGTCGCACTCAGCACCACAAAGAAGATCAGCGAGACGAACAGATAAAGGCGCAGCGCCGGGAGATAGCGTTGCGTGCGGCCTTCGCGGAACGCACTGGCCAGCTCGCCCGGACGCGCAACCAGCGCCCAGCCTGTGCGCATGATGCGGCTGTCGAAGCTCGCAATATCCTCGATGAGGACCTTGACGAGCCCCAAGACGGAGCGGCGATGCGTGTCGCGCTCCTGCCCGCAGACCGCGCAATAGGGCCCGATCATCGGCTTGCCGCAGTTCGGACAGGGATGAACCTTCTCGCCACGCTCGGCGAGCGCAGAGGCCGCGATCTCGACCGCCGCCGCCCCGCTCGTCTCCAGTATGGCCCCGAGATCGCTCATGCCCTGCCGCCTTATAGCAGCATCGCAGCCGGTTCTTCGACAAATTGCTTGAAGGCTTGCAGGAAGCGGGCACCGGTGGCGCCGTCGATGACGCGGTGATCGCAGGACATCGTGACCGTCATGATCGTGGCGGCTTCGATCTTTCCGCCCACGACGACGGCGCGTTCCTCGCCGGCACCGACCGCCAGGATGGCAGCGTGCGGCGGATTGATGACACCGGTGAACTGCTTGATGCCGAACATGCCGAGATTGGAGACCGCGAACCCGCCGCCTTCGAACTCCTGCGGCTTGAGCTTCTTGGTGCGCGCGCGCTCGGCGAGCGATTTGATCTCACCCGAGATAGCGACGAGGCCCTTCTCTTCGGCGCGGAACACGATGGGCGTGATGAGGCCAAAATCGAGCGCGACCGCGACACCGACATCGGCGTGCTTGTGGCGCAGGATCGCGGTGTCGGTCCAGCTCGCATTCACTTCCGGCACGCGCATCAACGCCATCGCCGATGCCTTCACGACGAAATCGTTGACGGAAAGCTTGTAACCGCCTTTGGGCGCGGCCTCGTTGAGCTTCGCGCGCACCGCCAGCAATCCGTCGATGCGGCAATCGACGGTCAGATAGAAATGCGGGATCAGCGTCTTCGAGGAGGTCAACCGCTTTGCGATCGATTTGCGCATCGAATCGTGCGGGATCTCTTCGTAGTCTTCCTTCTTGTAGAACAGCCGCGCGTCGGGCAGCGGCGCGACCGCCATACCGGCACCGGCCGCGTACGCCGCCTCTGTGCGCGGTGGGGCTGCCGCGGCAGGTTTCTGTGCTCCGGGCTTCGCACCTTCGACATCGGATTTGACAATGCGGCCGCGCGGACCGGAGCCGCTCAGGCTTGCGATGTCGATGCCCTTCTGCTGTGCGACGCGGCGCGCGAGGGGCGAAGCGAAGACTCTTCCTTTTCCACCCTCCCCGTGAGGAAGGGTCGAAGCGGCCTTGACCGCTTCGGGGAGGGGTTTCTTTTCCGATGCCGCGGGCGCCGGTGCAGGCTTTACCGGAGTTTTCGCCTCCGCGCTTACCGCATCCTTGATCGACGCCATGGCCGACGAAATATCGACAGGTGCGCTCGCATCCTCGCCCTCGCCGATCAGCGTGGCGATGGGGGCGTTGACCTTCACGCCTTCGGTGCCTTCGGGCACGAGGATCTTGCCGATGGTCCCTTCGTCGACCGCTTCAAACTCCATCGTCGCCTTGTCGGTCTCGATCTCGGCCAGGATGTCGCCCGACTTGACCTCGTCGCCTTCCTTGACCAGCCACTTGGAGAGCTTGCCCTCTTCCATCGTGGGCGAAAGCGCAGGCATGAGGATCTGGGGCGCCACTCAGTTCTCCTCCAGCCGCGCGAGTTCGCCGGCATGCAGCTCCCAGTGCTTGCCGTCGAATTCAGTCGTCATGATGGAGGCGAATTCCTCCGCGTCGAGGCAGCGAAAATTCACGCTGTAGCCCTCGGGGTGCGACCTCGGCACGTAGAACGACTTGATCCCGCACACCGAACAGAACATGTGCTTGGCGTCACCGGTGTTGAACGTATAGGTCGTGATCGCGTCTTTGCCGCGCAGCAGACGGAAATTCTCCTTCGACACGATCAGATGCAGATAGCCGGTCTTCGCGCACATCGAGCAATTGCAGTCGATGAGCAGCACTTCATCCGGCGCGCAAACCTTGAACGACACCGCCCCGCAATGGCAGCCGCCCTTGTGCCATCTCTTGTTCGTCTCGCCCATGATCAGGTCCGGTAACAGACCGCCTTTGCCGCTGCGACGATGTCGTCGACATGCGGGAGGGCGAGTTTTTCGAGGTTGGCGGCGTAAGGCATCGGCACATCCTTGCCGGTGACCTTGGTCGGCGGCGCATCGAGATAATCGAACGCCTCGCTCGTCACCACGGCGCAGATCTCCGAGCCGATGGAACACACCGGCCAACCCTGCTCCACCGTTACGAGGCGGTTCGTCTTCTTCACGGATTCGACGACCGTTGCGGTATCGAGCGGACGCAGGGTGCGCAGATCGATCAGTTCGGCATCGATCCCTTCGGCCGCGAGCTTCTCCGCCGCCTCGACGATCATGCCGACGCAGATCGAGTACGATACGACGGTCACACTCTTGCCCGGGCGCACGACGCGCGCCTTGCCGATGGGCACGACATAGTCGTCCATCTTCGGCACTGGGAACGAGCGGCCATAGACGATCTCGTTCTCGAGAAAGATCACAGGATTCGGATCGCGGATCGCGGCTTTCAACAAGCCCTTCGCATCGGCCGCGAAGTATGGCGCGATGACCTTCATGCCCGGCACATGCGCATACCACGACGAGTAGTCCTGGCTGTGCTGGGCGCCGACGCGCGCCGCTGGACCGTTCGGTCCCCGGAACACGATAGGCGACTGCATCTGCCCGCCCGACATGTAGCGCGTCTTGGCGGCGGAATTGACGATCTGGTCGATCGCCTGCATCGCGAAATTGAACGTCATGAACTCGACGATGGGGCGAAGGCCTGCGAACGCCGCGCCGACGCCCAGCCCCGCGAAGCCCTGTTCGGTGATCGGCGTGTCGATGACGCGGCGCGCCCCGAATTCCTCAAGCAGCCCCTGGCTCACCTTGTAGGCGCCTTGATACTGCGCGACCTCCTCGCCCATCAGGAACACGGCGTCGTCGCGGCGCATCTCCTCCGCCATCGCGTCGCGCAGTGCCTCGCGCACCGTCATCGTGACCATCTCGGTGCCTTCCGGCACCTCCATGTCGGCGAGGGCGGCCTCGGCGCGCGCCGGATCGTCCGCCTTCTTGTCGGCAGGCTTTGCGCGCTTTTCCTCCTCGCGGACTTCGGCTTTCGCTTCCGCCTTCGTTTCTTCGCGGGCCGGCCCCTTCGCCTGTGTGGCCGCGACAGATTCCGCTTCGCCGTCGCCGACCAGTTCGGCAATCGGCTCGTTGACCTTCACGCCTTCGGTGCCTTCGGGCACAAGAATCTTGCCGATCGTCCCCTCGTCGACCGCCTCAAACTCCATCGTCGCCTTGTCGGTCTCGATCTCGGCCAGGATGTCGCCGGATTTGACCTCATCGCCTTCCTTGACCAGCCACTTGGAGAGCTTGCCCTCTTCCATCGTGGGCGAAAGCGCAGGCATGAGGATCTGGGTACTCATGCCATCACATCCGTGTAGAGTTCGGCAGCGTCTGGCTCGGGGCTTTCGGTCGCGAATTCGGCGGCGTGGTTGACGATCCCGCGGATGTCCTTGTCGATGGCCTTCAACTCGTCTTCGGTCACGACGCCGCCCGACGTCATCTTATTGCCGAGATGCTCGATCGGATCGCGCTTCTCTCGCACGGTCTGGACTTCCTCGCGCGTGCGGTACTTCGCGGGGTCGGACATCGAATGACCACGATAGCGGTAGGTCTTCATCTCGAGGATGATCGGCCCCTTGCCCGAGCGGCACCAATCGATCGCGTGCCGGCCGGCGGCATGCACCGCCTCGACATCCATGCCGTCGACGGACTCGCCCGGGATGTTGAATGAGGAGCCGCGCTTGGAGAAATCGACCTGCGCGCTCGAGCGCTCGACGCTCGTGCCCATCGCGTACTGGTTGTTCTCGATGATATAGACCACCGGCAGCTTCCATAGCTCCGCCATGTTGAAGCTCTCGTAGACCTGGCCCTGGTTGGCGGCTCCGTCGCCGAAATAGGTGAGCGTCACCGCGTCGTTGCCGCGGTACTTGTTCGCGAAGGCGAGGCCGGTGCCGAGCGGGATCTGCGCGCCGACAATGCCGTGGCCGCCATAGAATTTCTTCTCAGCGGAGAACATGTGCATCGAGCCGCCCTTACCCTTGGAGTAGCCGGTATGGCGGCCGGTGAGTTCGGCCATGACACCCTTTGGGTCCATACCGCAGGCGAGCATGTGTCCATGGTCGCGATAGGCGGTGATCACCTGATCGTCGGGACCGGACGCGGCGTGCATGCCGACGACCACCGCTTCCTGCCCGATATAGAGGTGGCAGAAGCCGCCGATGAGACCCATGCCATAAAGCTGCCCCGCCTTCTCCTCGAAGCGGCGGATGAGCAGCATGCTGGAATAGAAGTCCTTGAGCGGCACCGAATTGGGCGTCACGGGCGCACCATCGGCACCGTTACCCTTTGAACCAGCGGGGTTGCTCATTTATCTCCCCTGAAGGCCGTGAAAATGCAGGACATGGCTAGGGTTGTGGCAAGCGGCCCGGCTTTTGGCAAGCATTGACGGTTTGTCAGGGATACGGGTTCCGAACAGTGTTCAGTGCTGCGGAACCCGCGGGATTTCGACCTGGTTGGGCGCCGCATTCATCAGCTTCTCACGCGACAACTGCTCGAGCAGATCGAGGTCCACATGGCCGGGGCGCATGTGATCGATGTCGCGCTGGAGCTTGAGCCTCTGGCCACGCACCTCGGCAAGCTTCTCCTGCTGAACGCCGAGCTGGGCCTGCGTGTCGACGAGCGCGAGCACACCGCGCGAACCCCAGATGGCGTAATAGGCGAAGTAGCAGACGACCGCGCATGACAGTGCCGGGAGCACCATCGCGCCGAACGCACGCGTCACACTTCGTCTGATTCGCATCCAGTGAACGAATCACCAACCGATTCGGGGCGTCAAGAAGAGAATTGTTAAAGGCCAGCCGCGCACATTAAGGAATGAGCGATGCGCTCAGGTCCTCCACGCTGGAGCAGAAGTTCCACGTCGTGAAATTCCGGCTTGGGTATTCGGGACGTCCCCTCCGATGTAATCGGCAGCGCGCCCGACGAAAAACTAACAACCGCAGGCTGCCCGTTGTGGTATAAATGTGCCCTGGCGAGAGCTGCTCGTCGGCACACTGCTATGGGGGATCATCATGAAATCGGCATTGAGGAGGCTTGCCCAAATCGTCGTCGCGTCGGCGATTGGCGTCGCAAGTCTGGCTGCAGCGCATGCGGCCACGCAGGATACAGAGCGCCTGCAACAGGCATGGAGAGCCGCGATCTCGCACACGCGCGTGCCGGGTCAGGGCTGCTTCAACGCCTCCTATCCGTTGCTCGTCTGGCATCAGGTTCGTTGCGTGACGGCCCCGAAATCCCAATTTTCCCAAATGCGTGCACCTGGGGGCTCGGGGCCCGCCGGTGGTGGCAATGACTATGCGGCCATGACCAAAAGCGTTGTCTCAACGGCGGTCGGCTCGTTCCCGCTAGCCAGGCACCTGACGTCCGAGACGAGCTACCTCGGCGCCAACGACTACTCGCTGCAGCTCAACTCGAACATGATGCATAACGATCCGGCCTGCGCGGGCTCAACCACGCCGGATAGCTGCGAAGGCTGGGAGCAATTCGTCTTCGATAACCTCTATCAGAACTCGTACATCCAGTATTGGCTGGTCTATTACAATGGCCCGCCCGCCACCCCCTGCCCGCCCGGTTGGAACCATATTCCTGCGAGCGGCAATTGCTGGAGGAACAGCCGTCTCGTGTCGACACCCCAGCAGCCGATCACAAACCTGCCGAACATAAGCGTTTCGGGATCGGCGGTCTTAAGGGGCAACGACACGCTGGTCACGACAATCGGGGCCAACGCCTACAGCACGACCGGGCCGGACAAGGTCGCTCTGGCCAGAGGCTGGCACGAAACCGAGTTCAACGTCTTCGGCGATGGCAGCACCGAGGCGACCTTCAACCCCGGGGCATCGCTGACCGTCAAGATCGATCTGACGGACGGTAGTGCGCAGAAGCCCACATGCGAAACGTATGCGGGCACATCGGCTGAGACCAACAATCTGGTCCTGGGGCCATGCAAGGCAGTACCCGGGATTGGCGGGGCCCACCCATATATGCAGTTCGTTGAGACCGCGCCGAAGTAGAGAGGCAACGGTTGTTATCGAAAACGCGCCAGCCATCGGGCGGCGCGTTTTCTTTTTCAGTTCGTACCGGACCCGCCTTAAAGGCGCATGCACGCTAGTTTTTCAGAACGGAACGTCCCGCATAGATCGCCTGATCGCCCAGCATCTCCTCGATGCGCAGAAGCTGGTTGTATTTCGCGAGACGGTCGGAGCGCGCGAGCGAGCCGGTCTTGATCTGTCCGCAATTCGTCGCCACCGCGAGATCGGCGATGGTCGAGTCCTCCGTTTCGCCGGAGCGATGGGACATCACCGCGCGATAGGCATTGCGATGCGCGGTGTCCACGGCGTCGAGCGTTTCCGTCAGCGAGCCGATCTGGTTGACCTTGATGAGGATCGCGTTGGCTGCGCCGCGCGCGATGCCGTCTTTCAGACGCTTGGTGTTGGTGACGAAAAGGTCATCGCCAACGAGCTGCACTTTGCTGCCGATGGATTTCGTGAGCGCGATCCATCCGTCCCAATCGTCTTCGGCCATGCCGTCCTCGATGGAAATGATCGGATAACGAGACGTGAGGTCCTCATAGACCTTCACCATCCCCGCAGGATCGAGCGTCCTGCCCTCGCCTTCGAGCACATATTTGCCGTTCTTGAAGAACTCGGTCGAAGCGGGATCGAGCGCGAGGTAGACATCCTCGCCAGGCCTGTATCCCGCCTTCTCGATCGCCTTCATGATGAAGCTCAGCGCGTCGTCGGCGCTCTTCAGGTTCGGCGCAAAGCCGCCTTCGTCGCCAACATTGGTGTTGTGGCCGGCATCGTGAAGCTGGTTCTTCAGCGTGTGGAAGACTTCCGCACCCATGCGCAGTCCTTCGCGGAAGCTCTCCGCGCCGACCGGCATGATCATGAATTCCTGGAAGTCGATCGGGTTGTCAGCGTGTACGCCCCCATTGACGATGTTCATCATCGGCACCGGCAACACCGTCGCATTGGCTCCGCCGACATAGCGGTAGAGCGGAAGGCCCGCGCTCTCAGCAGCCGCCTTCGCGATCGCCAGCGACACGCCAAGGATCGCATTCGCACCCAGCCGCGCCTTGTTCGGTGTGCCGTCGAGCGCGCACATGATCCTGTCGAGACGCGGCTGGTCTTCCGCTTCCATGCCGCATAAGGCGTCGAAGATCTCGCCGTTCACCGCAGCAACGGCTTTCTCGACGCCTTTGCCGCCATAGCGCTTGCCGCCATCGCGCAGTTCCACCGCCTCGTGCGCGCCTGTCGAAGCGCCCGAAGGAACCGCGGCCCGGCCCATGGAACCGTTGTCCAGCCTTACATCGACCTCGACCGTCGGATTGCCGCGGCTGTCGAGGATTTCGCGTCCGGTTATGTCGATGATGGCTGTCATGGTATATGGGCCCCGTCAGGAAATGTCCGTTTCGCCTGCTTCTAGGCACGAAGCGGCGCACAGGCAAGGCGTGCGACGGAGCGGGGCCGCGTTCGCGTTAAACAGACCATGAAATGGAGTATCCCGATGAAATCCCCTCGTTTTCTTCTCGCTGCGCTGGCGGCTGGATTCCTTTCCACGGCCGTTGCTGACGCGGCGCCGCCGACCGCGGCTCAAGTCGCAGTTCCGCCCGGCGCAGTCGGCAGCGGCGCCCGGCACGCCAGACTGCAGGCCCTGTTCAACAATCAGGAACAATTCCTGATGTTCAAAATGCAGATGCACCAGGCCACCAAAGGCATGTCGAAAGACCAGAAGAAGGCCTATCGCAAGCAGCAGGTGCAGCAGATCAAGGTCATGAACGATCAGCAGAAGGCGCAGTGGCGCCAGAACCTGCAGGCGCAATGGAATGCATTGCCCGATGGCAAGAAGAACCGCATCGAGCAAAAGATGGCGAGGCACGAAGCGCGCCATCAGCAAGCCAGGCAGCAGGGCGGCCCTCACGGCCAGGGCTACATGGACCCGAACTCGGGTCCGGCGGATGGCAATCCGCAGTAACTCCGACTGGCGAATCCCTGTAAAGTTCCCGGACTGGGCTCCCGTACATCTCGTGCGGGAGCCTTCTTCTGAAGGGGAAACGCCATGACGGTCACGCTCGCTACGCTGTTCACCGCGATAGTTTCGATCCTTGCCATCCTGGTCGTGTTCTGGACCGGCCTTCGCGTCGGCGGAATGCGCGGCAAGCACAATATCCTGGCGCCGGCCACGACCGGCCATCCGGAATTCGACCGCGCCTATCGCGTTCAGATGAACACGATGGAGCAGTTCGTGATCTTTCTGCCGCTGCTCTGGCTGGCCAACGCATTTTTCCATTCGCTGCCGCTCTTGACCGGCGCGGTCGGCCTAGTGTGGATCGTCGGACGCATCGTGTACGCGCAGGCCTATATGGCCGAGCCCTCGAAGCGCTCGCTCGGCTTCACCATCTCGATCATCGCGACCGCTATTCTTCTGGTCCTGTCGGTCATCGGCATCGTCCAGGCCTGGATGGCGCTGAACGCGGCCTAGCTCGGCTCGGAAACGCCGACGGCATGAACCAGGGCGCGGAATTCCGGAAAGCCGCGCAGCCGTTCGAAGCTTGGCTCGATGGCGAGGCCGGTAATGTCGACCTCGCCGCGTGACAGGCTTTGCCGCAGCCAGCCGATCGCACCCTGCGCGTCGCCGAGCTCTGCGTGCATTATTGCAATCGTATAAGCGGAGCCCCGCCCATCGCGCAGGAGCGGTTCAGCGGCATGCAGCATGGCCTGCAACATGCCAGCATGCCCCGACGCCGCCAGCCCTTGCGCCCCGGCTGCCTGCATCGCCTTGGCATCGGCGTCCTCCATCGCGTCGGCCGCAAGAGCAAGTTCGCGGAGGAACCCCGTGTCGTCATTCTGTGCAAAGTGGATGCGCGCCAGATAGCGATGCGTCGAGGCAAAATGCGGCTGTGTCTGTTCGAGGCGTTGGAGCAACGCCACGCTCTCGGCACGATGGCCGGCATAGAACAGGATCAATCCCTTGTCGGCCTGGATCGCGATCGATTCCGTATCCAGCGTTGCCGCCCGGTCTATCTCGACGATGGCTTTGGGGAATTCTCCCATCTCCAGAAGAAAGGTCGCGTACCAGTGGTGGGCGACCGCATTGTTGGGCGCGAGCGCGACGGCGCGCTCGAATTCGCGGTGCGCAGTTACAGCATCGTGAAACCAGTAGAAGTCGGCAAAGGCGAGCGCGAGATGCGCATCGGTCAGGGATGGATCGAGCGCAATCGCCCGATCTGCAGCCGCCTTCGCACGCGGGAAAGCGTAGTCCGGTGTGACTGTCGTGTATTCGCGCAGGAGCTCATAGCACTGCGCAAGGCCGGCATAGGCTTGCGCATATTGCGGATCGCGGACGATGGCTTGGGTGAAATCGTCCACCGCATGCCGCAACCCTTCGGGTGTCCGGCTCTGCCACTCGAACAGTCCCGCGCGATAGAACGCCAGAGCCTCTGCGCTCGGACGATGCGCTTGCAATTGCGTTTGGGCCAGTTGAGGCCGCGAAGTCGCGATGAACCGCGCGCCGAAAACGCCCGCCGCCAGAACAGCGATGCCCAGCACAACGATCGCAGCGGTGGCAACAGACCGGCTGAGTTCATGTCTGGCGGGCGACTCCGTCTTTTCTATCGGCGATGCTGGTTCAACACTCTCATGACTGTTCAACCAGGCGCGGAGTTCGCTCTCATACGCGAAGACGGGTGACCGCACGCCGTTGGGGATTCGATGAACCGGAAGTCCGCGGGCATCTTCCCAGCGCTTTACGGTCCGCTCATCGCAGGCGAAGAAGGACGCGATCTCTTTCCAGGTGTTGAGCCGGCGATCGCGCGGATCGCCACTGTTTTCGGCTTCCATGCCCCGAAAAACCCCTTTTTGACCCGATACACCCTGTGGGCGCGGCGTGTCCCCGGCAGCACCATACAGGATGGGCGTCGCCGGAAGAAATCACATGAAACTCAACTGTTTGGCGGTGCTACTCGCTCCAATTTGCGTGGCGGGATTATGGGGCGGTGCCTCGGCGCACACCCGCCAGGGCGGGGAAACGTCGACAGGGAGAATGGCATGTCCAGAGGGTATCGGATTGGCCGGCGTGCACTGATAGCGTTGCTGGCAATGGCGTGCGTTGCCGCATCGGCGAGCGGCACCTCGGCGCGCGGCTACAAATTTCGCGTGCTCTATAGCTTCTGCACACAAGCGAACTGCGCCGATGGAAGCGAGCCCCTGGCATCGTTGGTGATGGACCAGGCCGGCAATCTCTACGGCACCACGGCCGCCGGCGGTTCTCAGAACGATGGAACAGTCTTCGAGCTGACGCCCGGTGCGACGAAGAAGTGGCGGTACAAGACCCTTTACACCTTCTGCTCGCAGGCCGATTGCACCGACGGCACGGAGCCGACCAGCAGTCTGATCATCGACACATCGGGCAATCTGTACGGGACGGCATCCGGTGGCGGCCAGAACGACGGCGGCGTCGTGTTCAGGCTACACCCGAAAGCAAAAGGAGGGACATACGACGTGCTCCACGCGTTCTGCGCAGGTGGAGCGCCGTGCCAGGACGGTTTCACACCCAAAAGCGGTTTGACCTATGCTGGTGCGAGTTCCGGAACGCCTTACGATGGCACATCGCCCCTCTTTGGCGTGACGACCTTTGGCGGCGCCAGCGCCGACACCCCCGGCTGGGGCGTGCTTTATCGACTAGTACCCCACGGTGCCAACTTTGCCGAGAAGACGCTCTACAGCTTTTGCTCGAAAAGAAACTGCAAGGACGGAGGCAATCCGTGGGCGGCGCCGCTCTCCGACGCCCAGGGACATCTCTTCGGCACACTCACGACCGGCGGCAACAACACCGCACACGAGGGTGGCATCTTCGAGTGGGACACCACGCAGGAGACGATGATCTATTCGTTCTGCAACCAACAGCATTGCGCGGACGGCTACAGTTCGGTTGCACCTCTGATCTTCGACGCGTCGCATAACCTCTTCGGGACGGCGCTGGACGGCGGCGCCAACAACCACGGCGTCCTCTTCTTCTTCTTCGATGGAGCGGAGAGCGTGCTGTACAATTTCTGCTCGGTCACCGATAGCGGCGTCTGCATCGACGGGGAAGAACCCTTGGCGGGCCTCGTCCTGGACGCCTCCGGAAATCTGTTCGGAACGACTTCGGGCGGCGGCACCCAGTTTGGCGGCGTCGTGTTCCGCTACAATGACGGCGAAACCGTACTTCACAATTTCTGTTCTCAACCAAACTGCGCCGACGGCAACGGCCCCGCTGCTGGCCTGATCATGGATGCAGCGGGCAATCTCTACGGCACGACGCAAGCAGGCGGGGCCGCAGGCGGCGGAACGGTGTTCGAATTGTCGCCGAACTGAACAACGCAAGTCTCGAGGGGAATGACATGTCCAGATGGTATCGGATTGCGCCGCGCGCACTGATCGCACTGATGGTGGCGTGCGCTGCCACGCCTGGGACCAGCGCCGCGGCGGCCGGTTACACATATCGGGTGCTTTACACCTTCTGCAGCCTGGCCAACTGCGCCGACGGACAGAGCCCCGCGGCCACGCTGCTGATGGACCAGGCCGGCAATCTCTATGGGACGACGAGAGGTGGCGGCGGAACGGTTTTCAGACTGACCCCCCGTACGAAAAAGAAGTGGAAGTTCGAGACGCTCCACAATTTCTGCTCCCAATCGAATTGCGCGAGCAGCAATACACCCGTGATCATTGATATCGCTGGCAACCTCTACGGCACGACCCGTCAGAGCAGCGGAACTGACGGCGGCTTGATCTTCGAACTGAAACCGAATGCAGCCGGGGGAAAATGGAAATACAAGCAGCTTTACGCATTCCCGTGTTCCGACAGCGGATGTCCAAATGGCCAGCTCCCCAGCGGACTAACCTATCTGGGTGCAGCTTCAGGTCAGCCTTATGATGGAACATCGGCGCTGTTCGGCACTGCCGCAAGCGGCGGAACCGGCACCGTCGCGCCGTTGGGTGTCGCCTTCAAACTCGAGCCACAAAACAACCGGTGGAAACAGACGGTGCTCTACTCCTTCTGTTCGGTGGCTGCTTGTGCTGACGGTGCCACACCGAATGCGCCGATCATCGACAGCGCGGGACGCCTTTGGGGCACGACCTCTTCGGGCGGAAACGATAGAGGAGGAGGCGTTCTCTTTTCCATCAGTGGCAGAAATGAATCCATAGAATACGAATTTTGTTCCGTCACGGAAGATTGTCTTGACGGCTCGTTTCCGACGTCACCAGTACTTCTGGACAAATCCGGGCGGCTCGTCGGCACAACACCGTTGGGAGGGACCTTTGGCGCCATCCCGAACGGCCCGGGCACCCTGTTCGCCGTCAGCGGCGGCAACGAGCAAGTGCTTTATAACTTCTGCTCCAAAGCCAATTGCGTGGACGGCCTGCACCCATCCGCCGGTGTGATCGAGGACTCGAATGGGAACATTTTTGGCGTCACGGCAGAAGGCGGCGACGCCAATGATGGCGGCGTGGCATTCGAATTTCAGAATGGGGCCTTGCAGGTTCTTCACAAGTTTGGCTCTGCGGCCGGTGGCGCCGACGGATGCACGCCGCTCGGCGGACTGATCATGGATGGTGCGGGAAATCTCTACGGCACCACATCGGGGTGTGGCGCCGGGAGTGCTGGCGATGGCGGAACGGTGTTCGAGCTATCACCGCAGTGAATTGCGGCGCCGAGCTCCCGGCGGCGACCCCGCGCAACCTTCTTCGGACGTGATTGAAGATCACGCCGGACACCTTTTTGGAACAACAGCTCTGGCGCGGGCTGCAGCGATGGCACAGGGCCGTTAGGCGGCCTCATCATGGACGCGTCTGGCAACCTCTTGGCACCACAATCATAGGCGGCACTTTTGGCAGAGGCGCGGTATTCGAACTGGAGTATTAGTGGACCCGGCGCAAAAACTTTCTTAAAGACGATCCCGACGGAGCAGCGCGTCCAACTTGGAAAACTAAATGCTTATACTCTGCTATGGGATCACCAAATCCGGAAGCACGCTTGCGTTCGAACTGGTCAAGGGAATCCTCGAAAGCGCGGGACATCCGCAACTGCGGTTGTCCGAGGACGTGATCAATCCGGGGCATCGCATCAATTACATCCAGCCGCTGGATCGCCGCCGGCTGAACCGGCTCATCGAAGCTATCGGCGAGCGGTGGATCGCTGTGAAGACCCATGCTGGATTCGCCGATGCGCTGTTCCCCTATCTGGAAAAAATGGAAAAGAAGGGACGGCTTCGCGTGATCGCGTCCTATCGCGACCCCCGCGAAATCTGCCTGTCGCTGATCGACGCCGGCGTCGTATCCCGCGCCGCAGGAAAGAAAGAATTCTCCGAAGTCCGTGATCTCGACAGTGCCATTCCGCGCGTGTCGGAACAGATCGTCAAGTTCCGGAAATGGGCCGCCCTTCACAACACACTGCGGCTGGACTACGACACCGTTGCGTTCGATACCGACGAAGCGATCGATCGCATCGAGCAGAGCCTCGGCATCGTCGGTAATCGGGATCAGGCAAAGCAACACGCATTCGCCGGAGCGTTCACCCAGAAGAATAGGGCTCAGCGTCACCGGGCGCGCAAGGAACTTACACCTGAGCAGGATGCCAAGCTCAGAAAGGCGTTCGCAGCATTCCTCGAGAACGTCTACGAGAAAAACGACGACGAGTGGTTTTCCTCCCAACGGCAAACCATTCTGACGAAGCTCGAGGCCCAGCGTTCGCCGGCCTGACGGAATTCAACGCTTGTCTGCGGAGCGCTTGACGATGCGATCGATCTCCACCAGCTCGCCGAGCAGCGCAGGCACCGTGTTGAGATAGAGCATGTTGGGCGCGTCCGAGATGCCGCGCTTGCCCGCTTCGTCCGGGTCTTCATGTGTTTCCATGAAGACGGCCGCGACGCCGACGGCAACGGCAGCGCGTGCGATATAGGGCGCCATATCGCGATTGCCGCCGGACGACGTGCCTTGCCCGCCGGGTTTTTGCACGGCGTGCGTCGCGTCCATTACGACGGGTGCACCGAATTTGGCCATCTCCGGCAGCCCCGTCATATCGACCACCAGCGTGTTGTAGCCAAAACTCGCACCGCGCTCTGTGACAAGCACGTTCGCGTTACCGGAATCCGTGATCTTCGAGACCACGTTCTTCATGTCCCATGGCGCGAGGAACTGCCCCTTCTTCACGTTCACGACCTTTCCCGTCTGCGCAGCAGCGACGAGAAGATCGGTTTGGCGGCAAAGAAAAGCCGGGATCTGCAGAACGTCGACCGACGCCGCGACGATGGCGCATTGCTCGCGTTCGTGGATATCGGTCAGCACCGGAACGCCGAGGCTTTCGCGAATTTCTTCAAAGATCGGAAGTGCTGCATGCAATCCGATGCCGCGTTTGCCGACGGTGCTGGTGCGGTTCGCCTTGTCGAAGCTCGTCTTGTAGATCAGCCCGACACCAGCCTTCGCCGTCATCTCTTTCAGCGCGGACGCCATCTCCAGCGCATGCGCGCGGCTTTCGAGCTGGCATGGGCCAGCAATGATGGCGAGCGGCAGGGCATTGCCGATCTCGACTTTGCCGATTTTGACGACGGAATTGGGGGCGCTCATGGCCCCTCCATAGGACAGCTCGACTGGTTTTGAAAGAAACTACGGCCGGAGCAGATAGGCGGCCGAGGCAACCGGCGCCACCACGGACGCCGCAGGTGCAAGCACCGAGGCCATAGACCAGAACACGGTCTGGTCTACGCGAAGGACATCGCCGGGCTGGATCTTGACGGTTTCGTCGGCCGCGACCCGAGTTTCCTTCGTCTGGTTCTCGTGGCGGATATAGAGCGAAGATTCCACCGCATGATCGGTAAATCCACCCGCCACGGCGACGGCGTCCAACGCGCTCATGTTGCTGGCATAGGGATACTGGCCGGGTCGGCTGACCTGACCGATGATGTAGAATGGGCGATAGGTCGAGACCTCGATGGCAACGCGCGGATTCTTCAAGTACCCGTCGGCCAACGCGTCGCTGACGGCGCCTTCGAGTTGATACGCCGAAGAACCGGCCGCCTTGATCTGCCCGATCAGAGGAAGGCGCACATAACCGAGACTATCGACCTGGAAATCGCCGGAAAGGTCGGTCTCGTCGTAAACCGTGACATGTACCTTATCGCCCGGCCCGAGCTTGTAGTCGCTCACCGGCGGCGCCTGGACCACGACGGTCTCGTTCGCGGCCTGCTGCTCGGCCTCGCTTTGGCGCAGTCCGTCCGAAGCAGACGCCATGCCGCAGCCGCCGAGCAGGAACCCGGAAATTGCGAACATCCCTAACGCGATCGATAAAATGCGCATGGATGATGTTATGAGCGCACCGGGTTAGAATTTCGCTACACGCCGCAAAATTTGGTGAACAAGCGGTTAATCGAAGCTGCTTTTCGCGCTGTTCCATGCTTTCCGGTAAGGCTGCGTCCCGCTATACCACCCACCGCCTACGCTCGCTTCAGGGAACTCTATGCGTACCGAAGAACCGCGCACTATCGCGCTCAAGGACTATCGCCCGCCCGCTTACCGGATTTCGGAGGTTTCGCTCACCTTCGTGCTCGATCCGGCCACGACTCGGGTGACCTCGGTCATGAAGCTGGCGCGCAGTGGCGCGGCTGAGCCTCTTGTCCTGAACGGCGAGCATGTGCAGCTCGTTTCCGTTTCGCTCGACGGACGGAAGCTGGCGGCCGGCGAATACCGCGTAGACGCCGAAACGCTGACGATCGAAACCCTACCCGAGCACTTCACGCTGGAAGTGGTCACCGAGATTTCGCCCGCCAACAACACGGCGCTCGAAGGACTCTACGTTTCGAAGGGCATCTTCTGCACCCAGTGCGAGGCGGAAGGCTTCCGGCGCATCACCTATTTCCTCGACCGGCCCGACGTGCTCGCGGTCTACACCACACGCATCGAGGCATCGAAGCGCGACTATCCGGTATTGCTTTCCAACGGCAATCTCATCGACAGCGGCGACCTTGCGAATGGACGCCATTTCGTAGTGTGGAACGATCCGTTCCCCAAGCCCTGCTATCTTTTCGCTCTGGTCGCGGGCGATCTCGGCGTTCTCAAGGACACCTATGTCCGCAGCTCCGGCAAACCCGTCGATCTGCGCATCTATGTCGAGCACGGCAACGAGCCGAAAGTGACCTATGCCATGGACTCGCTCAAGCGTGCGATGCGCTGGGATGAGGAGAAATATGGCCGTGAATACGATCTCGACATCTTCATGATCGTGGCGGTCAGCGCGTTCAATTTCGGCGCCATGGAGAACAAAGGCCTCAACATCTTCAACGACAAACTCCTGCTGGCCTCGCCGGAAACCGCGACCGACGACGACTACGCGCGTATCGAAAGCGTGGTCGCGCATGAGTACTTCCACAACTGGACGGGCGACCGCATCACCTGCCGCGACTGGTTCCAGCTCTCCCTGAAGGAAGGGCTCACGGTTTTCCGCGACCAGAGCTTCTCGGCCGACATGCGTTCGGCGGCGGTGTGCCGCATCCAGGACGTCAAAGCGTTGCGTATGCGCCAGTTCGTCGAGGATGCTGGCCCCCTCGCCCATCCGGTGCAGCCGCAGAGCTACATCACCATCGACAATTTCTACACCGCGACGGTTTACGAGAAAGGCTCCGAAGTCATCCGGATGCTGAAGACGCTGGTTGGCGACGAGGGTTACCGCAAGGCGACCGATCTTTATTTCGAGCGCCATGACGGCCAGGCCGCCACCGTCGAAGACTGGGTGAAATGCTTCGAGGACACCTGCGGGCGCGACCTCAAGCAGTTCCGGCTATGGTACGCGCAGTCCGGCACGCCGCGCATCGAAGCCAGCGGCGAATACGACGCGGGCAAGCAGACTTATGCGCTGACCTTAAAACAGTCTCTGGGTCCGACGCCCGGCCAGCCCGAGAAGAAACCGATGCATATTCCGGTGCGCGTCGGCTTTGTCGGCGGAAACGGGGCGCAGGCATTGACGCTCGAGGGCGAAAACGCGCGCGGTGCCGAAGAACGTGTGCTCGAAATCACGGCGCCGGAACAGCGTTTTGTCTTCGTGGATGTCGCGAAAGAACCGCTGTTGTCAGTCGGTCGCGGATTTTCGGCACCGGCCGTGTTCAAGGTCCCTTCGGACCGCAAGGCGCTGGCCGCGCTGATGGGCCGCGACAGCGATGCGTTCAACCGCTGGGAAGCAGGCCAATCGCTTGCGACGGACATCCTGAAGCAGATGGCCGCAGGCAGCACGGTGGCGGATGCGGTTTACATCGACGCGATCGGTGAGGTTCTGGCCCGCGCCGAAGAGGATATCGCCTTCACGGCGCAGATGCTGATGCCGCCGCTGGAAAGCGAACTCGCGCTAGCCATGACGCCCCCCGATCCCGATGCGATCCATACCGCTCGTACGGCGCTGATCCGCGCCATCGCAGCCGCGCACAGCGCGCGCATTGAAGAACTGTATCACCAGCTCGACAGCAAGGGCGCCTTTGCGCCGGACGCGGCTTCCGCGGGCCGTCGCTCGTTGCGCAACGTCCTGCTGCGCTATCTTTCGGCCGCGGACGACGAGACCGCGGCAGCGCTTGCCGATGCCCATTACCGTTCCGCGACCAACATGACAGACATGATCGCAGGTCTGGCGGCGCTGACGCGGATGGAATCGCCCAAGCGCGATGCTGCATTTGCGCATTTCCATGACCGCTTCGCGAGCGATCCGCTCGTGCTCGACAAATGGATGAGCCTGCAGGCGGGCTCGCCGCTGCCCGACACCGTCAACCGCGTGCGCGCGCTGATGAAGCATCCCGCGTTCGATATGAAGAACCCCAATCGCGTGCGTGCGCTCGTCGGCGCTTTTGCAGGGAACCACCTGCGCTTCCATGCCGGCGACGGACAGGGCTATGCGCTGGTGGGCGAGACCATTCGCGCGCTCGACGGCATCAACCCGCAGGTCGCTTCCCGCATGTCGGCAGCGTTCGAAGCGTGGCGGCGTTACGATGACCGTCGTCAGGCCCTGATGCGCGGCGAACTGGAGACGACGCTCAAGCTTTCGGGCATTTCCGCGAACCTGTTCGAGGTCGCGACCAAGATGCTGGGCTGAATTATTAACGCCGTCCCGCGTAAATCGTTAATGACAGCGATTCGCCAATTCGCATAATCAACTACGCGAATCACTTGGCGCACGGGGGCATGGCTCTGGGTAACGCTGCCTTCTGGCCACTGGAAGCCGCCAATGGCGTCTTGGTCCAGTCGGCGAAGCTTGCGTCGCGCAACATCCGCACGACGGTCGTGATTTCGCTGATCCTGATCTGCGGAAGTTTTGCGGCCGCCGCGGCTCTGCAGATGCGGCTCGATCGCGTGCATGCGCTCAACCAAGCGAGCTATTTCGAGGCCCGGCGCGCGCGCGACATCGCGGCCGTCACCGGCGCAGCACTTGACCGTATGGCCAATCTCGGCCGTGCCTTTGCCGATGGCAGCGCGATCACGACGCCCGATGCCGTTCGCAACATCGCGGTCTTCTCGAATTACGGAAGCCTCACCGCCACGCTGACCGGCACCACGGCCTTCATCCATGTGCCGAAAGAATTGCTTTCCGCGGCGGGTACCGCACCGGTCCTGATCGCCGATGCCGGTCTGGCGACGATGATCTTCAAAGACGGTACGCGGAATATCGCGATCACCTTCGACACGCATGCGCTGGCACCTGCGTCATTGACGGAAGGCGCGTTCGTCACGACGACAAGCGGGATGTCCCTGCTTGGCATTCCTGTTGCGAGCTACACCGTGAACGCCGATGTGAAGAACTGGCCTGTCGTCGTCTCCATCGTCCCGGACGATGCCGGTGCGTTGAGTGCGTGGTACGGCTCGTTGCCGCTCTACCTGTTCGTCATCCTGGGGCCAGCCTTTGTGGGCGCGTCGCTCGCGGCGCTGTTTGTGCGCGAGTTCGAACGCCGCGCAAGGGCGGCAGAGGCTGTGCGGGCGCTACGCGCCACCAACCCCGCCGATGCGCGTCTCCTGATCAGGCTGGCGCAAGCCGAACGCGACGCGTCCGAAGCGCAGCGCTCAAAGGCCGAATTCATCGCCCATATGAGCCATGAGCTGCGCACGCCGCTGAACGCTATCATTGGCTTTTCGGAGATCATCGAGCGCGGCATGTTTGGCGCGGTCGGCAACGGCAAATATGTCGAATATGCGCGCGACATCGCGAGCGCCGGACGCGGCCTGCATGGCAAGATCGGCGACATCCTCGAATTCGCCAATCTCGAGGCGGGACGCTATCCGGTCACGTTGTGCGATTTCGATCTCTGCGAACTGGCGAATGCCTGCGTCGACGATCACGCTGGCCGCGCCTTTTCGCGGCGCATCCGGCTGGATGTTGTCCCTTCGGAACCAGCCTTCGTGCGTGCGGATCCGCAGGGCGTCAGGCGCATCCTGACCAATCTCCTCTCCAATGCGCTCGCCTTCACGCCGGAAGGTGGCAGCGTACGCGTCGAGGTCGCCGTCGAGGAAGGTGCTGCAACCGTCAGCGTGCTCGACAGCGGCCCGGGCTTTCATCCACACGAGGCCGCGAGCGCCGGCAATGCCTTCCGCCGGTTCGATCGTGAACGCGCGCGCACGGGAACGGGCCTCGGTCTCGCCATCGCGATGGCGCTGGCCCGGCGGATGGGCGGCGCTTTAAAACTTGCGTCGGCACCCAACGAAGGCACGCGCACCGAGCTGAGGCTACAGCGCGCCTAGAGATACCACTCGTATTCGGCAGCAGAGATGATCTTCGCAAACCGGCGCGCTTCCAGCCGCTTGGTTTCGCCATACAGCCTAACCGTTTCGTCGCCGAGATAGGTCCGGAGCGCCGGTTCTTCTTCCAGACGTTCCAGTGCCGCCTCAAGCGAGAATGGCAGCGCAAGATCGGGCTCGCGCGAGACGTTGCCAGTCGCCGCCGGGCCTGGATCGATTCTGTTCGTCAGTCCGTGATGCAGCCCTGCAAGAACACCTGCCAACGTGAAATATGGATTGGCGTCCGCACCAGCCACGCGATGCTCGATGCGGCGCGCAACACCGGGGCTCATGGGGATGCGCAGTCCGGCGGAGCGGTTGTTCACGCCCCAGCGGCGGTTGACCGGCGCGAACATGTCGGGCTGGAAACGGCGATAGGAATTGATCGACGGTGCGAACAGCGCCATCGACGCTGGCATCAGCGCCTGCATGCCGCCGATGGCGTGACGGAGCTTTTCCGAT
>Ga0105239_10002504_pt1 | contig 23380 bp, 18 predicted proteins | sample KBSC44metaG_FD_92761 | JGI IMG/M metagenome (GOLD analysis project Ga0105239, IMG submission 92761) | Corn rhizosphere microbial communities from Kellogg Biological Station, Michigan, USA - KBS C4-4 metaG | ecosystem: Host-associated > Plants > Roots > Rhizosphere > Soil | place: Michigan, USA... | reverse complement strand
TCAAGAGCATACAAGTCTCCATCCTGGAAGTCCTGGATTAACTCATGATCAGTTTTTTTACGTAGTGAACTCATAACTTCTACGGGTTTTGAAGGTGATAGGATATTTATTAAATGGATTTTTACTTTGAATGGTTTTTCTGAGTAGAAGTGTCCGTGTCGATAGGCGGTGGTGTTTAGTTTTCGATTGTGATACAAATTACCAACTAAAGATAGAGAACTTATTGAAAAAAACAAATTTTAAAGAATATTTAGACTTTTTTACCCAATAACCGCTAAATATTCTATGTAAAATAAGTCCCCGCAAATGCAATAAATTTGTGGTCCTTTAAAATACTATGGCAGTTACAACAGGTAAACCCACATTAGCAAGCACTATGCCTAAAACCTTTGATAATATATATATAAAGGGGGCACGGACGCATAACTTAAAAAATATTTCAGTAGAAATACCTCGCAATAAACTGGTAGTGGTTACAGGCGTGTCGGGATCGGGAAAATCTTCATTAACCATCGATACCCTCTTCGCCGAAGGCCAGCGCAGGTATGCCGAAAGCCTTAGCGCGTATGCCCGGCAGTTCATGGCCCGTATGGTAAAACCCGACGTGGATTTTATCAAAGGACTATGCCCGGCCATCGCCATCGAACAAAAGGTAATTACCCGAACGCCGCGCTCTACAGTGGGCAGCATGACGGAAATATATGATTACCTCCGTTTGCTGTTTGCGCGCACCGGTAAAACCATTTCCCCCGTTTCGGGCCGCGAAGTTAAAAAAGACGATGTAAATGACGTGATCAACGCCATCGCCGCCCTGCAAAACGGCGATAAAGTGCTTATTCTGATCCCTTTTAAACAGCACAAAAGCCGCAATACGCAGGAAGAATTAAATATTCTGATGCAAAAAGGCTTCTCACGCCTATATGGTAATGGAGAAATATTGCGTATTGAGGAATTACTGGACCCCGCCACAGCTCCCAAAGCATGGAAACCTTCTAAAGAAACATATGTACTGGTTGACAGGCTGGTAGTGAAGGCGTTCGATGAAGACGACCGGCACCGTATGGCAGATTCAGTAGGAACGGCTTTTTATGAAGGCGAAGGAGAATTGATGCTGGAAGTAAACGGTAATAAAAAATTGCATTTCAGCAACCGCTTCGAGCTCGACGGAATGCAGTTCGAAGAACCGGTACCTAACTTATTCTCCTTTAATAACCCTTTCGGCGCATGTCCCACCTGTGAAGGTTTCAGTCAGGTGCTGGGTATCGACGAAGATCTGGTGATCCCCGATAAACGTTTGAGCGTTTATGAAGGCGCCGTGGCTCCGTGGAAAGGAGAAAAATTAGGTTTGTGGAAAGACCAGTTTATAAAAGGTTCACGAAAATTTAATTTCCCGGTTCATAAAGCGATTATTGATCTTACCAAAGAACAATACCGCATACTGTGGGAAGGCAATGAATTCGTACATGGCATCAATGAGTTTTTTAAAGAAGTAGAACAGAATCTGTATAAAGTACAATATCGGGTATTGTTATCACGCTATCGTGGAAGAACATTATGTCCCGATTGCCATGGCTACCGGTTACGCAAAGAGGCATTGTATGTAAAAGTGACGGACAAGCACATTGGTGAACTGTGCGAAATGCCCGTATCGGACCTGATGCAATGGTTTGCCACACTGCAGCTGAGCGACTACGATAAACAGGTAGCCAAACGCGTGCTGATTGAAATACATCACCGGTTAAAAACACTGCTCGACGTGGGGCTCGGTTATCTTACATTAAACCGGCTGGCCAACTCGTTGAGCGGTGGTGAAAGTCAGCGTATACAATTAACCCGTTCGCTGGGCAGCAATCTCACCAATTCATTATATATTCTGGATGAGCCTTCTATCGGTTTACATTCACGCGATACACAACGGCTTATACGGGTATTAAAGGAATTGCGCGATCTGGGCAATACTGTTGTAGTAGTTGAACACGATGAAATGATGATGCGGGAAGCTGATTATATTATCGACATGGGGCCGCTTGCTTCGCACCTGGGCGGTGAAGTGGTCGCATATGGAAATTATGACGCCATTATTAAAAATGAAAAAAGTCTTACCGGTAAATATCTGCGGGGTGATCTGAAAATTGAAGTGCCGCGCACTACCCGTAAATGGAACAGGTCGGTTAAGGTAGAGGGTGCACGTCAGCATAACTTAAAAGATATTACGGTGGAATTTCCGCTGAACCTTTTGTGTGTGGTAAGTGGTGTAAGCGGCAGCGGTAAAACAACACTGGTAAAACAGATCTTATATCCTGCCCTCAAAAAACTAAAAGGCGAGCCGGTTGAGAAAACAGGCATGCACAAAGCCATCAGCGGCGATGTTGACTATATATCGCAGATTGAAATGGTTGACCAGAACCCGATTGGTAAATCGAGCCGTAGCAATCCGGTGACTTATATCAAAGCATGGGATGAAGTAAGAGATCTGTATTCAAAACAACCACTGAGTAAAATACGCGGATTTCAGCCCAAGCATTTTTCGTTTAATGTTGATGGTGGCCGGTGCGATACATGTAAAGGAGAAGGTGAACAGATCGTTGAAATGCAGTTTCTGGCCGATGTGCATCTTACCTGCGAAGTATGCGGCGGCAAAAAATTCAAAGAAGAAGTACTGGAAGTTACTTACAAAGAAAAAAGTGTGTATGATGTACTGGAGATGAGCGTTGATGAAGCACTGGAGTTTTTTAAAGATGAAAAAGATATAGTTGGAAAAATAAAACCGCTCAGCGATGTAGGATTAGGCTATGTAAAACTGGGACAGTCTTCCGATACCTTATCAGGCGGTGAGGCGCAGCGTGTAAAGCTGGCTTCTTTCCTGGGTAAAGGCAGAGGGCAGGGACATATTCTTTTCATTTTTGATGAACCTACCACCGGTTTACATTTTCACGATATTAAAAAGCTGCTTACTTCTTTCAATGCACTGATCGAGCAGGGACATTCTATTCTGGTAATCGAGCACAATACCGACGTAATTAAAAGCGCCGACTGGATCATTGATCTGGGGCCCGAAGCGGGTGACCGTGGCGGTAATCTGGTATATGCCGGTGTACCGGAAGGATTAAAAAAGGTAAAGGAAAGTTATACAGGGAAGTTTCTCTGATTATAATATTGCTGACATAAAACAAAAAGCCCTGCAGTTGATCACTGCAGGGCTTTTTTTCATGGAATAGCGCGAATTTATAAAACGCAAAGTAATTATACTACTTTTTAACCAGCTTAAAGCGTTGATCCTTTACCTGAACGATATACATGCCACTAGGTAATGCCTGATCTATAGCAATGGCATTGGCGCCAGAGATATGGAAGCCAACCGCCTGACCTGAAATGCTAAATACATGGATATTACCCTGCGTCATATCGGCAGCTGTAGCACCGATCAATTGTATTTCGGTGGTGAATGGATTGGGGAATACTTTAGTGATTACGCCTGCGCCTTTTTTGCTGTTTACGTAAACTACTTTTGAGTATTCAAATCTTCCGTCGATATCAACTTGTTTTAAGCGATAGAAGAATGAGCCGGCAGAAGGAAGCTGATCAGTAAATGTATAGTTAGTGAGCTCATTAGAAGCGCCGGCAGCTTTAAGTGTACCAACATTTTCATAGTTCTTGCCATCATAGCTTCTTTCTACCTGATATTGATAACTGTCAAATTCAACAGCTGAAGTCCAGTCAAGTGTAACTGTATTGTCTGTTTTCAAACGGCCATTGAAAGATGTAAGTTTTATTGGCAGAGTAGCTGCTGCGGGAACTGGTTTAACGCAGCAACCGGTACCATTTAAACAAACCTGCGCACGGTTGGCTGTATACAGCTGGCAGTTATAGCTAAAGCTGGCATTACCGTTTGCATCGGTATGTATATATCCGGCGCCATTGCTGGCAGGTATAGCAGCGCCGCCCGCCGTAAGCAAAGTAAACTCTGCATTGGGCCAGAAATTAGTGATCACCACTACGCAATAAGTGTTGCCGTTAATATCTACATACATGTAGTTTCTTACGCCTTGTACTCCCGAAGGGCATACTAGCTGTGCCTGGGTAGTAGCGAATAAAGCCAACAAGGCAATGGAAAAGAGGTAAATTTTCTTCATACATACATTTATTAGGTTCAGAAATAGAATACATATCCATGCTGCTATGCTTGTGCATGCAGATAACGGTTAGCAACCAACGATTACGCGATCGCCTGGGCTTTAGACAGGAGTGGAAACAGTTTGGGAGTAATCAAAAACCAAAACCGGTGGGATCTTTAAAAGGATATGGATTAAAAACAGGTACCCGAGGTACTCAGTACTTTTAACAAAAGGGATAAAAAATACAATAGGTAGGAAATTCGAATGATATTGGAAAAATACGGCTACTACGTTCAGGGAAATAAACCTTTGCGGTTTAACGGGTATAATTATGCTCTTTTTCTACGGGGATTGGATAACGAAATCGAAGGTAATAAAAATAGTTAAATTTCAAAATCAAATTCGTGATTAAAATGTGATAATTAACCCTTTATAAAAATTACTAATTTGTTTAACCGAAATTGCTGTTTTGTTTACCTAACCTTTAACAGTATTAATACGCTCCCGCGCTTTACTTTGCATTAATTGTTAAGAACACATGAATAAATTTGTTATTCTTTTTTTGCTGATAATCACGGGTATCACTGCTTTCTCGCAACAGCTAACTGTGCCGCAGCTCACCGATATGCTCGACTGGCCTGCCCATCGCATCGATACAACCCTTAAAAAGAATGGCTACCTGCTGATGCAGAAAGACGTTGACAGCGCCAGCTCTATTTATCAGTATTCATGGTTCGATAAGCAGGAAGATGGGGAAGCCGTAGTACGCGCACTTACCTATAGTGATGCTACTGTACGGGATATGAAAGGCAGACTGATCACTTATCGTACATATAATAAGGAAGAATATCAGAATATCGCTGCCTGGCTGCTGGCCCATAATTATCACGCCACCGCCACCTACGATTTTAACGAGGCCAAACACACTATGTATAGTAATGGTACCCAAACCATAAGAGTAAAGGTGATCACCATTTCCTTGAAGAATGGCAAAAGATATATTGCCTATGAACTGGAGCTTGGCAAATAAGCTTGAAGATGAAATGCTCCATGTGCATATTCTTAAGGACGCATTCATCGTTTAATTGGGTATATGATATTCATCAGAGCAAAAGATTCAGGTCTTTTGCTCTTTTTTTATGCAAATCAGCAGCGGGAAAACATGAATCTTAAACAGATCTCAGACAGACCTAGTCCAGACCTAGTCCAGACTTAGTCCAGACCTAGTCCAGACAAAACACAGATTTTATCTGTACTAAGTCTTTGTAAGGTCTTTATTAAATCTCTACCTGGTCTGTTTTAAGGTAGATAGAGGTTCTATTCAGGTTTGAACAAATACCTGATGAAAGTGCATAAACAAAAGGGCCGAATGTCTTAACAATGACATCCGGCCCGTAAACTATGTATTCAATTTTTGTGAATTACCTCCTGGTTCATCGTAACCTGTCGAGGCTCTTCACTAATTTTTGATCTTTACGTATACCCCTGATAGCCAGCAACAGAAATACAGGAACGATAATGGCAAACAGCGCGGTAAGATTATAACTGCCTTCGCCCGGAACAAATTTTTGCACCTGCACAAAGTAAAGTATCAGGTTTATAATGGATACCAGAAAGGTTATCCATACCAAACCCGACTGTTGCTTTCTGTTCTTATACAGGAAAATAGCAATAAGTGCGGCAATTCCAACGCCGGCGGTCAATATCAGCAATAACAAATTGCTTTGCGCGGTTAATTTAACCCACGATTTGGCATTGGCTGCAACCATATTACCACTGTAAAATGCAAACTCAAGGCTGCAAAACGCAGCGGCGGCTGCCAGCAATAACCATATTGATTGTAAACGTTGAATCATCGGTTTAGTTATTTGATCATTATCCGAGCTCGGGGTACAGCGGAAATTGTTTCATGAATGCATGCACATCATTTTTTACACTATTGATGGTAGCATCATTATCAGCGTCCATTAATATTTTATCAATAAAGTTCACTACGGTTTCCATATGACTTTCATTCATACCGCGGGTAGTGATGGCTGGTACGCCTACTCTGATACCACTGGTTACGAACGGACTTTTATCATCGAAAGGCACCGCATTTTTATTGAGTGTAACGTGTGCTTTATCAAGTGTTTCCTGTGCTTTTTTACCGGTAAGGTTTTTATTGCGCAGGTCTATCAGCATTAAGTGGTTGTCGGTACCATTGCTGATCAGGTTATAACCGCGTTTTACAAAAGCGGCGGCCATAGCCTGTGCGTTCTTTATGATCTGCTCACCATAAGTTTTAAACTCATCGGTAAGAATTTCACCAAATGCCACGGCTTTAGCTGCAATAACGTGTTCCAGTGGTCCGCCCTGCATGCCGGGGAATACAGCCAGGTCGAGCATGGCGCTCATGGGTCTGATATTGCCTTTAGGATCTTTCACTCCTAATGGATTATCAAAATCATGCCGCAGCATAATGATACCGCCACGGGGACCGCGCAGTGTTTTATGTGTAGTAGAAGTTACAATATGACAATGATCGAAAGGATCGTTCAGCAAACCTTTGGCGATCAAACCGGCAGGGTGGGCGATATCGGCCATCACCAGCGCACCGATTTCATCGGCTACGGCACGAATGCGCTTATAATCCCAGTCGCGGCTATAGGCAGAAGCGCCGCAAATGATCAATTTTGGTTTTTCTTTTTTGGCAGTAGCTTCCAGCTGATCGTAATCTACCAGACCGGTATCTTTATGAACACCATAAAATAAAGCCTGATAGTTCTTTCCGCTGAAGTTGGCAGGGCTGCCGTGTGTAAGGTGACCGCCCATACTCAGATCGAGGCCCAGGATTTTATCTCCGGGTTTCAAACAGGCCAGAAATACAGCCACATTAGCCTGTGCGCCGGCATGGGGCTGAACGTTGGCCCATGAAGCATTAAAAATCTTCTTTAATCTGTCAATAGCCAGCGTTTCAATTTCATCTACCACTTCGCAACCACCATAATAGCGTTTGCCGGGATAGCCTTCTGCATATTTATTGGTAGGAACAGTGCCCATGGCCTGCATTACCTGAAAGGATGTAAAATTCTCAGAAGCAATGAGTTCAATACCATTTCGTTGACGTTCCAGTTCTTTTTTAAGAAGGTCGAAAACAAGCGTGTCTTTTTGCATGGCGCAAAAATAGTCCGAAAGACCGAAAGTCGGGAAGTCCGGAAGACAAAAAAAGTCAGTAAAGTCCGAAAGTCAGTAAAGTCCGCGAGCCCGAAAGAAGGAAGACAATAAGTTTGATCTCTATTTACACATAGGGGCAAAAGTCTTTCGGACTTTCGGACTCCCTGACTTTCCGACTTACAACTAACAAACGCTGGTAAAATTTTTTTTACTACTTTCACAGTTTTGAAAATACAAACCGACTTGTTTTTCAGGAAACAACCACTTCGACCATTGGAGTGTTTATTTCGATAATGTGGGTCGCAGCCGGATGTTCCTCCGCCCTGAAGCGGAATGGCTGAAAAACAAATATTTTTCAAATGAAAGCAATTATTCCCGTAGCGGGTGCAGGTACAAAGCTGCGACCGCATACGTATACGCAACCAAAAGCGCTTATACCCCTGGCTGGCAGAACCATTTTGAGTATTATAGTCGACCAGCTGCGCGATGCTGATATTAATGAGTTTGTTTTTATAGTCGGGTACCTCGGCGATAAAATACAGGACTATGTAAAAGAGAAATATCCCGATCTGAAAGCCTGGTTCGTAACTCAAAGCGAACGACATGGAATAGGGCATGCTATTCAGCTTACCAAAGACATTGTAGGCGATGATGAAATGTTTATTGTGCTGGGTGATACCATTTGCGAATACGATGTAAAGGAAATGCTGGATATGTCGTGTTCGGCCCTGGCCGTAAAACGTGTTGACGATCCCCGCGATTTTGGGGTAATTGAAATGGGGGAAGACGGGTTCATCAATAAGGTGGTTGAAAAGCCCCAGATCCCCAAGTCGAACATGGCCCTGGTAGGCATTTACCGCATTAAAGAAACTTCCTTTTTATTCAATTGCCTCGAAAGCAACATACGCAATCAGGTAATGGTCCGCGGCGAGTTCAGCATTACCGATGCCCTGGAATGTATGATTCAGCACGGCGCCCGCTTTCAGCCTTTTAAAGTACAGAACTGGTTCGACTGCGGAAAAAAGGAAACCCTGCTTGAATCGAATGCCACCCTGCTGAAGAAGTTCGGGGGCATTATTTCACCCGATCACAATTTTGAAAATACCATCATCATTCCGCCCGTTAGCGTGGCAGAAGGCTGCGATATAAAAAATTCTATTGTAGGTCCCAATGTTACCATTGGTGAAAAAACAACCATTAATTATTCGATAATAAAAGAGTCTATTATTGGTTCATTTGCAGACCTATACGATATAGTATTGACAAATTCACTCATAGGAAGCGATACAGAAGTAAAGGGTGAAAGCAGGAGTTTAAATATCGGCGATAATACGGAAATTGACCTGGGAGAGTCGTAATCATACGTTTCCCATAATTAATATTAACTTTACTATATAAAATCCTTAGATTTTGAGTATCTTGGGGTACGGAATGCAACATTCCATAGGTATGCTGTGTCTTTATAGTTGTCCCTGATGAAAATGAATGGCGGCTGATGTTTGCCAACCTTTTAAACACTAATTTTATGAGAGGTAAAAAAAGTTACCTGTTGCTAGCAGCGCTACTGCCTCTTTCTTTGTTAACCAAAGCTAACGGTGATAACGGCAGTCATAAAGACCCGATGTTACTGGGCAATGTAGCAGATGCCACTACCAAAAAACCTGTACAGGGAGTAACTGTTTCTATTTCTTCGAAAGGACAGGAGAAAAAAGAATTTACCACCGATGCATCGGGCAATTTCAAAGTTCCCCAAATGCCGGCTGGTGAAGTGATCATTGTGCTGGAAAAGAAGGGATACAAAACCACCCGCCGTGAAGGTATTATCATTAAAGAAGGCGTTTCATTAAAAATGAGTTTCGATATAACCAATACACAGATCGATGATGAAAGCGATGTATTTCATCCCCTGTTACGGTTAATGGAAGGATGATTGATTGAAATTATTATAAAGCAAAAGGCCGCCTCATGTGAGACGGCCTTTTGCTTTATATACTTCGATCCTTCAACTCCGCTCAAGGCGCCCGGGAGTAAAAAAGCGGGACTGAGAACAGTCCCGCGTCATTGAGAAAATTACTAGTCTATATGTGTATCTGAAATTCTTAAAAAAAGTTGTGAAGTGAGTCATCCGCTGCCTGCATACAACTTAGATGACTCACGTGTTCATGGCTTACTTTTATCGCTTTGTGTTAATCAGCGTGACGAGTACTTTTGTAGTGATTGTTATTGATGTTAATGTGACCGTTTTCTTTCCTGATAGTTACCTTGTCATTCTTAAAATACTTTTTGTATTTATCAATTACTTCCTGCGGTTGTTTTTTATCATTGATAAACAGATCACCATCCTTATATTCTATAGTGTAATCATCCTTTGTATTTAACAGACCATCTTTTTCCATATCGTAGATCATTTCCTGATAGCTTTTCAGTTCTTCCTTCGCACGATCAATATCCACCTTTGCTTTATCGAGATCTTTTTTGAAATTGAATTGCTGATGCTTCATTTGCTCCTGAGCTTTTTCCATTTGTTTTTTGGCATCGGCCATTTGCTTCTCTATTTCTGCCTGCTGAATTTTCTGGGAGTTCTTCCATTCGTTCTGCCAGTTTGCTTTTTCAAGCGCCTGATCTACCTGAAGTTTGGCTTTCTCTAATTCCCTTGTAATTTGTTCTTTATCGATCTTGCTTAGTTCCTGCATTGACTGGTCTAAATCGCGTTGTATTTTATCGAAGTCAATTTTTTTGAGTGATTCCTGTACTTCGCGATTGATCCTTTCTACGTCAACCTGTTTCATGGTTGCAGCTGTCTGTTGTTGTATCCTTTCAAGATCTATTTTCTTTAATGATTCCTGTATATCGCGTTCCATCTTGTTCCAGTCTTTGTCTTTTATCTTATCCAGATTGTCCTGCGCTTCATCCAGTTGACGCAGTTCTTTATCCAGGTCGCGATTACCTTCTTCTTCGCGGGTTACTTTATTTCTTTTTTGTGGAATGGTATCCTGTAAATGGTTAGCAATGACCGTGTTTTGTTTAGGGGCGCCAGTAAAAGCTACCAGCGTAAAAACGGCAGCTCCTATAATAGCGCCGGGGAATCCCCAACGGGTAAAGGATGGGTGCATTTTCATGGTTGTTCAGTTTAAATATAATGAATTACGATGTTCTTCGTATAAAAATACGATAACTTTCGTAAAATGTTGCATGGCGAAGAAATATTTTGTCACCCGGAGCTATTCATGTTTAAGCCCTCAGGCTATAAGATGCTATCACATCCCATTTGCGGTCATTGTTACGTAGCAGAGAAATGGCATCTGCCGTGAAAGATGTTTCATAAGAGATCTGCTGAAAATGTTGCCACGCTTCCCTGAAATCTTCTTTTGCAAGATCGCGATTGGCAATAGTTATGTGGGGATGAAAGGGACGATCTTCTTTTTTTATTTTGAAGCGATTAGCTTGTAGTAGTGTTTCTTCTGTATTTGCTTTTAATTCGTTCAGCAACTGATTGGGCTGTACATCAATATAAATAACCCGGGGCTTGAAAGCAGCAAAATTTTTTAAATGAATGGGAAAAGGATTATGCTGAAGCGCCACACGGGCTAATATATTGGCCATATCACTTTCATCGCTGTCGGGCATCTGGAACGGTGGGATTAATGTAATATGCGCGGGAGACTTTAATGCCACTTTACAGTTAAACTGTTGCAGCATATAGTTCTTCCATTCCAGCGCCTGCCGGTTGATATCATGAGGAGTTAATATGGCAATGAAGTGTAGCAGTTTGAGGTTTGTGGTTTGTAGTTTGTGGTTGTTCTATTGCAAATTTCTGATTAATTGGAAACTGTACTAATTCTAAACCGGCATGAAATTAATAAAACTGATTAAAATGCGGTAGCAACTTCAAACCACAAACTTCAAACTATCGGGCTACGCCAGGCACAACCGGTAAACTCTCATTACCATCTTCACTAACCGATTGAACAGCGAAGAAGTAATTGTCTTTTGAATAGGGTAGTTCCATATTGGTTTGGGTAGTAAAGATCTTTTTCTGCCAGAAAGGCCAGTTGGTTTCGCGCATCAATACATAGTAGCCTTTGGGCTTTCCGTATTTAGGTGCTTTCCATGCAAGGTTGGTATAGTTGGTGAGTTTCTTTACTTCAATCTGTACCTCCTGCGGCATGCCGGTTGATTTTGCCAGATTGGCCAGATTACACAAGTTCAGCGCTGTATTCTTGCGCAGGTATTCGAAGTCCATAAACTCGGCCAGATCGCCGTATTGAATGCCGCTTTCCACTCGCACATCCTGATGCTGGTGATAATAATTTTCATTCATCTCAGTAATACGCACTGCCGCATAGCCTCTTTGCACATAGGGGGTATGATCACCGCCACGTAAAAAACGGTCGTTACGATAAATAAGCACCACTTCAAGATTATCTACATAACGTTCACCGGTTTCTTTTACATAACGCGCCAGCTGACGGGCCTTGCCATCATTTTCCAGTCCGAGATTACGGATCATAGCTGCGTTTTTATCCAGCTCATAAGCCGGTAATCCCTCACTAAACACCCTGATCTTTGTGTTATTGATGATGTTGGTTTGACTGGTATTATTGCTGCCCATAATATCGTTGTTCAGTACAGCCTCGATATTGCGGTTTTCTTTTTTTGATTTTTCCGCCATAAAGGTGGCTCCCAGCAATCCCTGTTCTTCACCGCTTACGGCAATAAAAATGATGGTGGCCGGAAAAGCCTGCTGGCTCATAATACGGGCGCATTCGAGAACGGCTGCCGTACCGCTGCCATCGTCATTGGCGCCGGGGGCATCTTTTTCACGGTCCATAACGTTGGTGCGCATATTATCGAGGTGGCCACTGATGATGAAAATGCGGTCATCGTTGGGATCAGTGCCTTTGAGGGTAGCCACTACATTGCCCAGTAAGAGGTTTACATCTACTCGTTTGCCATCGGGCGCGAGGGTAGTAGTATCAATAAAAGCGCTTAACCGGCCGCCGGATTTCTTAGCATATTCATTGAATCTTGAAAGCACCCATTGGCGGGCGGCGCCGATACCTCTTTTAGGGTCGGTTTGTGTGCTGAGGGTATTGCGGGTGCCGAAGCTCACCAGTTTAAGTATTGTTGATTTCAGGCTGTCTGCATTTACTTCAGCCACCATTTTTTCAATAACAGGATCTTTTTGAATGGTGGTTTGTGCAAAGCCGCAGAAACAGGCAATAGTGATAACAAGCAGTAGTATTAATTTTCTCATGCGTATATAGTTCTTAGTTTTTAGTTCTTAACTCTTGCCATCAAAACTAAGAACTAAAAACTAAAAACCGGGAACTCTATAACAAGGTTCCTTTTAATATGATTGCTGCAATGGTAAAGTAAATAACCAGCCCGGTTACGTCAACCAGCGTGGCTACAAAAGGGGCAGAAGAAGTGGCGGGGTCAAGTTTAAATTTTTTCAGAACGATAGGTACCATCGAGCCGCTGAGGGTACCCCAGGTAACAATGCCTATCAACGAAAAGAATATGGTAATGGCTACCAGTGCCCAGTGAGCGCCATAATTATACCAGTGAAAGTTCTGCCATAATGAAATTCTCAAAAAACCTATGGCGCCCAGAATAAGGCCCAGCGTAAGCCCCGATAATATTTCACGGCGCATAACGTACCACCAGTCTTTTACACCCAGCTCTTTTACTGCCATGGCCCTGATGATCAATGTGGCTGCCTGTGAACCACTGTTACCACCGCTTGAGATAATAAGCGGTACGAACAGGGCCAGTACCACTGCTTTTGAAATTTCTATATCAAAATAGCTCATGGCAGTGGCGGTGAGCATTTCACTCAGGAACAGTACGATCAGCCAGCCGGCGCGCTTTTTTATGAGGGAATAGAAAGGCGTTTGTACGTATGGATAATCAAGACTTTCCAAACCACCGAACTTTTGCATGTCTCTGGTATCGCGGGCTTCTACTACGTCCAGCACATCATCGACCGTAAGCACGCCCAGCAAAAGGTTGCTGTCATTTACAACGGGCAGCACCACCCGGTCGTATTCCTTGAACATAGCAACAGCCTGTTCTTTGGTGTCGGACATTTTTAAAGTGGCGCAAAAGCCATCCAGTATATCTTCTATTTTTTTGCGTGGATCGTTTAACACCAGGCGGCGCACCGGAATATCATCAATCAGAATTCCGTCTTCATCTACCACATAAATATCGTTGGCCGCTTCTGTGTCTTTATGATGCAAACGCAAATGTTCGTTAGCTTCTGCTATGGTCATGCCTTTTTCGATAGTGGCAAAATCTGTATTGATCAGGCGGGCTACGCTGTTATCGGGATAACCCAGCAGGTCGTGTGTAGCGTCTTTATTCGATTCATTCAGAACATCAATAAAATTCGAAAGCTCCATGCCTTTCAGGGAAGAATAGAAAGCCAGGCGGTCGTCGGAGCTTAACTCATTTAAGATCTGAGCGGCCTTATCGCGCCCTACCTGCCGTATGATCTTTTTCTGGGTAAGCGTGTCGAGATAAGGGAAGATGCGCACCTGATTTTTAGGCGGAAAAGACTGAAAGGTTTGAAAGGTAGCTTCAAAGGGAATGCTGTTTAAAACCTTGGCTATTTCAGCAGGGTGTACATTGTTTTTATCGCGGCTTAAGCCCAAAAGACCGGTAAAATCGCCTTTCAGTAATTTATTCGTTAACTCTTTCAAAGTCATCATGTGAAATCATTTAGACATCATTGCATGGATTACAATTTTGCTGCTTTACCCCGCGCTAAAAAATCAGATCAGTTTCTACACAAGGTCAGGCAACGAATAAAAAGTAAAAATACAACTTTTACAGTCTGAGTTTTTCGATTGAAAGTGTAAACGAATAGCTAAAACCAACAAATATTTCTGCCAAACAACTGATTGTGTATTGGCAGAGGAGCCGGGCGCTACGTTAACCGTTAGTTAATGAAAGGGCTGGTTAACTCTTTCTAAAAGCCCATTTGATCATTTCCTTCCAGGTAACTTTTTTACCATACAGTAAAATGCCCGTGCGGTAAATTTTGCCCGTGAGCCAGGCAAAGAATACAAAGCCTAAAACAAGCAATACCATCGAAGCAATTAACTGGGTAACCGGTACATCATACATAATACGGCCCATCATTACCACGGGAGAAGTGAGGGGGAACAAACTGCCGAAAATAGCTATGGGACTATTAGGCGCCGATACGGCTTTTGACATAATTACAAAAGCAAGAATGATCGGCATCATTATCGGAAATACCATTTGCTGGGCTTCCTGCTGATCTTCGCTTACCACGCTGCCAACAGCCGCAAACAGCGAAGCATAAAGCAGGTAGCCGCCAAGAAAGTAGAAAACAAAACAAAAAAGTATCAAACCCCAATGAATTGAATGTAACCCGACAGCCATATTGGCCCACATACCCGCATTGCCACCTGCCATAGGTACCTGACCGTGTTGCTGCATCATATGCGGATCGAAGGATGGGATGAACAAGGGAAGTGCATATTGTAACCCGATGATCAATACGATCCATATGGCAAACTGGGTAATGCCTACGGCGCCGATACCAATGATCTTTCCCATCATCAGCTGAAATGGTTTTACCGAGCTTACAATTACTTCGGCAATGCGATTGATCTTTTCTTCCATAACTCCGCGCATTACCATCATACCATAAATGATCATGATAATATAGATAAGCATACCGCAGGCAAACGACACACCAAATGCTACTCCTGCAACATTTTTCTTTTCTTCCTTGCCATTTACTATTTTATTTTCAATAGAAATATCTGAATGAATGGATTGGTATTGTTCAGGCGAAATATTTGCAGATTGCAATCTCTTTAACTCAATGGCTTTGTTTACCATTTTTTCAATCTGGCCTTTTTGAGCGATTGATATAGGAGATTGACTGAACAATTCGATGTTAGCGGCATCCTTATTTATATCTAAGTGGGGTATGTATAAAAAGAAATCATAGCCCATGCTTTTATACTTCGTCTTTACCGTTTCAGGAGCCTCATCGGTAATAAATATGTATTGGGAAGCATCATCAGTTGCTTTTTCTACATGTCCGTTAAACAAATTAGCCTGATCTATTACTGCTATTTTACTGGCGTCAGTATTATTGCTCATGCCAATGGCAATCATAGTGGCATAAAAAGCTATAATAATAAGCGGCACAAGAATAGTGGTGAGCAGGAAAGATTTCTTCTTAACACGTACCAGATATTCACGTTGTATAATGAGTGCTATCTTGTTCATACGAAAAGGGTATTAAGCAGTTACAGTTTGAAATTGCCGGGCGAGGGGAGTACCATGCACCAATTTGATAAATATGTCATTGAGCGAAGGCAATACTTCATGAAATGAATTGATGATCGCCTGCTGGTTCAGGAAGTACTGTAATACGTCATTCGATTTAAATCCTTCCCTGATCGTTATGATCAGCTGATTGTTTTCTTTGCGTATTACTTCAAAAGACGGTGCATTGATATTGTCTGGTATGCTGCTGAGGTCAAGAGCAAAGATGTTTTCCTTAAACTCCTGTTTAACGCCCGTTACTGAACCGTCGAGTATTTTTTGTCCCTTATTTACGAGGATGATATGATCGCAGATCTCTTCCACCTGTTCCATACGGTGGGTACTGAAGATAATGCTGCTGCCTTTTTTCGCCAGCTGATAAATTTCTTCTTTAATAAGGTTGGAGTTAACCGGGTCAAGACCGCTGAAAGGCTCATCCAGAATGATCAGTTTGGGGTCGTGCAGCACAGTGGTTACAAACTGCAGCTTCTGGCCCATGCCCTTGCTAAGGTCTTCCACCTTTTTGTTCCACCAACTTTGCATTTCGAACTTTATAAACCAGCGTTTCACTCTTTCAGTGGCTTCGGCCTTGCTGAGCCCTTTTAACTGGGCCAGATAAATGGCCTGGTCGCCGATCTTCATTTTTTTATAGAGCCCTCTTTCTTCGGGCATATAACCAATTTCGGCTACCTGCTGTTCGGGGCTGAATTTCTTACCGTCAAAATCAATGGTGCCCTCATCGGGGAACAAAATACCCGTGATCATTCGTATGAGGGTGGTTTTCCCGGCGCCGTTAGGGCCCAGCAATCCAAATACACTGCCGGGGGCCAGAGAGAAGCTAATATCGTCTACCGCCTTTTGGGTAGCGTAATATTTTTTCAGATGGTTAACTTCTAATCGATTCATTGTACAATTAGTAACAGGAAAAAAAGATTTGTTACAATGTAGCAAGTTTTTTATGCAATTTCGCACCAAAATAAAACTATATGAAGAGGCTGATCGTAATCGGCGGTCTTACAATGCTGGTAGGAATTGTTTGCTCCAGCTGGGGTTTTTTGGTACACCGTACCATTCATCAGCTGGCTATTTATGAACTGCCAAGGCCGATGGAATATTTTTTTCATCGTAATATGAGTTACGTTGTAAAGAACTCAGTGCGGCCCGATCAGCGAAGGAACGACGATCCTTCAGAAGCTCCCAAACACTTTATTGACCTTGAAATGTATGGCGATTCGGCGGCCTACACCATGCCCCTGAAATGGGAGGATGCCGTAAAGAAATATGGTAAAGACAGTCTGGTGAAATACGGTTACGTACCTTATTATGTTATCACCATGAAAGACAGGCTTACCCAGGCCTTCCGCAATGGCAATAAAGACAGCATTCTTTTTTATGCTACCGATCTGGGCCACTATATAAGCGATGCCAATGTGCCATTGCATGTTACTGCCAATTACGACGGACAATTAACCGGTCAGAAAGGTTTGCATAGTTTATGGGAATCTACCATACCCGAAATTCAGATCGAGCAATACAATCTGCACAGCAAACATAAAGCCCAATACCTGAAACATCCTGAAGAAGCTATCTGGGGGGCCATCAGGCAGTCGCATGCATTACTGCCCGATGTATTTGCAAAAGAAAAAGAGGTTTCAAAATCATTTACCGATTCAACGAAGTTTAGAGTGCAGATGCGTAATGGCAGAGAATCCAAATCTTACTCTTCTGCCTTTGCCAAAGCATACAGTGCTGCATTAGGAAAGACTATCGATCAGCAGCTGATCAATTCGGCTAATCTGGTTGCCGACTTCTGGTATACCAGTTGGGTAGATGCCGGAAGCCCCGATCTCACCAAACTGATCCCATCATTCTCGAAGAAGGAAGAAAAGCATTCCATCAAGGATGAACAGAAAGCGTTTAAGCACAATAAACTCATTGAGAAAAAACTATTGATATCGAGACAGGGAAAGGAAAGTAGTGACTAATGTGTTAAGTTGATAGGTTAATAAGTTGATATGTTAACTTATTAACCTATCAACTGCTTAATTATATTTCCGGCTACCCGCTCTCCATCCATAGCGGCGCTTACAATTCCACCGGCATAACCAGCGCCTTCGCCACAGGGATACAGATTTTTGATCTGTGGATGTTGTGTTGTTTCTGCATCACGTGGTATACGAACCGGTGAAGAAGTTCGTGATTCTGTTGCCACTACTACTGCTTCATTGGTAAAATAGCCTTTCATTTTTTTGCCGAACTCAATAAAAGCCCGTTGCAGTGATGAAAAGATAAACGATGGCAATACTTCATTCAATGGAACTGATGCAATACCGGGCAGGTAAGAACAATCGGGTAAAGAAGAAGATGTTTTCTTTTGTGTAAGATCAGCCATGCGTTGTGCAGGTGCTACAAATTTTCCTCCACCATATTCAAAAGCTTTTTGTTCAACACGCTGTTGAAAGTACATACCTGCCAGTGGTGAATTATCTTTCTGAAAATTTATTACATCTTTAACTTCAACAGAAGTTACGATGCCTGAATTGGCAAAGGGATTGTTACGTTTTGATGGCGACCATCCGTTTACTACCAGTTCACCGGGATTGGTAGCAGCGGGTGCAATAATACCACCGGGACACATACAAAAAGAAAACACGCCTCTTTCGTGTACCTGTTGTACCAAACTGTAAGAGGCAGGTGGCAGATATTCACCACGATTTTGTTCTGCCGCACAGTGATATTGTATACTATCGATAATACTTTGCGGATGTTCTATACGTACACCCAACGCAAAGGGCTTGCATTCAATAAGAATATTTTTGCGATGCAGGAGTTCAAATATATCTCTTGCAGAGTGACCGGTGGCCAGTATCACAGCATCGGCATTAAACACATTACCACCGGCGGTTTTTACGCCCTTAACGGTGCTGTTTTGTAACAACAGATCGGTTACTTTCTGCTCAAACAAAAACTCTCCGCCACAGGCAAGTATTTGTTCTCTGATAGCAGTAATAATTTCAGGAAGTTTATTGGTGCCTATGTGTGGATGTGCTTCGTATAAGATTCTTTCATGTGCACCAAACTGAGCCAGTATATTTAATATACGTTCTACATCACCACGTTTGGTGCTGCGGGTATATAATTTACCATCGCTGTAAGTGCCGGCGCCTCCTTCACCAAAGCAGTAATTGCTTTCGGGGTTTACGATACCCTGTTTATTTAATAAGGCAAGGTCGCGGCGTCGCGACCGTACATCTTTACCTCTTTCAAGCAATACAGGTTTAATGCCATGTTCAATCAATGTAAGTGCGGCGAATAATCCTGCAGGTCCTGCCCCGACAATAATTACATGATGAGGAGATTTTGATACATCGCGTAGTTGTAGTTTTCTTATGATGCGTTCGTGATAAGGTTCATTGGCAAAGACCTGTATGGTTAACATGATCCAGGGCTGCTTTCCTCTGGCATCTATAGATTGTTTTATGATCTGGTAACCGGTAACAGCAATTGCGGGAAGCGACAGATGTTGTGCCGCGTATTGTTTTACAATTGATTCATCGACTGCTTCAGACGGAAGTAGTTTTAAAGTAATACGTTGTTGCATAGAGTTAGGTAGTTAACCTAAAAATTATTTAACGATACAAAGGTACAAACATTGATCGCAGTTTGTTTTGTTACTTCTTACTCGTGGAACAGTATTATTGAGTTTCACGGAATGATAAAGTCCTGAACGAAGTCGATAACATAGGATCGAAAAGCTGTCATTATAATAAAGGAATTAATGTCATTGGGTGTATGCTAAAGAGGTAAAAGTATTTAGCTTTATAATTGCAAAAAGCCGCAAAAAAATCTTTAGAAAAAACTTTTGTAGTTGATGGCATTGTATAAGCATTTCTAAATGAACAAACTCGTATTAGCTTTGTAATTTTTGTACGCCACTTATAGTTATAGTAAAATACCGCAACACCTTGCCTTGAGGGAAATGTGAAACTTACAACTGTTAACCGATGAGGAGGTAATTATGACTAATACTTAAGTCAAAAAAAATTAAAATTATTTTTTAAGACAGGTTAGAAAGCAATTAGAAATTTTATTTTGATCAAGAAATAAAAAATTCCGGATTTATATTTTCTGCATTTCAAAAAATATGTATCTTCAATAGCATCCAATAAAACATATGAAGAAAGAATTACCAGATACCACCACTTTAGCGTCTTTCTTCATTCGCATTTCCTGCAAAACCGAAATAAAACAATCCGTTCGATGTAAACAACAAAGTGTTTCCTGGTTGGCAGGTCCGCTTTCTATATTTTCCCGGGCATTTAATGTAATAATAAGCACTGCTCCAATTAGTAGTGAGGCAGAAATGAAAGCATGCTCTATTGTTCAACATAAAGAGAATGGTATGCATGTTGTTTTTTGCAATTCATTGCATAATTTTTCCAGTGTTTACGGATTGAAACAATAGCAACCTGATGTATAAAAAATACATCGGCGATTGTTGTTGTAGGGTATTTTTTTGACTATAAAAAAAGAAAAAAAATTATTTGGGCGCGGCGTTGTGGAATTGTCAAAAACTAGTGAATAAAAAATTTTTTTTTCAGTAAAAAATTTTGATATTCGTCGCCCTTTTAAACTTTTTGAGGTCCCCACTGTCCTGTGAAAGTGAATGATGAACGCTGAATTATTACTCTTACATAAATTAACTCAACATAAAAAAACTGCTTCTAGTATAATGGCTAAGACGTCAGATAAAGTTTGGAATAATTGTTTGGAAATAATTAAGGATATTGTTGAGTGGCAACATTTCAAAACCTGGTTTGAGCCTATTAAACCTGTAGAACTAAGAGACAATATACTTATCATTCAGGTTCCGAGTCAGTTCTTTTACGAATATCTCGAAGAGCATTATGTAAACCTATTGGCAAAAACATTAAGAAGGGTACTTGGTAAGGACGCCAGACTAGAATATCGGATAATGGTTGATAGTGGTAATCACAATAACAAACCGCTAACTATGGATGTTCCGACACACGGCTACAAAACATTTTCAAGTAATGAGATGGATTTTCCTCTCATTATAAATAATCCGGTGAAGAATCCCTTCGTGATTCCGGGTTTGAAAAAAATGCAGATTGATCCGCAGCTCAATCCCATTTACACATTTGATAATTTTGTCGAGGGTGACAGTAATCGTGTGGCACGTCGCGCAGGTAAAACTGTTGCAGAGAAACCCGGCGCCAGCTCATTCAATCCATTGGTAATATATGGAGGGGTAGGTTTGGGTAAAACGCACCTTGCTCAGGCGATAGGTAATGAAACAAAGCGCATGCATGCCAATAAAGTGGTATTGTATGTAAGCTCAGAAAAATTTATAAATCAGTTTCAGGACCATAGTCGTAATAATGCGATCAATGACTTTATACATTTCTATCAATTAATAGATGTATTGATCATTGATGATGTGCAGTTCTTCAATCGTGCTGAAAAATCACAGGATGCGTTCTTTGCCATCTTTAACCATTTGCATCAAAGCGGCAAACAGCTGATCCTTACATCAGATAAACCACCCAAAGATCTGGAAGGTGTACAGGAAAGGTTGCTGAGCCGTTTCCGCTGGGGTTTAAGCGCCGACCTGCAGGTGCCTGACTATGAAACCCGCATTGAAATACTCGAGAAAAAGATGAAGAACGACGGGTTGGAAATGCCCAAAGAAGTAGTTAAGTATCTGGCTTATAATATCAATAGTAACGTACGCGAATTAGAGGGGGCGCTGATTTCATTATTGGCACAATCTTCGCTTAACAAGCGGGAAATAGACCTTGACTTGGCAAAAAGAGTCCTCCGTAATTTCGTGAAAACTAGCAGTAAGGAAATCACCATCGAAACCATACAAAAAATGGTATGTGAATATTTCGATGTTCCTTACGACAAACTGCTACAAAAAACCCGTAAAAGGGAAATTGTACAGGCGCGCCAAATTACTATGTATCTGGCCAAAGCCTTTACAAAGAACTCATTAAAAACCATTGGCGAGCATTTTGGTGGCCGCGACCATACTACGGTTATCCACTCCTGCCAAACAGTTAAAGATCTTATGGATACTGACAGTACTTTCCGCGAAAGCGTAATGGAACTTCAGCAAAAGGTTCAACTGGCCGCCATGTAGATTTTGATTGTATTCATCTCATTTATATAATAAAGATCCCGTTCAGCAATGAACGGGATCTTTGCTTTGATACATATAACAAAAAAAGCACTCATCTATATCAGCTTTTTTATCATCTGCTCAACAGCGCGATTTCTGTTTATAAAAGATTTATTGGAAATTGGGTTATCAACAGCATGTATGCGACTGAATTTTTACCTGGTATTATTATTCTCTGTTATAGTAATTATCACCTATGCACAGGAACCTGCACCTCCTACATTGAACATTGGTGATCCGGCTCCTCCATTGAAGATCCATGAATGGCTGAAAGGCGCACCGGTTGACGGGTTTAAAAAAGGTCAGGTATATGTGGTAGAATTTTGGGCCACCTGGTGCAAACCCTGCAGAGCAGCCATACCGCATCTTTCTGCATTAGCAGCTGAATACAGGAACACCGTTACTTTTATAGGCGTTGATATCTATGAAAAGAAAACCACTTCTATAGGGAAAATAAAAGCCTTTGTTGACAGCATGGGCAACAAGATGGATTATCATGTGGCAACAGAGGAAAGCTACTTTATGGAATCCGGCTGGTTTGATGCTTCGGCAACGCAGGGCATTCCCAATACTTTTGTAATAAATGCCGAAGGAAAGCTGGCCTGGATAGGTCATCCGCATGAATTACCTAAAGTATTGCCTCAAATCCTCAACAATACATGGGATATGAAAGCAGCATTGGCAAAACGGAATCTCGACAGGCACTTACAATATCTGGATATAGAAGCATCTTACGAATTTGTCAGGTTCAGGGGTGATCCTTTAAAGCCGGATGATCCCGGGAAACCGGATTCAGTACTTTTAACGATTGATGAAATGGTTAAAAAGGAGCCGAAGCTGAAATTCATGCCTTGTATAGCAGGCACCACCTTTGTTGCATTACTCAATACGAATATGACCAAAGCCTGCGAGTATGGTAAAGAAATGCTGGCGGCATCCTCCTTTGAGAATCCGCTGTATTATGAAATCACTGCTAATATCAAATACTACGCGGGGAAATTGAATTTTCCGGCAGAAATGTATCGCTTAGGTGCTGAAACTTATCAGGCGGAAATTGATCTCTATTCCGACCTTATGGACGTTCCCGGCACATATCGTAAAATGGCAGCGTGGTATCGGCTTGCGGGGGATAAATTCAAGGCTGTTGAGGCTGAGCAAAAAGCTGTAGAAGCACTGAAAAGAGAGACCGGTATTTCCAGAGGTTGATACGACCGGGTTAAAGTCCTGGTTAGGGAGGTTCAAAAACAATCAGAATATTTCTATGTTGTTGATTTTTATTTGAGAATTTCCTCTTAATTTTGCCGTCCCGTCAGAAAGGGAGAGGTGCCTGAGTGGCCGAAAGGGCCGGTTTGCTAAACCGTTGTACGAGCTTAAACTTGTACCGAGGGTTCGAATCCCTCCCTCTCCGCTGTCATCTGCCAGCGTTAGCAAGGGCGGATGTTTTTTATCATCCGGCAGTTGGTTTCAACGAAAGGATTTTCGGGAGGTAGTTCAGCCCGGTAGAATACGTGGTTTGGGACCACGGGGTCGCAGGTTCGAATCCTGTCCTCCCGACCGAAAGAAACCCGTCCTGGTTTAACCGGGACGG
>Ga0105239_10002503_pt1 | contig 23387 bp, 18 predicted proteins | sample KBSC44metaG_FD_92761 | JGI IMG/M metagenome (GOLD analysis project Ga0105239, IMG submission 92761) | Corn rhizosphere microbial communities from Kellogg Biological Station, Michigan, USA - KBS C4-4 metaG | ecosystem: Host-associated > Plants > Roots > Rhizosphere > Soil | place: Michigan, USA... | reverse complement strand
GCGCCGCCCCACGCTAGGACGCATGCTCGCATTCTGACGAGAAGTCAGGTCTGCGCCGCGCATCCGGAGCCGCCTTTGTGCGCCCACTGATGCGCCGCGCCTCATCTTCGCGACTGCAGCAGGAATGGAGATCGTGAGGTGTGTCGCGTACGGCATATCGCAGCACACAAAAACTCAATGCCTGATGCTTCAGCTGGTCCGGCGACCGCTTTCTACTTCAGTAAGGGACGAAGCGGGCTCAGCCGGGCAGAGAAACGAATCTACATCAGTACGCTGCGCTTCGAGCCCGAGGCCACTCGCGCCTTGTCGTTGCGTGTTGACACGATAGTAAGCGACGTACAGCAGTGGTGTACCCTTTCTTTGAACGGTGGTTCAAAGAAGACGTACACCGCAATTCCTAGGACATCAACAAAAAATTGGCCGTCTTGCTATTTCCGCAGAGCGGACGCCGCATCGCTTTGCAGCCAACCAAGCACGGCATGTGGTCCGATAATCATCAGGTAGACGCGAGCCCGCGACAGCGCGACGTAGGCCAGCTCATGGACATCAGAAAGCTCTCGCGAGGCTAGCAGCACCACGAACCGGCGCTCCAACCCCTTGAAATCTGCAATGGTGGATAGCGTAAGGCCTGCGCTCAACTCATCCCGCATTTGGGTTGATATTGCCCGCAGGGGCGCCGTGCCTGCGCTCAGCACGGCTATATCGTCCAGCAGGACACGCTCCACGTTCGCGAGTCTGCGGACTTCGGCTGCCCCACGCTTCCCGATGTCATGGTCATCGCAATGAATCCACTGGACCTCCGCGCCTAAGGGACCGTCAGCAGTGAGTGCCGGCCCGCGGTAGAAGCGCTGCGTTGCTTCGTGAATATGCTGCGTATTTCGCAGATTCCGGCTGAGGCGAACCGGAAGAAGCGTATAGGAATCGAACTGGGTTCTCAGTTCACCGTACAACCGCTGGTTGCTATCGAAATAGGCATGCAGTGTTGCAGCCTCGATGCGGCTCGCCAGAGCATCCATGGCCACCCAAGTGTGCGGCGGGAAGTCCTGAGCTTCATCCACTACTACAGCATCGTAGGCGAGATCCGGCCGGGCAGAGAGACTGTCAAAGACCAGCTCGGCCAGTTGTGGCTGACCGACGGTGGTCGCCTCAGCCAGAAGTCCGGCCTGCTTGCCGAGTGTGTGCGCCAGCTCGGAGAAACAGGCCACCTCGACGGTTGTGGTTCTCAGGCTTGCTTTCAGATGCTCCGCAAGAGGTGCCGAGCCACAGGTGAGCAGCGTGCGTAGCCCTCTGGCAGCCAAGCGCCGGGCATCCTCGCACGCGAGGACAGTCTTCCCTGTACCCGCACCACCTGAAATTGCTACGCGCCGCAATTCTTCGACAGCGGTAAGGATATGGAACTGTTGCGGCGTGAGATTCTCGATTGCCTCGTCGTCATCGGCTCCGGTATACGATAGCGGCGAGTGCAGCTGTATGGGTCGCGCCAGAAGCTGTTCGAGAACCCGCATGCCCCGATGGCCGAGGGGGTCCTCGTTTCCACCCGAAAGGCGCTGCACGATCCAGTCCCAGATCAATTCCAGATCAGGCCTCGTAGCGAAAAGTTCGCGTGGCTTATCGGCGCCCATGTGCTGGGGAACGGCCGCAACGTCCGGAAATATCACGCCGTGGCGAAAGCGGATGAAACCCGTGGGCCAGTCACGCTCCAATTTTGCCTTCGCCAGGACGGCGTGCTTGCTGTCCGAAGCCTGCTTGACGGGATTCTTGATCTTGTGGCGAATGCCATTCCGATCGGTGCTTCGCCACTGATCCTCCGAGGGGTCATAGCTGATATTGCCGCCCTTGACCTCGATAAAGAGCACGCCGTATTCGGCATGGGCGACGATGAAATCGCATTCGCCATCGACTTCCGCACCCGTGGCGGTCTCTCCATGCCAAGGGCGGGAGTAGAAGACCGCCCAGCCCGGAGGTACCTGAGCGGATAGTGCGTCGTAGACGCGGATCTCAGCAGAGCGACGGGACTCACCGCGAATTGGAGCGGGCAACTGTCGCGGCCAGACAGTGCCCAGGTTCATGGCTGATCCACCAGTCCGCGGAAGAAGCCGAGGGAGGGGTCGGCAGGCGTACCGACGAGAAGCGCCCGATCAAGAAACTGATTGAATTCCTCGCACGAAGTCTCCGGCGAGAGCACGCAGGCATGGCAGGCAGCGAGAGACATGCCACTCGCACCCACAAGCATGTCTTCGATACAGAGCGGATCAGACGAACACCACGCCTGCGCCTGGATGGCCGCCACCACTGTTCGCTCCATGCGCTCGGGGGTACCCTCGCGCTGCAGGCCGCCCAGGGTTCCATCGTCGTCAGTAGTAGCCGTGTAGATCAGAAGACCCGCCATGGACATATAGGCCTCGCCCGCGTAGAGGCGCTCCCTGAGCGCGGTAGAGGAATAGCCGCAGTCGAGGGTCAACTGGCGCATCATCGCGTGCGCGAACGTGTGGACGAGTACGCGGCGAGGCGTAACCGTGAATGATGGCTCCCCGTCACCAAAGCGCGCGTGCCAGTCCGCCCGATAGCGCTCGTCGAGTGCCCTGATGCGCTCCACGATGGCTGGTCTGGTTTCCCATTCCGCGAGCAATGCGCGATCCAGTTCAAGGAATATGCCTTCGCCGCGAACCTCGATCGCAGGCAGCCAGTCGAGACGTCGCGCCGACAGGGGCGCGACGTTGGGGGACTGAGGGTCCCCGGGCGGGTGGATGCGCGTGAAACCCGTAAGCGCGCTTACTTCCCGAAGGCGCACGACGCGCACGAGGTGCGAAAACCAGCGGGCAATGGAAGCAGGCACCTTCTGGGGACGCATTTCAAATTCACGATCCGGCCCATGGTCCGCGATGCCACTGGTGAACTGGCGATGCTCCTCCCCTCTAAGGTCGTCCGTATCGATCTTTTCGTGCGCATCGAGGCGGCGATTGAGCTGATCGAGAAACGCGTCCGGGGTAAGGCCGAGTTCGTCAAGCACGGGCGTCAGTTCATTCGATCGCACTAGAATGCGCACGAGAGTAGCGCGATCTTCCGGTTCGACATTCACGAACTGGTCCCATTGCACGCCGAGCGCCTCCTGGAGTTGATCCGACCAGGGTGGAATGCTGAGTGCCGAGACAGCGACTGGGAAATAGAGGTTAGATGCGCCGCGCTGCATGGCCCGCATCTTGTGCTGGCATACCTCATCTGCTCCGGCGAGCCACGGCCTGCGACCCCTGCAGTCCGGAAAGGCCTCCCACGTCTCCTCTGAAAACACGCGATCCATGGAACGGCGCGCATTGCATTTCGGGCAACTCAGGAAGAGGCCGGCGAGCCCTGCCTTTTCCGACACGAGACTCAGGAAGCCGGTCTTCGGGCAGCCTTCGGCATGGCGTACCCAGCTATGCCATGGAAATTCATCGAGATGGCCTCCTTCGCAGGCCATTACGAAACGGACGGGTACGACGTGGACCTTTCGTTGCCCTGGCATACGCCGCGTACACTGCGGGCAGTACGCGCCGGCGCGCCCGGGCTCTTCTGCCCAGTGCCTGCTCTCTGCAAGGCGGCTGCATTGCGGACACTGCAGCCAGTTCGGGAACCGTACGCCTACGAGAGCCTTGCCGTCAGGCCGGGCGAAATCGTCGGCCGAAACTGGCGGTAGTCGAAAACCGCGAACCCCAAGCTTCTTCTGCAGCCGCGCTTCCAGCACCGTCTGTTCGTTGCGCATGCCAGCGGGCGGAAAGTTCCGGTCCCATTCCTCGAGTCCGGCCGCGACCGCAGAAATGGGAGCGTCACCGGCACGGAAGTCGACAACTGCGCCCGGGCCAAATAGCGAAGCGGCGGCACTGCGACGCAGGTTGCCGATTTCATTGCGGGACATTGTCATTCCTCAGGCGCGATACAAGCCGATACGGCGTCGCAGGCTCAACCCCACGCATCGAATTGGGCGTAGGCCATGCCTGGACGGCTGCCCTGCCAGCCGCGCGCCTCGCCGCGGCCTCCTCAGCGCTCTGCATCAGTGCCGCGTCCTTGGAACCAGTTCTCACCCAGTACCGCTCAGGAGCCCGGCGCACCCATGTATCCAGACGCCGGAGCAGCTCATCACGCACCTCTGCTTCGTCCTGATCGATCCGAGCCGCGCGTTGCACTACGAGGTCGATCAGCTCGTTGGCGCGCGCGATTCCGGCATCCGTCCAGTCCGGAGAATCCAGCATTCCTGGAACAAGATGACGAACAACGGCGACGAGCACCGCATGAAGAGCGCGGTCACGCGCACGAGAGGCAAAGGGCGTCGCGCTCGTCGCCTCGACAAAACGGTAAAGCATCGAATGCCAAGTGCTGAACGTCTCGAAATGCGAGCGGTCTCGCGGCTTGGCGTTATTCAGCAGCGTGACGACGAGGCCGGCCACATCTCCACGGCCGACCCGGCTGGTAGCCTGGATGTATTCGGCCATGGTTTTCGGCTGGCCATTGACCAGCATCAGTCCCAGCCTGGGGATATCCACACCAACGCTCACCATATTCGTAGCCAGCACGACATCGACAGCACCGGGCTGTTCAACCGTCACGGCCAGTTTGTCAAGCATGTCGCGGATTTCCGCCTGCGAACGACGGGAGGTCAGTTCCTCGATCTCCGAAAGCTGCCGTGCGGCGCTGCCAGTCCTTCCAGCCAGAAGCTGGAGTGTGTCCGAGACGTCGTCCTGCATGAGGACCAGTGCGCCGCCGAGCTCACGCAGTGAATTGAAATAGGCGAGCAGCGTCCAGTAGGGATCGCGCTCCGCTTTGCCGAGTGCATGCGCCGCACCGTTGAGCAATGAAGCGGACACGGCTTGTAGCGTGAATTTGGCAGAACGCCCGGCTGTCGTCAGGCCGACGTAGCGGCGACCCGGCGCGCTGCTATCAACGACGGCAAAGCCCGAGTCCGCCGCGTCGAGCCCCGGTGGAGGAAACTGGCAGGTGCTCCGGTCGAAAAGCGCGCGCACCTGCTCCTGTGCCCTGCGGATGGTCGCAGTGGAGCCAATGATCTTGGGGCGGCTCCCATTAGCGGAGAGAATGATGTCGACCGCGGTTTCGTAGAGACCCGTTAGTGTCCCCAGCGGGCCAGCAATGAGGTGCAGCTCATCCTGCAGGATGAGCTGCGGCTGCATTGCCTTGCCAACCCCGAAAAGTGCGTTCGACTCTGCTTTTCGCACGATCTGCGCGAACTTGTCGACGGTACCGAGCAGCATCGTCGGGCGCTGCGGGTAGATGTCTTCATCCACCGTGAAAACGGGGATCGGCGCCTTCGAGAGCGCGCAGCTCGAAGTGCGACACTCAACCACTACCGGATCCGTCTCCCGCCGCTGCACGTAGTCGAGGTCTGCGCCACAGCAGGGGCATTTCACGAGCTGCCTGGCTGATGGTTTGAACGGGTCGCCCCGATTGTCGAAGGCTTCCTTACGGGTATTCGGGGTTGCGTCGCCTCCCACCCAGAGGCCTAGCGAAAATGGCGTCTTACCCAGGCGGGGCTTGTATCCGGCATTTACTGTGCCGAGGCGGATGGCTTCGCACGCGCAGATGGTTGCAGCAGCGCGGATGAACTGCTGCGTCGTCAACAGCCGGAGCGTGTAACGCATGATGCAGGCAACGCCATCGCCATCCTCGGGCCGCTCTCCGACAAGCCTGCGGTGGAACGCGACCATAGCCACGAGGCCGAGATAGGCTTCCGTTTTGCCGCCGCCCGTCGGAAACCACAGAAGATCCATCACTCCGCGGTCATCATGCTTGGGGTCCAGGGCAGACTCCATTGACAGAAGCAGGAAGCCGAGCTGGAACGGACGCCAGACAAGCGAAGAGCCGCCCCACTTCCGCTGGGTCTCCATGGCAAGGTTCGCCAGCCTGAACGCCTCTGCCATTTCCGGATCCGAGCGGAGCCTTTGTGCGCCCCGACGCATCCTGCCCAGAACGCGATCGACCTCCTCCAGATGGCAGTCAGCCGTTGCGCGAAGCTCGGCCGGTATGCCCGGAAGCAGCATGCGCTGATCGTCGATCCAGGACCCATAGGCGTCGCAAAGGCTCGTGAGATGCGCAACAAGGTCATCGGTCTCGCTCGCTCCGAGAATAGCTGCGCTCAGAGCGCCGCTATCGCGCAACTTCTGGAAATGCACGGAGCCGACCGCGCTGACGGCAGGAGCAGTAGCCTCCGGGATCCAGGTGGTCCGGACAGCTTCGATTACTCCACCATCGACTCCGCGATCCCACTGCGCGGAGCAGGTGTGTCCGGTCGCGAATTCCTTCGAGTTGCGAAACAGGAGCGCATTCGATCGGTCGTCTGCATCGATTGTCGCCCTTCGGCTGGGTCGCGAAATGAGAAGGGAGTTCTGGGCAGCGCGAACGACAAGTCCGGTCTGGAAAAGCGTTGCTCGCTCAATTGCCTCGCGACTTCGCTCCGGCATCGAACCATTCACTAGAGTAATCGTCGCGAGGGTTCCCCCCGGGAATAGAAGAGCACGCACGTTCAGACGTACCCCGTCAACACCCACGTGTTCAAGAGGAATATCTCGTGTGCCCGGAGAAAGTTCCACGGAAATGGGGCGCATCGCCACGGGGACGCGCACCCACCTGCCCTTTTCTTCCGGGTGAGGTTCGTAGCGCCCGCACGTTACCTCCACGAGCACGGAAGGCGTGCCTGCTACCGCAGCGCAGGCGAACGAAATGCCCGCAGTCGATGGCCGACGCATCTGGGCGGCAGGCAGCTGTGAGGCATCATCAGCTTCTTCACCGGCGTTGCTCTCTCCTCCCGCAAGGGCGAGACGTTCGTCCTGATCGGGCGGAACGGCCGTGTTCTGCGGCCAGAGAATCCCTGTGAGATAGACATCGGAAGGCCTCGCATCGATCGATTCATCCGGATGCAATGGACCAATCAGGTCTTCCGCAAGGCGCGCGGTCAGCACATCGCGTGGTTGCATCAGCGAGACCTCAGCGGTGCGAGTGACAGCGAGGAAAGGAGTGGCGCGAAGAGAAAGCCACTCGACTTCCATGGTTCGAGCATGTTCTCGAGTACAGGACTATCAGGTAAGACGACCATCGTGCGCAGGCCCATCGAACGGCCGTGCCCAAACCACACGATATTCTTCTGAAGTTGATAGGCGATGCGACTGATATCCATGCGGAATCCTTCACTCATGCCCGCCAGGCGCTGATCGCCGCTGCTCAGCACGAAACGCCAGCCCAATGGTTCCTCGGCGCGTATGGCCATGTGATCACGAAGTGGCTGGGCAATCCATGCGTGCTGGGCTGCAAGCGCCTTTTCCTGAGACGAGAAAAAAGGACGCCCGACCAGTCCTGCCGGCTCAATGTCGAAAGGCCTTCCGACTTCGACCTGGATATTGTTTCCGGTTCGGCGCCAGACTCTATCCTGGGTGTACTGACCGTGTGCTATCCCGGCTGTGCCAACCAGGAGGCGGTCGCGCGGGCGCGTTGCGCCTACGAACAGCACGCGTGCCTCTTCCCCTGTCTCGTCGGCTGCCATGCGCTCCTGCAGAAAAAGGTACACGGTAGACGCCTCACGCCCCTTGCTCGCATGGATCGTGCCTAGGATTGGACCGGCGAGCCCGAATTCTGGCGAGCAGAAAAGCATTGGCGGGTTTGACCTCGCCAGCGCCATGCGCAACCTGTGGAGATCGAGCACAAGCCTGGATTCTGCGGCGACCTCGAAGCAGCGCTGCCACGCTTCGTCGCAGCCAAAGGGAGCTTGCACGTTCCGGTCATGCCAGCGCTTCTCGAACTCGGAGCGGGTGATGCGCCTCGACGTGAAATCCCAGAAAAGATGAGCAGGCCACGGGCGGATGCAGATCGGCAGACCGGATAGGCGAAGGCGATGGGGATGGAGTCCGGCATAGCTCGATGCAATGAGGACGTCCAGGCGGCTACGCATCAGGACGAGGGTGTCTTCAGACAACTTGTCGATCCGAAGATCTGCAGCTCTACCTGCATCAGCATGGGCGAGTCGCCTTATCTCGCGCCTCATGTGCTGTTCCAGATCTTTACGGCCACCGGCGAGAAGTTCCCTGCGGAGATCGGTAAATATCGCCAGCAGATTGGGATCCTTTGTCCGGTGTACGGTGGTCAGCTGAAGCTGACGGAAACCACGCTCTTCCAGCTCTTCGAGCAGGTTCGTGGCACCTGTCTCATCCCGATTCTCCGAGAAGTCATAGATGGCCTGCGCCCTGTCCGCAAACACCGAAATACCGGCTTCTGGATTGAGCGCATCAATGATGGTGAGTATGAGATCGGCGCGCCTCCCGATAATGTCCTGTGCTTCATCAACTATCAGGTGTTCGACGCGGGCGAGGTCGTCCCGCACATCGGGGTCATTCCGGATGAGGTGCCTTGCCCGATCGATGTTGTCGTCAAAACTTCCTGTCAGCTTGGCGTCGTTCGAATAGCCGGACTGGACCGCCCAGGCAAGTGCGTCGAGCGTGATTATGCGAATGCTGGCGGCCTCCGCTGGATCATCCAGCGCACGCGCAATGCGATTGCGAATCTCGACGACAGCGGTTCTCGTAAAGCTCACCAGCCAGATTCGGGTTGCTGATATACCACTGTTAACGAGCGCCGCTACACGCGCACATGCAGCGTGCGTTTTGCCGGTTCCCGGTCCTGCGTCAACGATCAGTCGCGCTTCGGGCGGCTCGCCGACCGGGTCGGCCTGCCAGGTGGGAGCATTGCTTCGAAGATCTTCCGATTCACGCGGGGATCCACAGACGGGAGCCGGTCCTGCAGCGGGATGAGGAACTACCACGCGCTCGGTCGTTGACGCCGGAGGCATCTCGGCAACCCGGGCTTGGCCGCCAATCTCGATCGAGCCCTTCACCAAGGGCCATAGCTCACCTCTGAATGTCACGGCGGGCCCGCCATCCAGCTCTCGCAGCGGCCGCTGGATCGTCGCAATGACCTGGCCATTCCGCCTTACGCGGACTTCAATTTCCCCTGACACGCAGCCACCCCTGTTTGCGTGGGCCGGAGCCTATCCCAGCCTTTGGTACGTCTACGAAGCCACTATGTGCAAATGTCGCACGCTGGTGATGAAGTCCTCAAGCGTTGTCAGCTCGGGCTGAACCGATTCCGGGAACTTCTGGGCGAGAGGTGCCGGAATGACAAGGCGAACACCCGCGGCTTTCATTTCGGCAAACTGGGTCTCGGATACGCCCTCCTGAAGCGTCAGGAGGTGCTTGACGGGAATCCGGTCAGCCTCGTTTATGACTTGCCGCCAGCGGTCCTTGCAGGTCGTTTTTACCGCGAGAAGCCTGAGATGCGCGGCAGCGAACGTCGGATCCTTGTACGCGACTTCCGAAGGAAAGAGAAAATCCGGCCGCTTTCCGGGATCGGATTCGGGCTGATGCGCAAACGTCCTGCCCTCGACCAAGCCTTCTTCCAGGAAAATCTCACGCGTCTGTAGCTCAAGTGATCGACCCGAGCGCGATTTGCGCCGCTGCAGCACGCTCTGCGCGTGAGCCACGAAATCGTTAACCGATCCGAAGCCCCTGGCTATACGCGGCCCTTCAATGGCTTCCTCGACGGAAAGGAAGATTTCGAATTCGCAATCTCTGCGCTTCACCAGGCGCTGATCGGCCCTGACACCCGTCATCGGTCGACGCTCGACAGCCTTGCGCACGATATCCATCCCTGATGGGAATGTCGTCAGCCAGCCTGGCGGCATGTCGGCCGGGGTAAGCCGGCAGGGTAACGGTCCGGTCGCCGCAGCCGTGAAAAGCGTCATCGTGGGCGAAGCGGTCGGGCGCCAGATTGCGTGCATTCCAGGCTCGATCGGCCCGAGCCGGTCCTCGATCAGATCTTCCTCGATAGGGTGATTGCACACCCAGACATGCAGATCGCCGGGACGGCCGTCGTCACGGCGTTCGAAAGCGAAGACGGCTAGCGCACCGGTACTTTCCGGATCGAGCAGTGCGGACGCTGCGCCGCCCCAGCCAGTGATGCGCGCTTCGTTCCTGGTGCCTCCAGGAACAATAATCCGGTTGTTGTACCAGACCGCGCGGACCTGCTTGTGGTCGGCGTGACTGTCGATGTATGCGTCAAAATGTACGTCTGGATTCTGCCGGGTCCGGTCCTCCAGCATGGGGAATACTTCAAAGAGCAGGTCTTTCGGTACGTAAGGTCCTGCCTGATGCGCCCTGGTCGCCAGAGTGTCGTTCGCGGACAGCCTTTTGAGGTACCAGATCCGGTTCTCTCGCGAGAACTCGCCGAGCCAGTCTGCCAGGTCAGCTATGGGCATTGCCTTGTTCCCTTCCCTTTATGGTCAATGCGGATTCTTCCCCATATAGCCACGAGGCGACGCGTTCGGCAACAGAATTGAGGCCTGAGCGGCCAGTTCCCCTGAGTGCGCACTCCCACACGACGCAAATACGCCATTTTGCGTCGGCAAGAGCCTGCAATGCCCGCGCATCCCGCTGCCTGTTGGCGGCAATCTTCTCCGACCAGAATTGCGTGCGGGTCCCCGGGAGTCTGAAGAGCGGACAGTCGTGGCCGTGCCAGAAGCAGCCATGCACGAACACGGCCGCTCGCCAACGGGCAAACACAAGGTCCGGACGCCCTGGCATGCCGCGCACGTTGACGCGGTAGCGCAGCCCCCTGGCAAAGAGCGCTTTGCGGAGCGCGACTTCGGGTTTCGTGTCGCGGCCACGGATGCCGGACATCATCCGGCTGCGAGTGGCCGCATCCACGATGTCAGGCAACTTTGCGCACCTTTGCCGGGCGCGTGAAAAGTCCGGGCTGCACCGCTTCCCCGAGTATCCAGGGGCGCATGTGCTTCGCCACTGCCTCGACAACCGGAACCACTACGGCGTTTCCAAACTGCTTGTAGGCCTGCGTGTCTGAAACCGGAATGTTGAATCGCGGGCCGCCGGACATTTCAAAACCCATCAGCCGGGCACATTCGCGAGGAGTGAGCCGGCGCGGCGGCCTATTCCCCTTCTGGCGGATGAGTACTTCGGACCCGTCCTTGTAGTAGCGGGCGGAGAGCGTGCGCGCCGTATCGTCGGGGCCGACGAGCCCGAAACCGAACCCATTGCCTTTCTCGCGATGCTTGGCCGCGTAGTTCTGCAGGTAGGTCCACAGATGCTCTGTCAGCGTATACCTGTCAGCCACCTTGGCTTTGGCCCCGCTGGTGTAGGGGGCCTCCGCTGCTTCCGTGCCGTCTTCAGGGTGAAGGATTGCGCGCAGCTTGGGACCTTCCGAAGGGTCCGGGATCACCAGATCGTCGAGGGTGAATTCATTGGCCTCGCGGAAACCCACTATGAAGATTCGCTCACGATGCTGCGGCACGAAAGAGCGTCCATCGATAACGCGGGCAGACACCGTGTATCCCAGCTCCTCCGTCAGAGTCCTGTAGATCACCTCGAAGGTTCGGCCTTTGTCATGGCTCACAAGGTTCTTCACGTTCTCCAGAAGGAACGCCCTGGGGCGATGATGTTCGATGATCCGTGCAACATCGAAGAACAGCGTTCCCTGGGCATCGCAGCGGAACCCGTGCGGTCTGCCCAGGGAAATCTTCTTCGAGACGCCGGCGATGGAGAATGGCTGACATGGAAAGCCGGCGAGAAGTACATCGTGCGCGGGGATCTCTGCCGCCGCTACCTTCGTAATATCGCCAGCAATTTCGTGATCGCAGCCAAAGTTTGCGCGATACGTCGCCTGGGAGTAGGTATTCCACTCGGAAGTGAAGATGCATCTGCCGCCAGCTGCCTCGAACCCTTTCCGGAGACCGCCAATCCCGGCGAAAAGGTCCACGAAGGTGAACTGGCTATCCATCCTCGCGACAGCAGCCGCTTTCGTTGCCGCTGCCCTCAGCGTTTCGAGCGCAGCCTTACGGGGCGGCGCTTCCCCATTCTCCCAGCGGTAGACAGTTCTTTCGGTGTAGCCGACCAGAGCGGCGGCCGCAGCGACGCTGAGTCCCGCCTGTTGCCTTAGATGGCTGAATTCTTTCTGCATTTGTCGGCCTCCCTGGGACATTTTATGACATCATGACAGCGATCCGACCCAGGGTCCAGGAAAAAATGCAGCTTACCCGACCAGAGCGCGCCAGACCCAGGAAACAGCGAGGGCTAGGACAACCCAGGGCGCCGCAAAGGCAATTCCGAGACACATTGCCGCGAAGAGCGCTGGCGCTGCACCAGCGTCCCCAGGGGTCGACGGACTGCGGTAAGACTTCCAGCTCATCGTCTCATCGCCCGAGATAGACGGCCGTGATCTGCTCCCTGCCGTGGCCGAGCTCAGCTGAAACCTGGAGACGCGCACGACGGTCGATCTCGCGCTGTTCGGCTGTCAGCGAATTCGTACAGGGCCCGCCAGCGGCGGGGGCTTCCCATCCTGTCAGCCTTCGATACAGCCATTGGGCATAGTGATGCCGTAGCCCGTGCGTCTTCGAAATCCCGGCCCGGGAGGTCACGAACTTGAAACGCTGCAGATGTTCGACGTAGCGCATGCTTCCCGGAATGAGCGACCCGCTGCCAGCCATGCGCCGCACTTCATTCAGCAGCGCACGTTGGCGCGGTGTGCGGACGGGGACCGTCCGCTCACGACCACCCTTGCACCAGGAACCTTTCAGACAGATGTGGTCGATGCGGTCGGCATAGCCCGGGCGGAACTTGAGCGCCTCTTCGCGACGAAGTCCAAAAGCCGCCTGCATCCTGAGGGCAAGGCGGATACGCGGGTCTTCTATGCGGTCGAGTGCTTCGCGGGTCATCATGATCGCTCTTGAGCGATCAGCGACGAATTCCCGGGGTCGCACACCGTAAGCAGCATTGTCGCGAGCGATGGTTGCGGGTTTTCCGACTTTCTCAGCCCACCAGCGTAGTGCGGCAAGACGATTCTTGAGAGTTCCCGCGGTGAGGCTCTCCGACTGCCATCGCAGTACAAGAAATTCAACATGTTTGGGCTTCAGCGATCGCGCTCCCATCTGGCGGAATCCTGCTGCCGAAAGTTCGTCGGCAATCTGCCTCAGCATCTGCAGGCGGCCGGCCTGCGTTGCATGGCTGCCGTCGCGGTTGCGACGGCACATCAGCGACAGCTCGAACTTCAAACACGTAGCCACGACGTGGCCCTTTCATTGGTCAGTGTTGCTGCCGATGGCGTGCCCGCGGGCACGCCAGCCGCCCAACAGGGCGCGAGGGCATGGTTCTTCATTGCCTCCTGTGAGGCGGCTGCCGCTTTGCCGGTAGGCACTGCGCGCGCAGCTGGTTCTTCATCACATTGGCGCGCTAAGGAGCGCCACACCGCCGCTTCCACGGCCCGAAATCATAAAAGTTCGTCAGATCCTCTGATGGGCAGGTAAAAAGGGATGATCGGTCACGCCGTTGCACGGCCCGTGCCAAAACAGCACAAGGGCCGTGCCGGCGGCCCGCATCGCACACGTGCTACGTGCCGACGCTCGCGCAACTTCCGAGGTGCTGGAGAGCAAGAACACGGTGCTGACATTCATGATCTCGGACAGACTTGCGGCTGGGGCTTACGCACACCCAGGCCGTCACTGGCAGTAGAAGCACCCAGTGACGGCCACCAAGTCGTCCGGTCGCTTTGCCAGCCGCACGCGCTGAGCGAACTCGCGGAACCGCGCGGACATGAGCGACCAGCTGGGGGAGCAAGTCCAGGCCAAGAAAGAAAAGGCGCCGCCACGACCAAAAGAGGCCGTGACGACGCGGGCTTCCGAAATCAGCTTTCTTCCCTGAGCTTTGCAGCGACCAATGGGAGCAGAGCCGTCCACGTTGGACCAATTCGCTCGATAGCTTCGGGGATGGTGTAACCCATCCCCTGCAGCCAGTCTGCCCTGTTAAGTACCAGGGCGGCAGCGATCTTCTCTCCGGTGGACAGCACGCCCCAGTCGCCGTCTAACGCTTCCCTGCATTTGTGCAGCAGATGAAGGAACTCGGCTTCGTCGCTCATGATCCCTACAACCAACCGCGGGCCGCAAGGCTAACGGCATGGCTTCCGCCAATGACGAAGTGGTCCAGCACTCTTACGTCGACGAGCTGCAGGGATTCGACTAGACGTCTGGTAATGGCACGATCGGCAGCAGACGGCTCGGGCACGCCGCTAGGATGGTTGTGGGCGAAGATAACTGCGGCTGCATTGACCTGCAGCGCTGTTCGGACCACTTCCCTTGAGTGAACCTGGCAACCGTCAATCGAGCCGCGGAACATCACCTCGAAGCACAGAACGCGATGTCGCGTATCGAGGAACAGACCCGTAAACAGCTCTTCGGGTTGGCCCTGGAATCGATCGATGAGATGGCTTCCGGCATCCTTCGGATCGGAGATCTGTACGAGGTTCTGTAGTCGCCGGTGAGCGATTGCTCGGGCTTCCGCGAGGATCAGCTCCTCGCGATCCGTTTCGTAGTCCGCGGGAAAGCGTTCGGGTACACCCGAAAGCGGCAGCGCGAACTGTCGGGAAAACATGATGGGATCCTCCTGCCCCGGAACGGGGCGTCGAGATGACGACCCCGCCCATGCAGGCACGGACCTGATGCTGTGTACCACCTACCTGTCTATCAGGCCCGGAACGCACGCGACAAGAAAAATCATCTCTTCCTGCATTATTTCCTTGGCAGAATAGAAGCGGTCTGCTAGTCCTTTATGAAGAACAAGAAGAAGAATAGGGCTTGAACAATTCGCATCGTCTCAATAGTCACCCAGAAGGGCGGCGCCGGAAAAACTACTGTCGCACTCAACCTTGCCGTAGCCGCTTCGACCAGAAAGCGCGTACTCGTGCTGGATCTTGATCCACAGCGCACCGCGCTCGCATGGTACGAGCAGCGGGAATCAGAAAATCCAGCAGTCATGGCAATTCACGCGGACACTGCGACCAGAACCCTGCCCGAAGCCCTCGCTCGTGCGCAGGCCGCAGGTTACGACCTCGTGCTCGTCGACACACCGGGACGCGATGCTCTGGCAGTCAACGCCGCAATGCTCGCGTCCGACTACTGCCTGATCGTGACGCGCCCAACGATCGCTGACCTGCGCGCGCAATGGACAACGGTCGAAACGCTGAAGAAATTCCCGGGCAAGCGCGCTGCCTTCGTGATGAATCAGTGCCATCACAACGGCCGGCGCGCAGACGCCGTCCGCAACGGCGCCATTGCAGCCTTCCCCTACTCCGCGCTCGACACTTTCCTTTGCAGCCGCATGGAGTATCAGGACGCCTACGGGCGCGCTCTCGGCGTTACCGAAGCTGCAGAAGGCTCCCCCGCAGCGAAAGAAGTTTCCGCCCTGTGGGGTGAAGTTCAACGCCAACTGGAGAAACAAACCGATGCCTAAAGGAACACCACCAGGCTTTGCAGGGCTTGGGGATACCAGCGCCGTGCGCCAGGAGAAAAAGCCGGTGCCCGCCCCACCAGCGAGCGCAGCAACAAAGCCCGCGTGGAAAGAACAACGCCGGGCCGTCCCGCTCTACCTGACGCATGATGCGTGGCGTCAGCTCCGCCGCCTTTCCGTGGACATCGAGCGCAGCATGAACAGTCTGCTGATAGATGGCCTCAACTTGGTGTTCACCGCGCACGGTCTCAGAACCACCGACGACCTAGGAGAATAGCTCTTCTCGTCTGTCATAGCAGACCAGAAGACCAGAAGACCAGAAGACCAGAAGAACAGCAGAAGGAAGGACAGCGTGATTGACACGAAGTGAAGACGATCAGCGCAGCCTCGCAGGACATCTGCCGGCGGACGAGGCGGAGCTCAGTGATACCGACCTCATCGAGCAGTTCAGCCGGCTCAGGCCCGATCTCCAGCGCATTGGGGGCGCAGCCTTCAGGCGTCAGCAACATGACCGGAATGTCGAACGGCAGCGCCGCGCAGCGATGAGCCCGGTTGAACGGCGGCGCGACGATGCCCGGAAGCTCGTTGAAGGCGCTGTCGAGGCCGACGAGCACCATTTCATCCACAGCGTTCTGGCCCTCTGCGCCATGCCCTACAGGCGCCCTCCGGAGGAGCAGACCGACTACGTACGCGAGTTCGGACGGAGCTCCCTGGTGCTGCAGGCCGGATATCTCCGCGATCCGCACAGCGGCCGTATGGTGAAACAGGGCCTGCCCTATGGCCCCAAGCCACGATTGCTCATGGTCCATCTGTGCAGCATGGCGCTTCGGAACCGCAGCGCGGAGATCGAGATTGACGACAGTCTGAGCTCGTTCATCCGATCCCTCGGCTTTGACGTTACAGGCGGCGAGCGCGGCACCATCAGGGCTTTCAAGGAACAGTTGCACCGTTTGGCAGCCACCCGCATGCAGATCGGGCTTTTCCGGGGGGAGGTCTCCTCCACCATCAATACGCAACCATTCGAGCGTATCGATCTATGGACACCACAGAATCCCGAACAGAAGATGCTCTGGCCCACGACGGTAAAGCTCGACCAGCAGTTCTACGAGAGCCTGAAACGACACGCGCTTCCTGTGGACATTCGCGTCCTCAAGGCGTTCTCGCAGTCCGCGCGGCAGATGGACATCGTCATGTGGCTGGGCTACCGCCTCCCCAGTCTGCGGGAGCCTCTGATGATTGGCTGGGACAAGCTCCAGGAACAGTACGGCGTCGACGTGCATCTTGCGCGCCGGTTCCGCAAAGCCTTCCACGATGACTGGAGCAGAGTCGTCGAGGTGTTCGGTAGCCTGCCGGTCCGACTCGACGACAAAGGCCTTCTGCTGTACCCCGCGGACCCCCACGCATTGCTGCTGCCACGTCGCCGAACCCGTACGAAGGCGTGAGCGGTGGCGATGCCTTCCCCGATGCGTCGGCACGCTCCCGCTACGCAGACTCCGGTACGGCCTGGGGATAAAATCCGCCGCGTAATTTCTCACCATCGTTTGCGGGCTGCGCAGACTTCGGTACGCCACTACGCAGAGTTGGGTTCGCGATGACGCAGACTTCGGTACGCGCGTGCCGGCGAAGCCGAGGCGATCCGCGCTCTTGGTGTCCCCTCAGATAGTTCTTCAGATAGCTAGTCAGATAAAGAACAAAACAGGCGCTCGGTATACGCGCCGTAAGCGACCTTGGCCCCCCGCTGCTCGAACAGCGGGGCCAGGTCGCGCACTGGGAGTGCAGTTCGGCTGCACGGATTACCGCTCTTATCGCTTTGCGTACCCTTTCGAAGACGTAGTCCGACGACATGAAGAACCGGCGCAAGCCTGCTCAGGAAACGCGTCTATGCGTGCTGGTAGGGGGCTGGACACCCACTACGGGTCGAGAGACGATTAGGAACGAGAAGAACAGGGGAATCCGGGGGATAACCTTCTGACGGAAAAGACAGATTTCTCCCCCTATGCATGGGGCAAAGACTGGTGGCATAAGCTGGGCGAAACCTGGGGCGAGCGACTGAGGGGCACACACGAGCAGGCGAGCGGGACGCTGGCCGCCTGCAAGCCACGTGGGTTGCTTCTTGGCTTCGCGCCCTGGGGTGACAACCCCGGAGCGGCAAGTCGCGTCCTGACGGGCGTCTACGACGCTCTGGTGAGGGAGTGGCGGAAAACCCTGTCAGCACACCTGTCCCGGCCCCTGCCCGACCATCTGGCGGAAAAGCCGGGCGAACGCGTCGGCGACCTCTACTCTCCCGAGGAACTCAACAAGATACGGTGGGGCGAGCCCGTAGCTTCGCTCGAGGAGTATCTGGAAGCCACGCGACACTTCCAGCGCTACGTCGCCGCCTGGCAGAAGGACGGTCGGGATGCGCTGGCTGATGAAGACGCCAAAACCAACGTCGTGGCGTACACGAAGGCCGAAGACGCGGAACCGAACGCGCAGGGCTATCTACGCTACCTGCGGAAGCGGCACCCTTTTTTCAGGGACGTCCTTGAGCCAGGAAGCAGGGACACCGGTCTGGACGTTCATCTGAACGCGGATGCCCTCCGACGGCATGCGTTCGTCGTTTCCAGCACAGGCGGCGGCAAGTCCGAATTGCTGAAGGTACTGGCCCATGAGCTCGCAGCCACAGACGCTGGCGTTCTGGTCATCGATCCGCACGGCGAACTTGCTACCGATGTGGGCAGGTTTCCGGACTTCAGTCGCGACTGGAGCGGCCGCCTGGTCTACCTGGATGCCGCCAACCGCGCCGTACGGCCGTGCCTCAATCCGCTTGCGGGCTTGCAGGACGATCGCGACCGCGACGAGGCTGGCGAACTGGCAGACGCCCTGCAGGAACTCCTGGAGGACACGAATACGACGGGCGCAGGCAGCAGTCTCCACATGCGAGTCATGTTCAAGAACTGCCTCCGCGTCCTGCTCCGCACCAGAAATCCGGATCTGCGCGGGCTCTACCGGTTCATGAACGACGCGGACAACGGCGATCTGGTGGATCTCGGCAAGCGATCCGGTAACGAGATGCTCGCCGCGTACTTCGCGCACGACTTCAATGCTCCAGAGCGCGCCGCGACAAAGATTGCTCTGCGTTCCAGACTCCAGGAAATCATGGATGGCGACAGACTGCATCTGTTCTGCGGCGTACCAACCGTCGATATCGATAGGCAGCTCGCCGCCGGCCAAGTTGTCATCCTGAATCTCGGAGGCCTGGATGCCAAGACAGCCGAAGCGCTGGGTCGCTTCACGATCGCGCGGCTGTTCAGCATGGCCAAGCGTCGCGCAGATGTACCACCGGAAGAGCGCCGTCCCGTGTTCGTCATAGCCGACGAAGCGCACCTCTATCTGAGCCGCAGTGCCGGAGACATTCTCACGCAGACGCGCAAGTACGGCATTCACCTGATAGCCGCGCAGCAACGCACGGATCAAGGCCACCCGGACGTTCAGAAGCTCCTGATGGCACTCACGGCCGTAAAGCTGGTGGGCATCACCAGTCAGGATGCCGCGTCGCGCCAGGCCTTCGGGCGCGTTATGGCCATACCGCCAACGCTGCTTCGCCAGCTGCAGAAACACCAGTTTGCGCTCTCCATCGACGGCGCGGAACCCGCAATCTTCTGGCCCCGCTCCGACCTGGTGGGCGATGCGGGCAGGATGCCGGCCGGATTGTGGGCGGAAGTCCTCCAGGAGCAGCACCGCCGCTACTACCGCAAGCCGGGCGCAACGGCTGCACCCGACGATGGCGAGCGGGATACGCCTGACGCCAGTCCGTCACGGCTTTTCCCGGACGCATGAGCCTGGACATCGAGGCACTGGTGCTGCTCGAACGCTTCCGCTTCCTGACGCGGCAGCAGATGCGCGACACACTCGGCTGTAACGCTGATCACCTGGGCGAAGTGCTACGCAGCCTGGAAAAACGGCGAATGATCGGTGCCGTCAGGCCGGGCTTCACACCGGGTGCCGGACGGGCGGCACATGTGCACTACCTGCAGAAATCGGGCGCCTCCCTTGTCGCGGAGGTGCAACGCCGGGACCTCGAAACCCTCACCTGGTGCGAAAGCACTCCCCAGCTCTCCCATGACCTTGCGCACCGCCTTGCGTGCGTGGACGTGCACCTGTGGCTGGCACGCATCCTGGGCGATGCGCTTGCCGGCTTCCTGCCGTACTACACCATGCAGAGGACGAACGACGGTCCGCGGCACGCTTCACGACTCGTCATCGACGGGAAAGCCTTCGTTCCCGACGCGCTATTCCTCATAGAGAAGGCCGGAGAGCGCTTCGGATACGTGCTCGAAGTGCAACGAGCCAAGGGTCGCGCGCAGTTACGTGACCAGCTGGCAAAGCACGCGCACAGCGTGCGCGAGAAGCTCGCAGCACAGAAGCTCGGTGTCGACGCGGTCGCCGTCATGTATGTAGCGGAAGACACACGGGATCTTAAGGTAATTCGCGGCGCAGCGTTAAGTCTCGCACCGCTAAGGGGATGCCTGTTTGGACGCACGCTCGGCAGCATTACAGAGCCGGCAGGTGGCTTCAGGGACGGCTGGGAGGCGCTGGCATGAGCACGTCGCGACAGAAGGGAAACAGCGGCGCTGGTTTCCTGCTGCTGATTGTCCTCATTTCGTTCTATCTCTTGTGGCTGGGCCCTGGCAAAGCGGGGCGTCTATTCCCGTTTGCCCAGCTTGTCGCCGGCATCACGGTGGGCATTCCATTGCTCATCCTGGCTTTCATCACGCTGGTAAAGGTGTCGCATGCGGCGTCGCGACTCATAGTTGAACACCAAAAGCAACAGGAACAGCGACAGCGAGCCATCGACCACAAAGCACAGCAGGAAAGGCAGCGATTGGAATGGGAAACCGCGCAACAGCGTAAGGCCGAACGGGAGCAGCTAAAGGTTGAGATCATTGAGGCCGCGAAACGGGATTTCATCGATCGCGTCACCGACAAGTGAATAACTAGTATCGTCAGCAACGTGGTTAGTCCAGCAGAAATTTGGGGGCCGCATGCAATCGTTCGCGTCGATTGTCGAAGACAATGAGCAGTTTCAGCTCGCGAAGGGTAGGAGGAAGCTAGACGAGCGGGAGCAGGCATTGCTCAACGCTGTGTACCACGTTGCGGAATTTGAGCTTTCCAAGCTACGACTCAGCTATACGAGAAAGGCTGCCGAAGCGAAGCAGGAGCGCGAGCGCCGGAACTTCATGCGGATAGCACTCACTTTGGTGGGACCAGAGGGACGAAGAGCTGCTATCGGCTTCCTAACCCGCCCATACATTGACTACTTCAAGCCTCCCGAAATCCTAGAGGCTTCGACAAGTGATATGCCGGCCGAAGCTAAGGATGCCGAGCCAACGCCAAAATCAAACTCCGCTCCGCACTCGTCCGGGAAGAAGGACCAACCATATCGCTCAATGGTTGAGGCGTTTACTGGATGGCCGAAAGCAGCCTTGTTATTTGTAGAGAGCTCTTTTGCCCGAATGAGCCCCCTCACTACGGCGGTGTGGTTTGCAATCGTAGTCGTAGGCGCAACTGCATTTGGCTGGGCTCAGAGAACATACCTAGTCGGAACTTACGATTATTTCAAGCAAAGGGCAGCGCAAGTAGATGTTGCAGAAGAGCAGCTGCGGGAGGCAAAGACGCGAGCGGAAAATGCGTCACTCGAGAAGCGATCGACCGAATTGGAACTTTCCGCTGCGAATAAGGCCCTTGAGGCGGCAAAGAGAGATCGAGCAACGGAGCAAGCAGAATGGCAGAGGCGTCTGCAGGAGCTGCGCGATGATAACCGGAAAACGCAGGAGCTTTTGAGTAAGAACGCAGGTGAAGCGGTGCAAAATAAACTTGCCGCTTTGGATGCCAAGGTGACGGCATTTGAAACCGCGAAAGACGAAGCAGTGAAGGCTCGCGACGAGGCAATTGCCAAAGCAGAAGGCCTTGCGAGAGACAAAGAACTGCTGGAGTCAAAACTGCAGGAGATCAAGAGAGATTTGGAGACCGAAAAGCAGACAGCGAAGACAGAGAAGGACCGGGCCGACGCAGCACAACGGGGTGCTACGAATGGTCGGGCTTTAGCAGCGTTTTCAAATTCGCTGATCGCGCTGGTGTCAGAAGTCTTCTTCGATAAAAGAACGCGGGAGGGAGAACTCTGGCAGCGTCGCAAGGAATTTCAGGCGAAGTTCGATCAGCTTAGCAGTGATCACGCCAGCGCACTCGATTCGCTCGGAGTCCCGAGGAACCTTCAGTAGCGATACGCTATGAATGCTCGATGGCGAGGGTTCTCTACTGCGCGAGTCTGGCGGTCATGCCCGACTCTTCCGACCGGCATGAGCGGTGCCATTCGACCCACCGCTAGCAGAGCTCTCCATCGACGCCACGTATTCTTGAAGTGCATTTGCCGAAATGAGCCGACGACGACCGGCTTTGAAGCTGCGCAGTGAGCCTTTACTCATTGCGACATATAGATAATTGCGCCCGAGCCCAATTGCTTCACAGGCTTGCTGCACGGTATATGCGAGCTTGGCTGACGGCTTTTCCATGCCATGTGTCTTTCGTTGTTGATGACGCTACGACAGCGCAGTTGGCACTGCATTTGAGAATTGATACGACCGAAGGGCGGCCAGACGTTCGACCGCCTCAGCCTTGTGTTCCGGCGCAAGATGCGCATACCGCAGCGTCATCTTCAGATCGGCATGCCCTAGAAGTTCCCTGACCGTGTTGAGGTCCACTCCGGCCATGACCAAACGAGACGCGAAGTGATGGCGGAGATCGTGGAAGCGGAAGTTCTCGATACCCGCGCCTTTCAGCACCCTACTCCATGCAGTCTTTGGATCGGACAGGTTGAAGACCATGACCTCGTCCTCGGATTGCTCTCGCCAGCGCGCGAGCACCTTCAACGACTCACTGTTCAACGGAATGTAGCGCGCCTTGCCGCTCTTGGCGTAACCCGCACGTACTGCGAGTGATCGTGCACAGAAATCGATGTCGGCCCACTTGAGAGAGGTGAGCTCGCCTCTCCGCAAACCGCTGTTCATGGCTGTCAGGACCAGAGGAGTCAGATGGTCTCCATAGCCGGCCTCCGCGATGGGCGCCTTTGCTTTTCGTCCGCGCTCTTCGCGCCATGCGTTTGCCCGTAGACGAGCTTCGCGCATTACGTTGTCACGTACCGAAAGCGCCTCTCGCAAGCGAGCCTCCTCGGCGGCACTTAGGAACCGGACTACTCCGATGGCATCGGTCTTAGCGGGCCTGACGGCAGCAAGTGGATTTTCCTGCAGGAACTTCCACTCCACGGCCTTGCGAAAAGCGGAACTGAGTGACGCAATGTCGCGATTGCACGTGTTGGCCGAAATGCCATCTTCTATGCGCCTGGTCCGCCATTTTTCGATCTGCCACGCCGTAACTTCTCGCATCGGCCGGTTGAGCAGGTCAGGAAACGTGCTTCTGATGCGTTCACAGCTTCCCTCTGCCCACTTGAACCGCGCTTTGGCCCACGGAAGGAATTCGTCGTCAAGGAATGCACTGAGCGTCAATGCGCCGGCCCTCGGGCGCGCCAGCACAGGGGCTCCATTGGCGGCAACGTCCGTCAGTATGGCAAGCGATCTGACGCGAGCGGCGTCCAGGGTGAGCACCGGATATCGCCCTAGTGCAATGGACGTGGAACGCGACCACTGAACATTCCACGCCTTCACGCCTGATGGCTGGACTCGCAGGAACAGGCCGGGAACCTTGGCATCCCACAGACGGTACGGTTTCTCCCGTGGCTTGGCGGCGTCTAGCAGCTTGCGGGTCAGTATGGTTTTCGTGCTCTCCATGTTGCCTCCTAACAGCACTGTAACAGCTAGTATCACGCTGCCAGAGGACAGTAGGGGACACAAGAGGAAAGTAACCTACTGATTAAAAAGTGTGCAGGAATCCGCGCCAGAAGCATTCATCGCATTCGCAATGCGAAGGTCGGGAGTTCGATCCTCCTCCGCTCCACCACTCATTCAGTGTCGACGAACCCTCGAAGGTGATCCTTCGGGGGTTTTTCGTTTTCGGGGCTCGGAGGACGGCGCAACG
>Ga0105239_10002501_pt1 | contig 23399 bp, 22 predicted proteins | sample KBSC44metaG_FD_92761 | JGI IMG/M metagenome (GOLD analysis project Ga0105239, IMG submission 92761) | Corn rhizosphere microbial communities from Kellogg Biological Station, Michigan, USA - KBS C4-4 metaG | ecosystem: Host-associated > Plants > Roots > Rhizosphere > Soil | place: Michigan, USA... | reverse complement strand
GCGACGAACTCGCGTATATTTTGGACGGTCCGCTCGGGGAGCTGGCACGGCCTACGCCAATCCGCGATGCGGTCAGCGGTGAATTGCTGAGGGGATAGGGGATGTCTGCGCAGGTCCAATCCAAACTCGCGTCGGCGACGCTGCCATTGCTCGCCGACACCGAGCTCGTGCGCTGCTGCGCCTGGCGCAATGGTGCGCCGATCAGCGCGGGCGAGTTCATTGCCGACGTCGCGGCGCTCGCGAGGCTCCTGCCAGCGGCGCACTACGCGGTGAACCTGTGCGAGGATCGTTATCGTTTCCTTGTCGCGTTCTGCGCCGTCGTGCTGGCCGGACAGACCAATCTGCTGCCGTCCTCGCGCACGCCACAAACCATCGCCGAAACGCTGCATGCGTATTCCGGCAGCTACGCATTGGGCGAACGTCCGCTCGAACCGGCGCCGGCGCGGCAATTCGTGCTGCCGGAAAACCTCTGCCCGCGCGCGGGCACGGACATCCCGGAGATTCCGGCGCAACATGTCGTGGCGATCGCATTCACTTCCGGCAGCACCGGCCAGCCGAAAGCAAACCCCAAGACCTGGAGCAGCTTCTGCGCGAGCAGCGCGCTGAACGAGCGCCTGCTGTGCGCGGATGGCGCGCCGAATATCGTCGCGACGGTGCCGCCGCAACATATGTACGGCCTCGAGCTATCGGTGCTGCTGCCCTTGCGCAGTCGTGCCGCGGTGCACATCGGTCAGCCGTTCTTTCCCGGCGACATCGCCCGGGCCTTGCAGTCGGTGCCGTCGCCGCGCCTGCTCGTGACCACGCCGGTGCACCTGCGCGCGCTGCTGCGCGCCGCACCCGCGCTGCCGGACCTCGCCGCAATCGTGAGCGCGACGGCACCGCTCGACCGTGAACTGGCCAGTGCAGCCGAAAGCCGCTACCGCACTGGCGTGATCGAGCTGTTCGGTTCCACCGAGACCTGCGTGATCGCACAACGGCGCGCGGCGCGCGGCGAACCCTGGCAGCTTTACGCCGGGATCACACTGCATCCGCAACCCGACGGCACGCTCGTCGACGCGCCGCATTTTGCGGCGCCGACCGCCCTGCAGGACATCGTCGAGTTGCTGCCGGAGCAGCGCTTCGCGCTGCGCGGACGCAACAGCGATCTGCTCGAAATCGCCGGCAAGCGCGCTTCGCTCGGCGATCTGACGCGTCGTCTGCTGGCGATACCGGGCGTCGTCGACGGCGTGATGTTCGTGCTTGATGCGGATGCGACCGGCATCAACCGGCTCGCCGCGCTGGTGGTCGCGCCCGGAATGCGTGAAAACGATGTTCTGCACGCGCTGCGGCAGGCAATCGATCCGGTGTTTCTGCCACGGCCGCTGCGTTGCGTGGCTACGCTGCCGCGCAACGCGACCGGCAAATTGCCGCGCGTGGATTTGCTCGCGCTGCTGAAGAGCTAGCCGCTACTTCCACTCGCCAAGCTTGAAGTACACCGGCTGCACCACGCCGGACGGCCCGGACAGCTGCTGCATGATGTTTGCAGGGATCGCCGAGCGGTCGTCGACATACAGCCGTGTCGGCCCTTCATTCGTCAGCACGCGCACGAAGTAGAGTTTGCCGCGCTTGCGGTATTCCTCCACGGTTTCGCTGCCTTGCTGGCGCACCGTCACGACCGGCAATTCGGACGCCTCGGCGGCGGCCTGCACGTCGGCGGGCAACCCTGGGCTCTCTGCAGATTTCGATACCGGAGCACTCGGATCGGCGGCGGTCGGGGCGTTGGTCGGCGCGGAACCGGGTACTGCGGGCGTGCCCGGTTCATTGAGCGTCGGCGGCGCCTGCACCGGCGGCAACGTGTCGTTCGCGCGATCCTGCGCAAAAACGCCGGCGTAACCTCCGCACAGAGCCAGCGCCAACAGAATGGTTTTCATCGCACTCCTCCTTTTGCGACCGAGCATAGCATGGTCTGCTCTCCACGAATTTAGACTGCAGCCGCAGCGTTATCGTTGCAAAAAACTTTCCACTGTCCCAAGCTCGCCACCCTCTTGTTCCGCTCGTGTTTATGTCGCGTCCTACTCTCGTCCTGATCGACGGCTCCGGTTATCTGTACCGTGCATTTCACGCCCTGCCGCCGCTGATGAACCGCAGCGGCGAGCCGACCGGCGCGCTGTTCGGCGTGTTCAACATGGTGCGTCTGGCGCTGAAGGGAAAACCCGATTACATCGCGTTCGTCGTCGATGTGCCAGGCAAGACGTTCCGCGACGACATGTATGCGCAATACAAGGCGCAGCGTGCGCCGATGCCGGACGACCTGATTGCGCAAAGCGGACCGATGCTGGAGCTGATCGAGGCGCTCGGCCTGCCGATCCTGCGCGTCGACGGAGTCGAAGCCGATGACGTGATCGGCACGCTCGCGCTGCAGGCGCAGGCACAAGGCATGGATGTGACGGTGTCGACCGGCGACAAGGACCTCGCGCAACTCGTGTCGCCGCACATCAAGCTCATCAACACGATGACGAACACGACGCTGGACGAAGCCGGCGTGGTGGCGAAATTCGGCGTGCGCGCCGACCAGATCGTGGACTACCTGGCGCTGATGGGCGACAGCGTCGACAACGTGCCGGGCGTGGAAAAGTGCGGGCCGAAGACAGCGGCGAAATGGCTCGGCGAATACGGCACGCTCGATGGCGTGATCGCGAACGCGGACAAGGTTGGCGGCAAAATCGGCGAGAACCTGCGCGCAGCGCTGCAGCAGTTGCCGCTGTCGCGCGCGCTGACGCGCGTGAAAACCGACGTCGCTCTCGACCTGCAGCCGGCGGATCTGAAGTTGCGCACGGCCGATACCGGCAAGCTGCGCGCGTTCTATCAGCGCTACGAATTCAAGGCCGCATTGAAGGAGCTCGAGGAATCGGCAATGGGAGAGACGTCCTCCGCGGCGGCGGCGGCGGCGGCGGCGGCGCCCGCGGTTCCGCTTCCCGATTCCCGATTCCCGATTCCCGAAAAGCATTACGAACTCGTGCTCACCCAGGCGCAGTTCGACATCTGGCTGCAGACGCTGGCCGCCGCCGACCTCATCGCCATCGATCTGGAAACGACGAGCCTGGACCCGATGCGCGCCGAAATCGTCGGCATCTCGTTCGCAGTGGAACCGGGTCGCGCCGCCTACGTGCCGGTCGCACACGAATACGCGGGCGCGCCCGTGCAACTGGCGCGCGCGACCGTGCTGGCGGCGCTGCAACCGCTGCTCGAGGATGCGCGCAAGGACAAGGTCGGCCAGCACCTGAAGTACGACATGAACGTGCTGTCGAGTTACGGCATCACGCTGCGCGGTGTGCGCTACGACACCATGCTGGAGTCCTACGTGTTCAACTCCAGCGGCAATCGCCACGACATGGACACGCTGGCGAAGAAGTACCTCGGCTACGACACGCTTGCATACGAGCAGGTCACCGGCAAGGGCGCCAAGCAGATTCCATTCGCGCACGTCGATGTGCAGCGCGCCTGCGAGTATGCGGCCGAGGATGCCGACGTCACATTGCGTCTGCATCGCGCGTTGTGGCCGAAGCTGGAAACCGAGCCGAAACTGGAGTCCGTGTTCGCGGACATCGAAATGCCGCTGGTGCCGGTGCTCGCGCGCATGGAACAGACCGGCGTGCTCGTCGATACCGGCAAGCTGAAGACGCAAAGCGGCGAGCTGGCCAGCCGCATGCTCGAATTGCAGCAACGCGCATTCGGCATCGCCGGGCGGCATTTCAGCCTCGACTCGCCGAAGCAGCTGCAGCAGCTGCTCTACGACGAACTGAAGCTGCCCGCGGCATTCAAGACGCCGAGCGGCCAGCCGTCGACGAACGAGGAGGCGCTGGAGGCGCTCGCCGACCAGCACGAATTGCCGCGCCTGATCCTCGACTATCGTTCGCTGGCGAAACTGCGTTCGACCTATACCGACAAGCTGGCCGAACACGTCAACCCGCGCAGCGGGCGCGTGCACACGAGCTATCACCAGGCCGTCGCCGCGACCGGACGGCTGTCGTCGAACGATCCGAACCTGCAGAACATCCCGATCCGCACCGAAGAAGGCCGCCGCATCCGCCAGGCGTTCATCGCACCTGCGGGCTACCGGATCCTCGCCGCGGATTACTCGCAGATCGAGCTGCGCATCATGGCGCACCTGTCGGGCGATGCCGGTCTGCTTGCCGCATTCCACGGCAACCAGGACGTGCACCGCGCCACAGCCGCCGAGGTTTTCGGCGTGCCGCCGGAGCAGATCAATGCAAATCAGCGCCGCGCCGCGAAAGCGATCAATTTTGGCCTGATGTACGGCATGAGCGCGTTCGGCCTCGCCCGCCAGCTCGGCATCGACCGCGGCGAAGCGGGCGGCTACATGAAACGCTATTTCGAACGCTATCCCGGCGTGCAGGCGTTCATGAACGCCACGCGCGAGCAGGCGCACCGCGACGGCTACGTGGAAACGCTGTTCGGCCGCCGCCTGTATCTGTATGAAATCAACTCGCGCAACCAGGGTTTGCGCGCGGGCGCCGAGCGCGCCGCGATCAACGCGCCGATGCAGGGCACCGCCGCGGACATCATCAAGCGCGCGATGATCGTGGTCGACGCCTGGCTGCAGTCATTGCGCGATGACGCGCGCATGATCATGCAGGTGCACGACGAACTCGTGTTCGAGGTGCGCGAGGATCGCCTTGCGCAAATCGAAAGCGGCGTGCGCGAACGCATGGCCGCGGCGGCCGAACTCGCGGTGCCGCTGGTGGTCGATGTAGGCGTGGGCGACAATTGGGACGAAGCCCATTAGTTCTTATGACAAATCGGCCTATGTGCCGAAGGTCATGCGCGACGATGGCTTTTCGCATGCAAGCGCTTGATTAAGAAGTGCATGAATCGAAACTGAATTCGTATGCAGCGCAAAATCCGCGGCCTTGAACTTTTCCGCGGCCTCCTCATCTAAGTTTCCAGGCGCGCGCAACGGCGCCTGGTCTATTCACCTCCCTGAGTAGACCCCCGAGGACCGATCCCTCCCCAGGTTGGTCTTCGACCCCGGCCCCGAGAGTCCCCCCTAACTCTCGGGGCATTTTTTTCCCGGCGTGTATACTTTTACACACGTCACGCCAGATAGCCGCCGTCCACCGCGCAGCTCGAGCCGGTGATGTAGCTCGCCGCGGGCGAACACAGGAACACGATCATCGGCGCGATTTCGCCCGGCTCGGCGATACGACCGAGCGGAATCAGGCGCAGCATGGTTTGCAGAATGTCCTGATTCTGCGTGAGCGCGCTGGCGAACTTCGTGTCGGTAAGGCCCGGCAACACGGCGTCGACGCGAATCTTCAGCGCGGCGAGTTCCTTGGCGAAACCCTCGGTCAGCGAAATGATCGCCGCTTTCGTCATCGAGTACACGGCCTGACCCGGCGCCGCGCGGCGGCCGTTGACCGAGGCCACGTTGACGATCGCGCCGCCGCGCTCGCGCATCATCTGCGCGGCCTTGCGCGTGGTCTGGAAGTAGCCACGGATGTTGACCTCGACGGTCTTGTCGAACGCGGCCATGTCCATGTCGAGCATCGGCCCGAAATACGGATTTGTCGCGGCGTTGTTGACGAGGATGTCGAGCACGGGATTGTGCTCGGCGATTTTTGCGAACAGCGCGTCGATTGCCGCCGCATCGCCGATATGCGCGGCGATCGCGATGGCTCTGCCGCCTTCGGCGCGAACCTGCGCCGCGACCGCATCGCAGGCGTCCTGGCGCCGGCTCGACACGATCACCTGCGCGCCGCAGCGGGCGAGCAATCGCGCGGTGGCCAGGCCGATGCCGCGGGTGGCGCCGGTGACGAGCGCGGTCTGGCCGCGCAGATCGAACAACTCATTCGCATCCATCGCACGCAACCTTGGGAACCTCTGAACAAGCGTCGCGAGCGAAGGCAGCTTGCGCGACGGCGGAGCGCAGGAACCGGAGTTTACTCGAATGTAAATGAGGATTCCGAGCACCGCTGGCGCGCAAGATGTCGAGCGCAGCAGCTTGTTCAGAGGTTCCCTGGCTGAGCTAAGATGCGCCATTACAAACAAGGGGACGTCACGTGGATCAGCGGCGCGTGCTCATCACTGGTGCGGGCAGCGGCCTCGGCCGCGCCCTCGCCTTCTGCTTCGCCGAGAACGGCTGGCGCGTCGCCTGCGCCGACATCCGCCGCGAGCGCGCGCAGGACACGGTGCGCCTGATCACCGAATTCGGCGTCGGCGCAATGGCCCTGACGGTTGATGTCGGCGACGACGCATCGGTGGAAGCGCTGCGCGACGAAGTGCTCGCGGCATGGGATGGCGTCGACGTCGTCATCAACAATGCCGGCATCGCCAGCGCGGGCGGCATCGCCGAAACGACGCTCGATGACTGGCGCTGGACCCTGAACATCAATCTGCTCGGCGTCGTGCGTGGCTGCAAGGCGTTCCTGCCGGTGCTGCTCGAACAGGGCAATGGGCATATCGTCAACATCGCCTCTTTCGCCGGTATCGCGCATGCGCCGCGCATGGGTGCGTATTCGGCGAGCAAGGCCGGCGTGATTTCGCTGTCGGAAACGCTGCGCGGCGAACTCGCCGTTGCCGGCAGCGCGGTCAAAGTGTCGGTGGTATGTCCGGCCTTTTTTCCGACGAACCTGATGGAAAGCTCGCGCGCTCCGGAGCGCGACAAGGCGATCGCCCAGAAGCTCATGAACACGTCCGGCGACAACGCCGATTCCGTCGCGCAAAAAATCTATCGCGGCATACAACGCGGCGAGTTTCTGATTCTGCCGACGAAAACCGAACCGCTGCGCTGGCGCATCAAACGCTTCCTGCCCGAAATGTTTTTTCGCAAACTCGTGGACACCGTGCGCAACGGAGGACGCTCATGAGCAAGCTGCTCATTTATGGTGCGAATGGCTACACCGGAAAACTGATAGCCCGCGAAGCCGCAAAACGCGGCCTCAAGCCGCTGCTCGCCGGGCGCAATCGCGACGAGATCGACGCGCTCGCAGCCGAACTCGGCCTGACCCGCCGTGTGTTCGAACTGAACAATCCGGCTGAAGTCACGCGCAATCTCGAAGGTGTCGCGATTGTTCTGCACTGCGCCGGACCGTTTTCGCGGACCAGCGCACCGATGCTCAAGGCTTGCCTGGCGGCGAACGCGCATTATCTGGACATCACCGGCGAGATCGATGTGTTCGAAGCCTGCCACCGCGCCGACGAGCGCGCGCAGGAACGAGGCGTGGTCGTGCTGCCGGGATCGGGTTTCGACGTCGTGCCGACGGATTGTCTCGCGGCCATGCTCAAGCGGCGCCTGCCCGATGCCACGCATCTGACCCTTGCATTCGAAGCCGGCGGCGGACCGAGCCCGGGCACGGCAAAGACCAGCGTTGAAGGCATGGGCCGAGGTGGACGCGCGCGCATCAACGGTGAACTGACCACGGTGCCGCTCGCCTGGAAGCACCGCGACTTCCTGCGCGACGGCAAGCCGCGCAGCGCGATGACGATTCCGTGGGGCGACGTCTACACCGCGTTCGTGTCGACCGGCATACCGAATGTCGAGACATACCTCGCGATGCCGCCGAAGACGATCCAGCGCATGACCTGGATGCGCTACATCCAGCCGCTGCTCGGATTGAAGCCCGTGCAGGACTACATGAAGCGCAAGATCGAGCGCACCAATCCGGGACCATCCGACGAGCGGCGCGGCAAGTCGGACACGTACGTCTGGGGCGAAGTGCGCAATGCGGCCGGCAAGGAAGCCAAGCTCGCGCTGATCACCCCGAACGGTTACGACCTTACCGTCACGGCAGCGCTCGGCATCGCCGAGCATCTGCTGCGGCACCTTGGCCAGCTCGGTGGCGGCTATTTCACTCCATCGCTGTTGATGGGCGCCGATTACGTGTTGCGGCTGCCGGGAGTGAAGCTGATCGAGTGACGCCGGCCATGATCGCGTCGCGCCACTGTGCATCTCGCGCCGCGCCGTCGAATTGCAGATGCGCGCCGCTGCCGGTGCGTATGCCGAGTTCGGCATAGAGCTTGCGCCAGTCCGGAAACTCCTTCAGCGCCGCGAATTCGCGATAGCGCGAAGCAAATGTCTGTACGCCGAGCAGTTCGTCGAGCTTGGCGACGAAGTCGTCGGGCCGCCAGTCGGTGTAGGCCGGCAGACAGCAATCGCGGAAGCGCGACAACGCCGTTTCCAGGTCGAGCTTGCCGCCACTGGCACGACGCAGGTCGCGGTCCACGGTCAGCCAGTAGGCAGCGCCTGACCAGTACACGCGACGGAATGCGTGCGTTTCGTGCATGTTCGCCGCCGCCTGCTCCAGGGTGTCGTCATATTGCGCTTTCGCCGCGTCGGCGAAACCCTCACGCAGGCGATCCCACGCCTGCGCGGGCGTCAGCAGTCCGGAACGTCCGCGCAGCACGTTCTGGTAATAGGTCGCCAGGCCTTCGGCAAGCCAGCTGCCGCGATCGCCGAGATACGGGTGCATGAGATGGCTGAGCTCGTGCACCGCGACCCAGCCCTTGTCGAATTCCGTCGCCGGTTGCGCCGGATCGACGAGCAGCTGCAGGGCATTGCCCTGGCCGCGCACCGACTGTCCGAACACCACGGCTTCGCCATGCCGCGAGGTGACCGGAATCATCAGCACCTGCACATCGGGCAGCGGCAAGCGGCCGTAAGCGCTGAGCACGGCGCGCGACACCCGCGCGAGCCACGCGCGCAGCTTCTCGCGCTGCTCGGCGTCGATGCCGTGCAGGACGACGAAACGCAGCTGCCCGCCCGGCAGCGCAATGCGCTCCTCGTCGAAATGGCCGATCGCGACGGCGGCCGCCCAGTCGGGCGGCGTATGCGGAATGTGGAAACGTATACTTTTGCCGTTGCGCGCCTGTTCGCGCCACGGCGCCGAAAGCGACCAGCCGGCCGGCAGCTCGATGTCGATATCGGCGCCGTCCGCATCGCTTCCGTCGACACGCAGCAGCCACAATTGCGGTGCGGCGACGAGATCGTCGCCAAGCTTCCAGCCAATGTCCTGCTTGTGTTGCGCCGCGATGGCGCCGATGTCGGCGCGGTAGCCCAGGCATTCGCCGGCGCGCCAGTCCCGCGCATTCCAGCCGTCATCGTCTGCCTCGAGCGCGCGATCGTCACTGCGGCGCACGTCGCTGACGAAACGCATCGCCCATTCCGAGTCGGCGGCGAAGCGCACGCGCGCATGCGCCGCATCGAGACAGATGCGCACATTCATGCGCTGATTCGGCGCGTCGAACACGGCTGCATAGCGCGGCATTTCCGCGCGCAGCGGCAGCATGAGCATCAGCAGGGATAGTGCCAGAAGCCGTCGCATCCTTGACCTCGCAGCGTCCACGTCCATAACAGATTGCACAAATGCCGCAGAAGTTGCACGTGCCGTTCCGTCCATCTCCCTTACAATCGCGGCGATGGATGTTTCGTATCTGCTGAACGATCTCAACTTGGCGCAGCGCGAAGCCGTAAGCGCTCCGCTCGGCCACTATCTCGTCCTCGCTGGGGCAGGCTCCGGCAAGACGCGCGTGCTGACTCACCGCATCGGCTGGCTGCTCGAAGTCGAGCACGCTTCGCCGTGGTCGATCCTCGCCGTCACGTTCACCAACAAGGCCGCTGGCGAGATGCGCGCGCGCTGCGACACGCTGATCGCACAGGGTACGCGCGGGCTCACGGTCGGCACGTTCCACGGCATCGCCCATCGTCTGCTGCGCCAGCACTGGCGCGAGGCGAAGCTGCCGGAGACGTTCCAGATCCTCGACAGCGACGATCAGCAGCGCGTGATCAAGCGTGTGATCGCCGGGCTCGGCCTCGACGAGGCGCGGTTTCCGCCGCGCCAGGCCGCATGGTTCATCAACGCCGCGAAGGATGAAGGCAAGCGGCCCGACGCCTTCCATCACGATCCGAATCCGCTCACGCGCACGCTGCTCGACATCTACCGCGCCTACGAGGAAGCGTGCCAGCGCTCCGGACTCGTCGATTTCGCCGAACTGCTGCTGCGTTCGCACGAGCTGTGGCTCAACGACGCGGCACTGCTCGAACACTATCGCAACCGTTACCGGCACCTGCTGATCGACGAGTTCCAGGACACCAACACGATCCAGTACGCGTGGCTGCGCGTGCTCGCCGGCACGAGCGGCCAGGTGTTCGTGGTCGGCGACGACGATCAGGCAATCTATGGCTGGCGTGGCGCGCGCGTAGAAAACGTGCAACATTTTCTGCGCGATTTTCCGAATGCCACCACGATCCGTCTCGAACAGAACTACCGCTCCACCGGCACCATCCTGCAGGCGGCGAACGCGATCATCGCCAACAATCCGCATCGCCTGGGCAAGCAATTGTGGACGTCCGGCGAAACCGGCGCACCGATCTCGCTCTACGCTGCCTACAACGAACAGGACGAGGCGCGCTTCGTCATCGAGCGCATCCGCGAACATGTCCAGCACGGCGGGCGCGCGAACGATTGCGCCGTGCTCTACCGCTCGAACGCGCAGTCGCGCAATTTCGAGGAACAGCTGATCCAGCACGACATCCGCTACCGCGTCTATGGCGGCTTGCGCTTCTTCGATCGCGCCGAGATCAAGGACGCACTCGCCTATCTGCGGCTGGTTGCGAACCGCCACGACGACAGCGCGTTCGAACGCAGCGTCAACACACCGCCGCGCGGGATCGGCGAGCGCACGCTCGACACGCTACGCCAGCGGGCGCGCGCAGAAAAGAGTTCGTTGTGGGATGCGACAGTGCACGAGGTGGCTGCAGCCGGATTGGCAGGCCGCGCCAGGAATGCTCTGCGCGCATTTCTCACATTGGTCGATGAGCTGGCAAAAACCTGCGCTGCCGACGGCGCGGCGCCGCTGCCGCTTGCCGAGCAGATCGATCACGCAATCCAGCGTTCCGGCCTGCGCGACTTCTACGAAGCCGATTCGCGCGGCAGCGCCGAGTCGCGCGTGGAAAACCTCGACGAGCTCGTCAACGTTGCCAGCCGCTTCGAACGCACTCCGGAAGACCTCGAAGCCGGGTTTTCCGAACTCACTGCGTTTCTTGCCCACGCCGCGCTCGAAGCCGGCGAGACGCAAGGCGAAGCCTGGGAAGACTGCGTGCAGCTGATGACACTGCATTCGGCGAAGGGCCTGGAGTTTCCACTGGTGTTTCTCGTTGGCCTCGAGGACGGCCTGTTTCCAAGCCAGAAATCCCTCGACGAACCCGGTCGCCTGGAGGAAGAACGGCGGCTGGCCTACGTCGGCATCACGCGCGCGCGGCAGTCGCTGGTGCTGTCCTACGCCGAATCACGCCGTCTGCACGGCGCGGAAACCTACAACCGACCCTCGCGTTTCCTGCACGAACTGCCGCGAGAACTCCTGCATGAGGTGCGCCCGCGCGTGCAGGTCACGCGGCCTTTATACGCCGGCCGCTTCGTCGACGATGGCGGCGCTGCCGCGCCGATCAAGCTCGGCCAGCGCGTGCGCCACGCCAGCTTCGGCGAAGGCGTCGTCATCGACGCCGAGGGTTCGGGCGCGCACGCGCGCGTACAGGTCAATTTCGAAAACGCGGGAGCGAAATGGCTGGTGGTTGCATACGCGAATCTGCTGCCGCTGTAGCGCTCCGAGAGCAAAGCTTCCGTGCGGCCGCGCCGCCCGGGTTGCTTTTTGCTCGCGCAAAAAGTAACCAAAAACGCGTTTGGAGCACCGCCCATGGGAGGATACTCACAAAATTCTCGATAGGGGAGTTCAGGTTCCACGTAGGGAACCCTCGTTCAGGGTTGAATGGCTACACCGGGTTCTGCGCAACGCTCAAGGTTGGAACGGCGTAGCTGCACTTTCTTCTACAACCTTCCAGACTTGAACTGAATACGCGGTGGAACCCTTCGACCTGAGCGACACCCTCCTACGCGGAACTTGCACGCCCTCACAATCCTTTGCACGAGCAACGAAGTAACCCGGCCGGCCGCAGGGCGGACGGAAGCTCTGCTCCAGAGAACCGATATACTCGCAACCATTGCAATCGTTTGAGACTGGTCATGCGCCTACGACAGATCATGTTCTTGTTTGCGCTCTGCGCCTTCCTCGCCGCGTGCGGCAACAAGGGTCCGCTGGTGCTGCCCGACAAGACTCCGCCGGCGCAGCCGTCTCCGGATTCCGACCAGAAGTGAAATTGCGCTTTACCAAGATGCACGGAATCGGCAACGATTTCGTCATCGTCGACTGCCGCGCGCAACCGCTGGGGTTGAGCCCGGCGCAGATCGCGATAGTCGGTGACCGCCACTTCGGCGTCGGCTTCGATCAACTGCTGACAATCGAACCGGCACGCGACGCGGGCTGCGCGTTTCGCTACGACATCTACAACAGCGACGGCTCCAAGGCCTTGCAGTGCGGCAATGGCGTGCGCTGCGTGGCGGCGTGGCTGCACCGCGCCGGTGCCCTGCGCGTGGGCGCCACACGCCTGGAAAGTCCATCCGGGCCGATCGGCATCGACGTGCTCGCGGATGGCCGCGTCCGCGCGGACATGGGCGTGCCGCGTTTCGCCCCCGCGCAGATTCCGCTGCGGATGGTTGCCAGCGATCCGTATTGGCTGGTGATCAACGATTGCGATGTCGAATTCGGCGCCGTGTCGATGGGTAATCCGCATGCGCTGATCGAGGTCGCCGATGCGGCTTCGGCGCCGCTGGATTCGATCGGTGCGGCACTGTCCACCAATGCCTGCTTTCCACAAGGCTGCAACGTCGGCTTTGCGCAAGTCGTCGATCGCACACACGTGCGCCTGCGCGTGTGGGAGCGCGGCGCCGGCGCGACGCTGGCATGCGGCAGCGGTGCCTGTGCCGCGGTTGCAGTTCTGCGCCGGCGTGGCAAACTCGACGCCGACGTGAACGTTGCGCTGCCGGGCGGCGAACTGCAGATCCGCTGGGACGGCGACGACCAGGCAGTGTGGATGACCGGCCCGGCGCAATTCGTGTTCGAGGGAGAAATCGAAGTATGAGCGACACCGCCGTCAAGGACGGTCTGAACCCGATCGAAGTCGCGAGCTTCCTGCGCCGCCATCCGGAATTCCTCAGCGAATATCCCGATATCGCGCTGACACTGATGGTTCCGCGCGATCAGGGCGCGACCACGTCGCTGGCCAGCTACCAGCTCGAAGCGCTGCGCGACAAGAACCGCGAACTGAGTCAGCGCCTGCGCGAACTGATCGAGATCGCGCAGGAGAACGAACAGCTCATGATCCGCGTGCATGCGCTCGCGCTCGCGCTGATGCGCGAACGCACGTTCGGCGATTGCGTGCGCCGCGTGATGGCGACACTGACCGAGGATTTCCGCAGCAACCAGGTACGGCTCGTGCTGTTCCGCGCGCCGAGCACGGATCTGCCGGTGGCCGAATGGCTGATCTCCGCGCCGAGCGGCGCGAACGAACTGCCGGCGTTCGCGGAGTTCCTCAAGCGCGGCGAACCGCTGTGTGGCCGTCTGCTGCCGGAGAAACTCGAATTCCTGTTCGGCCGGCACGCCGGCGAAGTGCGCTCCAGCGTGTTGGTGCCGCTCAACGGCCACGGCATGCTCGCGATCGGCAGCGATGATCCGAACCGCTTCCATCCGGGCATGGGCACGGTGTTCGTGCGCCTGATCGCCGAGGCGATCGGCGCGGCGGTCGCGCGTTTCGATCCGCAATGAGATGAGCGCGTCGTCGCTGCAGGTCAGCATCGGCAAGTTTGTCGATTACCTGCGCAATGAGAAACGCTATTCGCCGGCGACGATCGCCAACTACACGCGTTCGCTGAACCAGCTCTGCACGCAGCTGCAAGCGCTGCATGTCGCGCGCTGGCGCGACGTGCGCACCGACCAGATTCAGGGATTCATCGCGAAGACGCATCGCGCGGGGCTGTCACCGGGATCGCTGCGCGACATGTTGTCGGCGTACCGCAGCTTCTATCGCTGGCTGGCGCGCGAAGGCGAAGCGGCGACCAATCCTGCGGTCGGCGTGCGTTCGCCGAAGTCGCCGCGCAAGCTGCCGCAGGTGCTCGACGTCGACGAAGTTTCGGCGCTGCTCGATTTTGCCGCCGACGATCCGGAAGCTGTGCGTGATCGCGCTTTGCTGGAACTTTTATACTCGTCCGGCCTGCGCGTTGCCGAGCTGACCGGCGTGCGTTGGCGCGACCTGGACCTGGCCGAAGGTCTGATCCGCGTCACCGGCAAAGGTAGCAAGACGCGCATCGTGCCGGTCGGGGCCAAGGCGGTCGCCGCGTTGCAGGCGCTGCGCGAACAGGATCATCCCGCTGCCGATGACCCGCTCGTGCGCGGGCGTCTCGGCCAGCCGCTGACGCCGGCCGGCGTGCGCCAGCGGCTGCAGCGCCGCGCCAGGGACCAGGGCGTGTGGAAGCGCGTCTATCCGCATCTGCTGCGCCATTCCTGCGCGAGCCACGTGCTGGAATCCTCCGGCGACCTGCGCGCGGTGCAGGAACTGCTCGGTCACGCCGATATCGGCACCACGCAGATCTACACGCACCTGGATTTCCAGCATCTCGCGCGCGTGTACGACGCGGCGCATCCGCGGGCGCGACGGCGCAAGTAGAGCGCGCTTGGAATGGCTGCCGCCCGCCCCCACGTTTAGCCGTTCCACCGCAACGGGGCAGCCATGTCCGACACCTTTCACGCCACGACCATCGTTTGCGTACGCCGCGACGGCAAGGTCGTCATCGGCGGCGATGGCCAGGTCACGCTCGGCAATACCGTGGTCAAGGCCAATGCGCGCAAGCTGCGCCGGCTCGGCACGGGCAACGTGCTCGCCGGGTTTGCCGGCGCCACCGCCGACGCGTTCACGCTGTTCGAGCTGTTCGAAGACAAGCTGACCAAACACGGCAACAACCTCACGCGTGCCGCGGTCGAACTGGCCAAGGATTGGCGCACCGACCGCCGCCTCGGCCGGCTCGAAGCGATGCTTGCCGTCGCCGACCGGGACACCAGCTTGCTGATCTCCGGCAACGGCGACGTGCTCGAGCCCGAACAGGGACTGATCGCCATCGGCTCCGGCGGCCCGTATGCACAGTCCGCGGCGAAAGCGTTGCTGGAAAATTCCACGCTGTCGGCGCGCGAGATCGTCGAGAAGGCGCTCAAGATCGCCGGCGATATCTGCATCTACACGAACCACAACATCACGATTGAAGAGCTTTGATGTCCGAACTTACTCCCCGCGAAATCGTCAGCGAACTCGATCGCTACATCATCGGCCAGAACGCGGCCAAGCGCGCGGTCGCAATCGCGCTGCGCAACCGCTGGCGGCGCATGCAGCTCGACTCTCCGCTGCGCGATGAAGTCACGCCGAAGAATATCCTGATGATCGGGCCGACCGGCGTCGGCAAGACCGAGATCGCCCGGCGCCTCGCGCACCTCGCCAACGCGCCGTTCATCAAGGTCGAGGCAACGAAGTTCACCGAGGTTGGTTACGTCGGCAAGGATGTCGAGCAGATCGTGCGCGATCTCGCCGACGTCGCGGTAAAGATGGCGCGCGAGCAGGCCAAGGCACAAGTGCGCTCGCAAGCCGAGGATCGCGCCGAGGAGCGCATCCTCGACGCGCTGCTGCCCAAGCGCCAGTTGCACGGCTTCATGGGCGAACCGCAACAAGCCGATACAAGCGATTCGGAAACGCGCCAGAAACTGCGCAAGCAACTGCGCGAAGGCGCGCTTGACGAGCGCGAGATCGAGGTCGAAACCCAGGTCAACGTCGGCGTGGAAATCATGGCGCCACCGGGAATGGAGGAGATGTCGCAGCAGCTGCGCGGCATGTTCTCTTCGCTGGCCGGACAGAAAACGCAAAAGCGCAAACTCGCGATCAAGGCGGCGCGTCCGCTGCTGATCGACGAGGAGGCCGCCGCACTCGTCAACGACGAGGAGGTCAAGGCGCGCGCGCTGACTGCGTGCGAACAGAATGGCATCGTGTTCATCGACGAGATCGACAAGATCTGCCAGCGCGGCGAATGGAGCGGTGCCGGCGTGAGCCGCGAAGGCGTGCAGCGCGACCTGCTGCCGCTCGTGGAAGGCTCGACCGTGTCGACCAAGCACGGCATCGTCAAGACCGATCACATCCTGTTCATCGCCTCGGGCGCGTTTTCGCTGGCGAAACCGTCGGATCTGATTCCGGAACTGCAAGGCCGCTTCCCGATCCGCGTTGAGCTGTCGGCGCTGTCGGCCGCTGATTTCGAGCGCATCCTGACCGAGCCGCACAGCGCGCTCACCAAGCAATACAACGCGCTGCTCGCAACAGAAGGGGTGACGCTGGAGTTCGCGGCAGACGGCGTGAATCGCCTCGCCGAAATCGCGCACACGGTCAATGAGCGCACCGAGAATATCGGCGCGCGGCGCCTGCACACGGTGCTGGAACGCCTGCTCGACACGATTTCCTATGAAGCCCCCGACCGCGGCGGCGACACGGTGCGCGTCGATGCGGCGTATGTGGACAGCCACCTCGCGGCGCTGGTGCAGGATCAGGATCTGAGCCGCTACATCCTCTGACGCGGCCGAGCCGGTAGAATTCGCGCATGGTCATCAAACATCACCACGAAGGCAACATCGTGCAGTTCCGCGGACGCGGCACGCGCGCGCAGCTGCGCGAAGCTCTGCAGGAACGCGCCCCGGTGCAGATTGCACGCGAGCGCGTCTCGCCCGGACTCGTGCACGGCTATGTGATCGGCATCGCCAGCGAATTCTGCCTCGTCGCCGAAGTCAGCGAGGCCATGCGTTTTGACGGATTCATCGCGCTGGCGGTCGGCGACATCAGCGCCGTCGAGCAGGATCCGGGCCGCATTTTCGTGGAACGCGCGCTGCAGCTCAACGAACAACAGCTGCCGCAGCTCGCGGATTTCCGGCTCGACAACTGGCAGGCGATTGCCGAATCCGCGGCGCGCGAAACGCCGCTGATCTCGCTGAACATGCTCGACGACGAACTCGGCGAAGTCAGCTATGTCGGCCGCCTCACCGGCAACGAGCCGGGCGCGCTGACCCTGCAGGAAGTCGATCCGAATGCGAACTGGTATCCGGACACCGGCGCCTACGATTATGCGGACATCGGCTCGATCGGTTTTGGCACCGAGTACATGCTGATGCTGGCGCGCATCGCCGGCGTGCCGCCGGTGCCGTTGCCGCCCGAAGCCATGCCGGCCTCGTGAACTCGTCCCATAAGCTGCTGCGCTCGGCGGCTCGCGTTCCGGCGGTGCTCGGAATCCTCATGTACTGCCCGTGTACACTCCGGTTCCTGCGCTCCGGCGAAACGCAATCCGCCTTCGCTCGCGACGCTTCTGGAACGAGTTCGTGAGCACGAGTCCGCGCGTTACTGCGCTTACCCTCCATCGCGCCTCGCACCTGCTCGAAGTCGGTTTCGACAGCGGCGAGACGTTCCGGCTGCCGTGCGAATATCTGCGCGTGCATTCGCCGAGCGCCGAGGTGCAGGGCCACGGTCCCGGTCAGCGCGTGCTGCAACATGGCAAGCGCGATGTGAACATCAGCACGATCGATCCCGTCGGCCACTACGGCGTGCTGCTCACGTTCGACGATGGCCACAACACCGGGATTTTTTCCTGGTCCGTGCTGCACGAGCTCGGCCGCAATCAGGAAAAAAACTGGCAGGATTACCTGGCCGCGCTCGCTAGTGCGGGGCTCAGCCGCTGAGCTGGACCGGCGCGCGCTCCTGCGCCTGGAAAAAGTCGGCGGCGCGGAAACCGAACAGCCGCGCCAGCAGCAATTCCGGGAAGTTCTGGATCTGCGTGTTGTAGCCGAGCGCCGCATCGTTGTAAACGCCGCGCGCGGATTGCACGCGATCTTCGACGTCCACGAGTTCGCGTTGCAGTTCGAGAAAATTGCCGCTCGCTTTCAGCTCCGGATAGCGCTCCTGCAATGCGAGCATGCGCGTGAGCTGTGTCGCCAGTTCGCTTTCGACAGCGCCGCGCTGGGCGACCGATGCGCTTGCCTGCGCACGGGCGCGCACCTCGGCCACGGCACTGAGGGTGCCACGCTCATGCTCGGCGTAGCCTTTCACCACGGCGACGAGTTGCGGCACCAGGTCGTGGCGGCGCTGCAATTGCACGTCGATGTCGCTCCAGGCCTTGCGCACGCCATTGCGCGCGGCGATCAGCTCGTTGAACGTGATCAGCACGAAAGCGAGCAGTGCAATCGCGGCGAAGCCGATGAACCACAGCAGCATGCCCAGTCATCCGGCAGGTTTTGGGCGATAATACGGCAACGTCACAGTCGAGGCGCGCCATGCCCGAAGCACCCGAAGTCGATACCGACAAACTGCGCGAAGCCATCGACGAGGAAATCGAGAAGGAAGGCGGCACGCTGCTGCGCACGATCGCGGTGACCACCGCGATCTTCGCCGCGGTCGCGGCGATCGCTTCGCTGAAGGCCGGTGGCAGCGCGAACGAGGCGCTGGCGCTGAAGACCGAAGCCACGCGCTTGCAGGCCGAAGCCTCGGACAAGTGGGCGTATTACCAGGCCAAGAACCTGAAGTCGGCGGTCAATGAAGTGTCACGGACGATCTATGTCGCTCTCGACAAGCCGGCGCCGGAAGAACTCGCCAGGAATCAGGAGAAGTTCGCCGAGGATCAGCGCAAAGCCAGCGAGGAGGCGAAGGAGCTGGAGAAACAGCGCGATGAGAAAGGCGCGGAAGCCGATCATCTGATGCATCATCATCATTTCTTCGCGCAGTCGGTCGCGCTGCTGCAAGTCGCGATCGCACTCGGCGCTGTCGCCGCCCTCACGCACAAGCGCATCGTGTGGGTCGGCTCGGTGCTGCTCGGGTTCGGCGGCGCCGCACTGTTCGGCTACGCGTTTTTCTGAAGATGGACGAAAGGAACACCACGCATTTCGGCTATCGCGACGTTCCCGTCGCGGAGAAGGAAAAGCTCGTCGGCCGCGTATTCACGTCGGTCGCGGCAAAATACGACCTGATGAACGACCTGATGTCGTTCGGCGTGCACCGGCTGTGGAAGCGCTGGTTCGCCGCGACCAGCGGCGTGCGCGCCGGCGATGCGGTGCTGGACCTCGCCGGCGGCACCGGCGATATCGCCGCGCTGCTGCTGCCGCTGGTCGGGGCGCAAGGTTCCGTCGTGCTCGGCGACATCAACGCGGCGATGCTGCGCACCGGCCGCGATCGCCTGATCGATCGCGGCTGCGTGCGCAACCTGCACTACACCCAGCTCAACGCGCAGGCGCTGCCGTTTCCGAACGGCTGCTTCGACGCGGTGACGATCGCATTCGGCTTGCGCAACGTAACCGACAAGGAAGCCGCGCTGCGCGAGATGCAGCGCGTGCTCAAACCGGGAGGACGTGTACTGATCCTCGAATTCTCCGCGTTGCAGTCCGATCTGCTCAAGCCGCTGTACGATTTCCACTCGTTCCACGTGTTGCCGCGCCTGGGCCAGCTGATTGCCGACGATGCGGAAAGCTATCGCTATCTCGCCGAATCGATCCGCAAGCATCCCGATCAGGCGGCGCTCAAGACGATGATGGAAGCGGCGGGATTCGCCAAAGTCGACGTGCGCAATCTTTCCGCCGGCATCGTGGCCATCCATCGCGGTTATAAATTCTGACGCGCGATGCGCGTGCTCGTCACCGGCGCGAGCGGTTTCATCGGCGCGCGTGTCGTCGCGGTATTGCGCGAGGCCGGACACGAAGCGGTAGCAGCCATGCGCCATGGGTCGGCGCCGGGCACCGTCGCCTGTGATTTCTCGCGCGATCTCGATCCGGCGGTATGGCAACCGCGACTCGCCGGCATCGACGCCGTGGTCAACTGCGCCGGCATCTTGCGTGAAGCTCGCCACGACACCTTTCAGCGCGTGCATGTCGACGCGCCGCTGGCACTGTTCCGGGCGTGCGAAGCCGCTCAGGTGCGCCGCGTGATTCAATTGTCCGCGCTCGGCGAACCCGAAGACGGCGAATTCATCGCCTCCAAGCATCGTTGCGATCAGGCGCTGGCCGAACTCGACCTGGATTGGCTGGTGTTGCGGCCGGGCCTCGTCTACAGCGCGCACGGCGCCTACGGCGGCACGACCTTGCTGCGCGCTTTCGCGGCGCTGCCCGGTGCGATCATTGTTCCCGGCGATGGCTCGCAGCGAATCCGTCCGCTCGCCCTGGAGGATCTCGTTGCCGCGATCGTCGCGGCCCTGCGCCGACCGTACGCGCAGGCACAGATCATCGAACTGGTCGGGCCGGACGTGCTGAGCTTGCGCGACTATCTCGTCGCCTGGCGGCGCTGGTTCGGCTTGAACGCGCAACGTACGTTCACCACACCGCGCTGGCTGGCGCACCTTGTTGTCGCGATCGGCGAGGCATCGGGTCGCGGTCCGCTGTGTCGCGTCATCGCCAATCTGCTCGAACGCGGGCGTGTTGGCGGCGCCGACGCGCTCGCTTGCACGCAAGCGCTGCTCGAACGAGCGCCGGCGTCGCTGGCGCAGGCCTTGGCAAAACGCCCGAGCGACGCACGCGACTTGCTGCAGGCGCGTTGGTATTTCGTGCGGCCGTTGCTGCTGGCTACGCTGGCGCTGACCTGGATCGCTTCGGGCATCGTGGGCTTGTCGATATCCGCTTCTGCAGCCGCGGCTGCGCTGCCCGCGTGGTCGCCCGCGTTCGTGGAGGCAACGAGTTGGGCCTGCAGTGCCGCCGACCTGACGCTGGGAATCGCGCTGCTCATTGGCCGGGCCACGCGCGTCGTGCTGGGCTTGATGCTGGTCATGGTTGCGCTCTATACACTCGGCATTGGCGTGCTCGCGCCGAGCCATTGGCTCGATCCATTCGGCGGCTTGCTCAAGAACTTCACCCTGGCTGCCGTGGCGGCAGCACTGCTGACCATGGATGCGCCGCGCCGATGAATGCCTACGCCCTGCTCAAGTTCGTCCATATTGTCTCGGCGACCCTGTTGTTCGGCACCGGCCTGGGCACGGCGTTCTTCCTGTGGATGAATCATCGCAGCGGCAATGTGGCCGCGATCGCGAGCGCGGCGCGCCTGACCGTGCTCGCCGATGAGCTGTTCACCACGCCGGCGGTCATCGTGCAGCCCCTCAGTGGCATCGTGCTGATGCGGATGGCCGGCTATTCCTGGCACTCGTCGTGGCTGCAGGCGGCAGTCGCGCTGTATGTGCTCGCCGGTGCATGCTGGCTGCCGGTCGTCGTGTTGCAGTTGCGCGTGCGCGAGCTGAGCGCCGCGGCGTTGCGCGCCGCCAGTCCGCTGCCGCCCGCGTATTTTCGCTGCATGCACTGGTGGTTCGCGCTCGGCTGGCCGGCATTTCTCGCCGTGCTCGGGGCGTTCTGGCTGATGATCGCCAAGCCTGACCTGTGGTGAGCCGCTTACGCTCTTACGAAATTTAACGTCCGCTCAAGCTTTCGGCAGGGTGCGCGGCGCGGGTGCGGGCGGCATACTCGCAAATCTTCCTCGATCTGCCGGAATTCGCCATGCGCGCACTCGTGTTGTTTTCCCTGCTGGCATTGACTTCGATCGTCGCGCCGGCGGCCGAACCCGATGATGGACACAAGACCGAGGACAAATCCGAGACGCCGAAAAAACCGGACGCTCCGCCGCCGGAAAAAGCGTCCGTCACTTCGCACAGCGTGCAGGTCGGCGGCCGCAGCATTGCCTACAAGGCCACCGCCGGCACGTTGCTGATTCGCGACGACAAGGACCGCGCCGACGCGAGCGTATTCTATGTCGCCTACACGGCCGATGAAAAAGATTCCACAAAGCGGCCTGTTACCTTTTTATACAACGGCGGCCCGGGCTCGGCGAGCATCTGGCTGCACATGGGTTCGTTCGGCCCCGTGCGCGTGGCGACGGCAAGCCCGGAAGCGACCGCGCCGGCGCCGTACCAGCTCGTGCCGAACGGCGACAGCCTGCTCGACAAGACCGATCTCGTGTTCATCGACGCCATCGGCACCGGTTTTTCGAAAGGCTTGCGCAAGGAAAAAAGCAAGGACGACAAAGACGACAAGGACAAGGACGACAATCCGAACAAGCGCTTCTGGGGCACCGACCAGGACATCGACGCGTTCGGCCGTTTCATCGCGCGCTACATCACCGTCAACAAGCGCTGGAACTCGCCGAAGTTCCTGTTCGGCGAATCCTACGGTACGCCGCGTTCGGCCGGCCTGGCGAAATACCTGGAAGACCACGGTGTCGCGCTCAATGGCGTCGTGCTGCTGTCATCGATACTGAACTACGGTTCGCGCCTGCCCGGCCTCGACAATGACTACGTCAACCTGCTGCCGACGTTCGCCGCAACCGCGTGGTATCACAACAAGCTGCCGAGCAAACCGGCAACGCTGGAACCTTTCCTGAGCGAAGTGCGCGATTTCGCGCGCGGTGACTACTCGGTCGCGCTGAACAAGGGCCAGGATCTGGGCGACGCCGAACGCGATACCATTGCGCAGCGCATGGCGAAATACACCGGCATCAGCGTGGCGTATCTGAAGGAAGCCAATCTGCGCGTGAGCCAGCCGCGCTACCGCAAGGAGCTGCTGCGCGACGAACGCCGCACGCTCGGCCGCTACGACGGCCGCTTCGAAGGCATCGACAGCGATGCGGCCGGCGAAAACCCCGAGACCGATCCGTCCGATACCGCGATCCGCGGCGCGTTCACCGCGGCGTTCAACGATTATCTCGGCCGCGAACTCAATTACTCGAGCGACACGGCCTACGTGGTCATAGCGAACGCAATTCAGGACTGGGACTGGAAACACAAGGTGCGCGGCCAGCAGCGGCCCGTGCAGGTGCCGATCACGGTAGGCGATCTCGGCGATGCGATGCGCGCGAATCCGCATCTCAAGGTGTTGTCGGCGAACGGCTATTTCGATCTTGCCACGCCGTTCTTTGCGACCGAATACGATCTGGGCCACATGGACATCGAGCCCAAGCTGCGCGGCAATCTCACGTTCACGTATTACGCGTCGGGGCACATGGTGTATCTGAATCTCGACGCGCTCAAGCAGTTCAAGCAGGATCTGGCGAAGTTTTACGACAGCGCCACGCCGTCGCATTGAGCACGGCGGAACCGCGCTGAGATCCGCGCGCAGCCGCCGGTCGCGGCACTGCGCCGCGCCATAAACTTGCATCGAACGGGGCGCGTCCCGAACCGCTTGAAAAATACCTGCCTAGGATATATTATTCGCGGCAGTTATCAGCGTGGCAATGAAAATGTCCGACAAGACCAGCTTCGGCTTTCTCGTGACCGACGTGACGCGCTTGCTGCGCACGATCTTCGACCGGCGCGCGGCACGCTTCGGCCTGACGCGCGCGCAATGGCGCGCGCTCAAGCGCCTGCACCACGAGCAGGGCATCACCCAGAACGAACTCGCCGAATACCTGGAGATGGAACCGATCGCGGTCGGCCGCGTGCTCGACCGCCTGCAAAAGGCCGGTTTTGTCGAACGCCGTGCCG
>Ga0105239_10002500_pt1 | contig 23406 bp, 19 predicted proteins | sample KBSC44metaG_FD_92761 | JGI IMG/M metagenome (GOLD analysis project Ga0105239, IMG submission 92761) | Corn rhizosphere microbial communities from Kellogg Biological Station, Michigan, USA - KBS C4-4 metaG | ecosystem: Host-associated > Plants > Roots > Rhizosphere > Soil | place: Michigan, USA... | reverse complement strand
TTTGCTTCTTTTTTACATGCAATAAAAGATAGTAACAAGGTTGAAGCAAACATGCATTTTAAACGGTTCAATTTTTTCATAAGTGGTAGTTTAATGTATGGTTTATTGGTAAACTATTCGTTGGTAAGCGTGAAGTTGAGCCTATTTACATAGTTTCCGGTAGCAGCATCGATATTGAACATTTTTCCTGTGTTTTTCAAGTGGAGACAAAGTGAACGGCTTAGTTATTTTTATAAAGATAATTCTGTGAGTATTTAATATTGATAATATATTATCATACTATAGCAGTAATTTATCAATATTTCATATGGTGTGATAAAAAACACAAGCAATTATTGTATTTATAATAACGAAGTCATGAATAATTTTCAATGCTAGAAATACAACGCTTGGAAATAATTTTTCATTCCTTTAAATCATAAGGCAAAATAGTGTCGATTTTTATTAGCGTATTGTTCGTTCAGACATGATATAATTCGATCCGTTTAGTTGGGCAACGGAAATTCTCTAATGAAAGTCAATTAGTTAAAAGGGAGAATTCCTAGGAAAAAGAACAAAATAAATATCAATTTCCTTATTAAGCCATTTTTTAATACTTTCGCCGCCCTCCAAATCTTTATTGCTTTATCTCCCTGACATGAAAAAAATTTTATACGGAATTGATTTTGGGACAACCAACTCAGCCTTGGCTATTTATGACGAGGAAACGAAAGAAATACATAGCACCATTATTATTCCTTCGCTTATTTATTTCTATCATCAGCCTAATGCAGCAAGCGGATCAAATTACGTGGTAGGTGAGGATGCAATTACTGCCTACCTTAACGATGGCATGAAAGGGCGTTTTATTAAGTCCATTAAGCAAGTGTTGTCAAGGAGCAGCTTCACAGAAACCCGTATTCACAATAAGAAGTATAATGCTTCTGATTTGGTGGCTATCATTTTAAAGGAGCTTAAAGGCCGTGCAGATCAATTAATTGGGCAAGAATGCCGAAAAGCAATAATTGGGAGGCCTGTTTTTTTTGATGACAACGATGTAAAGAAAGATACGTTAGCACAGACACGATTAGATAAAGCAGCGGAAATCGCCGGTTTTGTGGACGTCAGGTTTCAATTTGAACCCATTGGAGCGGCCTTTGCCTATGAAAGAAGCCTCCTAAAAAAGGAGAATGTATTGGTAGCTGATCTTGGCGGAGGTACTACAGATTTTACCTACCTGGTGCTTGACCCTGAAAAAGTCGGGAGCAAAGACAGGAAGAATGATATGATGGCCAATGGAGGAATTTATGTGGGTGGGGATAGTTTCGATTCCGCCTTCATGTGGGAGAAGGGTACGCCGTATTTCGGTAAAAACACTCAATACGAAGCTACCCCTGGTAAGGTATTAACCGTGCCCAAATCGCTTTTTGCAAACATTTGTTCATGGGAACAAATGAATTTTTTTAATGGGCTTCGCATTAAAAAAGATATTGAAGATTACTACTATTTTTCGGGCAAAGATCAGCAGTTTAAGAATCTGATCACACTTATTGAAAATAACCTGGGCTATTCAGTATTTCAATCTATAGAAAAAACAAAGATCACGCTTTCAAAGGCTGATACTGCTATGTTTCACTATCAAAAAATGGATATCAAAATTGATGAGAAAATATCCTTATCTGATTTTGAACAGATTATCACAAAAGACGTAGATCGGATTGCAAACTACCTGGATGAATTTATGGTGCAAAATGGTATTGAGCCCAAAAACATCGATAGCCTCTTTTTAACAGGAGGAACTTCTATGGTTGGTAGCATCCAAAAGCTCTTCAAACAAAGATTTCCTCATGTTAGCCTAAATTCGGGAGATAACTTCAAAAGTGTAGCCCAGGGTTTAGCTTACAGTGGTTACCTATTTGGAGATTAACAATAATTTAGCAACCCGATAAGGCTAATTTGAAACGGGTGTCAAATTCTAGTGTTTCGTATTGACCTTTTAAATGTCACTAATCCAAAAGTATCCGCTTTTCGGCGAGAGACTCTTAAATCTAATTTGCTCCTGAGACTGGGCTCGAACCTGCAACCATCTAATTAACAGCAAGATGACATTACTTTGGATGAGAAAATGCTTTTTTCAGTCTAGCACCTTGTTAAAAACAGGATGCCTATTAGTGTGCTCATCATTTAAGATTTTAAGAATATCATCGTATTTATAATAAAGTATGCTTCCTATTTTCGAAAAAGGTAGGGTGCTATTATCTCTCAACGTTTGCAAAGTGTTTGTTGAAATTTTAAGCAGATTTTTAACATGGTAACTTTTTAACCATTTTCTGGGTTCTTCCGTTGAGTTACCTACGATTGAAATAATTTTATTAATTAAGCGCTCTTCGAACTCCAGCAAGTCCTCCTTCGTTATAATCTCTGCTGCCATAATCGTTATTTATTATTTAGTGATTAAACAGGCCAAATTTCACCATTGCCAAAACGATCTTATCCGAGTCGGACTATGTATTTTAATTTATATATCGACCTACTGTTAAAACTTTTTGTTTGCGTTTGTAGCGCAGAACGTGAATAACGTACAGACTGCTGCTAAAACTTGAGTTTAAAGTTAATACCTAACCCGTAACCTTTAACACATCAAAGTTTGTAAGTTTTTAAAAATCAACCACATACAGCTAAAAGTCGATCCCAGTTGATACCACAAACAACAAAGACACTTTTCAATCGAAAATGGCTGTGTTGTTTGAACTCAGGCATTTTTTGGCAAAGCGCCATCTGCCAAAAACGAATCATTTCGATAGCTTTTTCATAAAACCTTATAAAATTTCACGTAAAAAAGGGTACAAAATTATTTTAACCCTCTTACGCCAAAGCAATTGTTTATGGCAACTGTAGGCATTAAAATCGTTAAAGAATCATCTGCTCACCAAAGATGAGCTCATGGATTTTTCTAGGTTCCGCGATGGCTATATCACAAGATTGCAAGCTGTGACGGAAGAGCGAATCAGCTGGTAGATTACCGCAAAATAAACAATAATTAAATCTTCATTAAATCTTCACTAAATATCAAAATCTATTAAATAGATTAGTAAATGTTATTATATAATATTATTTAATATCGGCAATTTTCATGCATGAATATACAATTGCAATCAATTTTAAAAACCAAAATCTAATTAAAACAAAAATGAAAAAAGTTAACGTTGAAGAAATGGAAAAGATCGAAGGCGGCATTAGTTGGGCAGCTTTTGGATGTGGTTTAGGCGTAGTAGCTGTTTTAGCCGGCCAGGAATATTTATTACCGACAACTGCAGGCCTTTGCGGAGCGGCGCTGAATGAATAGGTTTTTATAGACTTTTAAATCACCAAAAAATGAAGACAATTAACGTTGAAGAAATGGAAAAGATTGAAGGCAGCATTTGTTTGGCAGCTTTTGGATGTGGTTTGGGTTTAGTAGGCATTGCTGCAGGGCAGGTGTATTTAGGGGTAACAACTCTGGCGCTGTGTTCAGTTGCCTTAAGCGAGTAATAAACAAACGTTTTAAAAACACAATTAAACAAACAGTATGAAAAATTTATCAGTTGATCAAATGGAAGTTATTGAAGGTGGTTTTCCTTGGGGTAGCTTTGCTGCAGGTGTAGCCTGCGGTGTAGGGCTTCTTACTGCCGAAACGGGTATTGGTGTGGCTATTGCCTATGCCAGCTGCGGAACCGCATTTATATCTGACTAATATTATTATTATAGTTTGGCGGCATTTATGCCGCCGAACTCTTTACAATCAAAATATGACAAACAAATTCACATATATATATCTTAAGTTTATTTTAGCCATAACTTTTTGCATATTATCATATAACTCCTATACTAAGCATTATACCATATCAATAAAAGTTATTTTATTAATTATAGTGGCTTTGGCTTGGGCAATTTTAGGCGTTTATAATCTCAAAAAGTGGAAATCGACCGATGGAGTTAACTATTAATAAGCTTTGCAAGAGTTATGCAGAAAACCACGCGCTTAGTAATGTTGACCTGATTTGCGAGGGCGGATGGACTTATTGTTTATTGGGCAGAAACGGCGCGGGCAAAAGTACTTTAATAAATATTCTTTCTAATCTGATAGCGCCAACCACAGGTGAAGTGTTTTTTGACCAGCTTAATTATCATAAGGATGAAACTCAAATTAAAAGACAAACCGGGTTATTAAGTCAATATGATCAACTCATAGGCGATTTGAACGCCCAGGACTATTTACATTGGGTTGGATTGTTATATGGCTTAAATAAGAATGATATCCAGGTTCAAATATCAAATTTGTTGAGCTTCTTTTTTGATAACGGCGAAAATTTAAATGCTTCTTGTGCTGGTTACTCCAGCGGGATGAAAAAAAAGTTAGCCTTTTGCGCTTCCGTGATCCATAAGCCTAAATTGCTGCTTTTGGATGAACCCTTTGCTAACCTCGATCCCGTTGCTGCAAATAAATTATGCGATTTTTTGAATGCATACCGGAATAAGAACAGGCTGATATTTGTTTCTTCGCACGACTTATTATACGTCGATAAAATAGCAACACATATTGGCATCATCAATGATTCATCATTAGTTTATAGCGATTCTATGTACCATTTTAAAGAAGGCGGCACCAAAACATTAGATGAGGAGCTGCTCAAATATCTCCAGCCTAAGAATGATTATTCTTCTTTACTTGAATCAATAACATAAAGTGGAACTATTAATTTTTTTATTAAAAAAGCGGTTTAAAAGCTTCTACAGTATTAACAACTGGAAGAGGATGCTAAGTGTATTTGTATTTTCGGCGATTTTAATAATATATGCTATAGGCGCGGGCTATTTATACGATATGTATATAGGGCGTCATTTGGTTGCTTCGGCTTTAACAATCATCATGAGCATTAAAATTATGCTTATTGTGTTGCCGGTAACATTGAAATTTTTCCCCTCCATTTCATTGAAGCAAACCATTATAAGTCCGCATTTTCCGCTTACTACACTTAAAATTGCGTTGATTGATTTTTTTTCAATATGTTTTGTTAAAATCACCAATTGGATATTATTTGCCTTTGTTCTTGTTTTTAGCTTAACCAGTAATAATATACATGCACAAGAGGCCATATCGCTTTTTTATTACTGGATCATCGGATTTTTACTGGCCGAAAACATTATAAATGCCGTTACCTGGCGCAAGTATTTTTATTTGATATTTACGGTATCGTTTTTTGCCCTTTTGATTCTTTTTATTAAGTATCAGCCCAAATCTCATATTGCGTTAAACTATATTTTTATAGCCTTAACTGCTTGCACTGCACTATTATTTGCCTCTTTTTTTTTGTTTTACAAAGGAAAATCTGAAGTTCAGCATGTGAGTGGCAATAAAACCGCCAAAGGCCAGGAAATTGTTTTAAGCAAGTTTTTAACTTTTAAAATATTATGGAATAATCAAAGATTCCGGTCGGCATTGCTAATCGCCATTGGCTGTAAAGTTAGTTTCCTTGTCTTATTTCTGTCAAGTACAGAAAGATACTCATTCAGTGAAATACTGCATAAAGTTCCATTTATACTGCTTCTTGAACCGCCTGTCATCATTTTCACTTACATTTTTAATAATGTATGGGGATATTTTATAGATGTTGAACTCAATAACATAATAGCCAACCCCTCATTAAAAACGCAGCTTAAAACCTATTTGTCGTTTTTTTTACCCGTTTTACTTATTGATGCTGTAGTTGTGCTGATTGTTTTTGGCTATTTTAATGTATTAACCCTTAAGTTGCTTTTAATTTATATAATCATTAGCATCTATTGCCTTTCATTAGGTTTCTTAAGCTCATTCAGAAAATACTTTCTTGTTGATCTGTCACTTAATTTTTCAAGGTTCAGGGGTAAAACATCTCAATTCTATTCATTCTTAATGATAACGCCGGCGTTTATAGTAGGCTTTTTATATGATTTAACTATTTACCTGTATATCTTTTTGCTGGGAATGCTAATAGCCTCTGTTTTCATATCCCTTTATATACGATCTACATTTGGTACCCATTTTAAAAAGCTCAAAGCAACCATCTTTAATTTAAAGCCGGTTAGCAGTTCTTAACTATAGGTAAATCTCTCCTAATTAACCATTATAAACTCATTAAATTTTAACAGGTTGTCATGATTGATACACTTAAAAATTACAGCACCATTAAAATGTTTGGCATTTACTGTTTGTATGCCATGGCGCTCACTTATTTGCAGCATCTCTTTCTGATGAATGATCAGCTTTATTATCACGCGCTAGCTGATCAGTTAAGTTATAGTTCGATCGAAAAGATGCTTAGTTTCCAAAGAAAATGGCAATGGACAGCGTACTGCGCAGTACCGCTTCTATATTTTATAAAATTTCTGTTAGTAAGCTGTTGTTTACTTTCGGGTGCCATATTTTTTAATGTAAAACTTAAGTTTTCGGAAGCCTTTAAAATTTCCCTGCTATCCGATGTGGTATTCATGATCCCTATTTTTTTAAAGCTGATTTGGTTTACATTCTTTCATAAAGATTATACACTTGAGGATATACAGCGATTTTCTCCACTATCGGCGATTAATTTTTTTGATACCAAATCAATTAGCGCGCTTTGGTATTATCCACTGGAATCCATTAACCTGTTTGAGGTTGTATACATATTTGTGCTCGGTTTCTGGATTTATAAGTTTGGAGGTAAAAATTATGACAAGGGCCTGAAATTGGCCGTAAGTACCTACCTGCCAGGTTTACTTATCTGGATAGTGTTGGTTATGTTTTTAACTATCAACATCAACCCTAAAATATAATGAAAAAAACTATTGTATTGCTTGTGGCAGTTATACTTTGTGGCGGATTAGGCTATATGGTATCTCGTATCATACGTGCCAAAAAACAGGCAGGTATAGATAATGAAAAAAAGCAGCAATTGCCTGATTTTACATTTTTTGATCTGAATGGAATAAAAAAAGGAAATAGCTTTATCAAGTCAGGGGCTCCTGTGGTTATTATATATTTTAATAGTGACTGTGAGCATTGTCAGCAGGAAGCGACCCAGCTTAATGCCAATATTTCTTTATTTAAAGACACGCAGATTGTAATGGTATCTTTTAATAAAGCAGAGGAAATTAAGAAATTTTCAAAAACCTATGGGCTGGATAAATATGATCAGATAACTTTCATGATGGACAAAGAATATAAGTTTACCCATTGGTTTGGAAGCTGTTCTATCCCTGCGGTATTTGTATATAATGCAGACCATCACCTTGTTAAGGAATTTTATGGCGAGGTGAAAATAGAAGCCATAAAAAAACTGATTTAACCTAGCCTAAACCTTAATAAAACCAGCTACCATGAAACCTGTTTCCGTTTTAAAAAAAGGGTTTGCCCTTCAGCAGGACCATACCGATTGCGGCGTAGCTTGCCTGCTTTCTGTCACCAGGTATTTTGGCGGAGACCAGTCACTCGAAAAATTGCGCGAGTTTAGCGGCACTAATTTAACTGGTACAACCCTGCTGGGTTTATATCAATGCGCGCATAAAATAGGGTTTAAAGCTGAGGCATTTGAGGCAGGTGTAGAAAATATAAAGGCGCTGAAGGATCCCTGTATATTGCATGTTATTTTAGAAAACATGCAGCACTATATCGTGTTTTATGGGCTTGATAATAAAAAGGAGCAATTTGTAATAGGCGACCCGGCCAAAGGTATTGTGCTGATGAGCGAAGAAAAACTCCTGGACATATGGAAAAGTAAAACGCTGCTGCAGCTTGAACCCAATGAGCATTTTATTTCAGAAAAGGAGCAAAAGAAGATCAAGTGGCAATGGTTTTGGAAGTTACTTAATGAAGATGTAAATATTTTGACGGTTACGATGGTCCTTGGCGTACTGATCACGGTATTAGGATTGGCAATGGCTATTTTTTCGCAAAAACTGATTGACAATATTCTCCCTTCTGCAAATCGTAATAAACTAATAATTGGCCTTGTATTATTGTTTTTTGTACTCTTGATCAGGGCGGGGCTTACTTATATCAGGCAGTATTTTTTGCTCTTGCAAAGTAAAGATTTCAATAACCGGATAGTAGGCAATTTTTTTAGCGCCCTGGTGCGGCTTCCCAAGTCTTTTTTTGACAGAAGAAAAACCGGGGATATGATAGCCCGTATGAACGATACCACACGTATTCAACGGAATATTGCCTATATAACAGGCTCGGTTTTTATCGACATTATCATATTTGTGGTTACCTGTTTTTTCCTGATCAATTATTCACTTACCATCTCGCTGATTGTTTTTGGCTTTATACCTATCCTGGTATTTACCGTATTAAGTTATACCAAACCCATTAAAACAAAACAACGGGAGGTTATGGCTTCCAACGCTTTAAATGAAAGTAATTATATTGACACTATACAGGGAATTTCCATTATAAAAAGTCAGAATAAGGAAAATTTTTTCACCGGGAAAATCAATGCTATTTACGGATCGTTACAAGACGAAACACTCGAATTAGGTAAAATTGGGAACAATTTTAGTATAACCACCGATTTTTTAGGCCTATCGTTAAATGTTGTCCTCATTAGTGTAGCTTCTTTTTTAGTACTAAACAAACAACTCAAAACCGGCGAAATGATAGCGATATTATCGTTAGTTAATAGTTTGCTACCCGCGGTGGCCCGCTTATCGCAGATAAACATACAATTCCAGGAGGCTAATATTGCTTTTGACAGGATGTACGACTTTACCTCGGTTGAGCCTGAGTATACTCCTGCGCAGGAATTAACCACTCCCCTTAATTTTGACAAACTTGTACTGGAGCATGTCGCGTTCAGATTTCCAGGCAGACGGGTAATTCTTAAAGATATTTCACTGGAATTAAATAAAGGGGAAATGATTGCACTACTGGGCGAAAGCGGTTCGGGTAAAAGCACGCTCATGGCTATATTGCAAAAATTCTTTATACCTGACGCTGGAGTTATTAATGTAAATGGCGAATCATTAGCTGATATGGATACGGAAAGGTGGCGGAATGTGATTGCTACAGTTCAGCAGGAAATAAAACTGTTTAACGGTACTTTAATAGACAATATAGGTTTAGGACATGTCCCGGAAGAAAGGATGGCCATTATCGACTTTTGTAATGAGATGGGGTTCGGGCGGTTTTTTGAAGGTTTTCCACAAGGGTATTTCACTTTAATAGGCGAAGAAGGTATCAACATTTCCGGAGGGCAAAAACAATTGGTAGCACTGGCCCGGGCCTTATATCGCAAACCTCAAATTTTATTATTGGATGAAGCTACGTCGGCAATGGATAGAAACACCGAAAAGGTAATTTTAGAGATATTACAAAAACTAAAACAAACCATAGGGGTATTTTTAATTACTCACCGGATTCAGACGGCAAAAAACGCAGATCGGATATACATCATTGAAGACGGCGTAATAAAAGATAGTGGAACCCCTTTTACGCTTTCAACGGGGCAAAATTTTTACAGTCAATTAATAGCAGATGTTTTTGTCTAGAAAAAGTATTTCCTTAATAAAAGCAGTCCCGCTAATTAACGAGGCTGCTTTGTATCTTTTCCTCCTGAATCCCAATGCATCACTTTGTTAACTCCGCAGTCGTTCAGATTCAGTTCGGCCTACCGATGTTGAGAAGAGTGTAACCGATTTAGCTCCCCCCTGTTGAGCGTAATAGCCCATGATCATATTTAAAAACAAGGCTGTCATCCTGACTCTGTTGAAAAGTTAGGGCGCGCAGAGTCCTGTCTGCCATGCTTAAGCGAAATTCTGCATGATAACTTTTGGACAAATTCTATTAACTGATTATTACACGGAAGCGGTGGGTCATTTCGTTACAAATTGGGTTTACATGGTTTACACAATTTATGGTTTACATGGAGTTAAACAATTAACAATCAAGTAATTATTAAAATTTTGTGATAATTTATGTAAACCATCATAACGCAGGTTATTTCATGTCATTAAGGTAATGTGAATTTGATGTGAGGAAGGAATGTAAAATATTAGCAAAGGATTAGGGCATCTCCTTAAACGCAAACAAGTCATGCTAATTAGCATGACTTGTTTGCGTGTTTTTCTAATAAACCACTAAACCATACATATCACTAAGGATACCCCATTTACAGGATAGAGCCTTAGTGATTATACGGCTTGTCGGTACTAATAAAAGCTCATCCAGGCCCTGGCATCAGTAGCATTAACTATATCATAAGTTTTGGGACTCGTTTGGATAACATAATAACCATTTGGATCAAAAAACTTATCAGAAGTTGCCTTTACAATGGGTGCTATGGCAGCTGGAGGTGTTCCGAATGACCCAAAATTCTTAAATACTATTTTCCCATTGGCAGGAAATGATGCAACAGGGGCCGGCCCATAGCTGAAAAAAGTATTCCCCGTAGAAATATAGCCAAGCCTGCTGTATGCAGCATTGTACGCGGGCCAAAACAACATATAACCAAAATTTGGTATAGTAGTTACTTTATAACCATCCGAAACATTATCCACAGTAAAGCCTGTGTTTGAAGACCAATATGATCCATTTGATGGCTTATTGAAAAATGTAGTAGCTGCGGCTAAATCATATTTTAAAGGCTCAACGGCTTCTATTATTTGTATTGCAGTCCCATTTATAGTAGCATTAATTGTGTGGGCACCGGTATCACCAGCTATTGCCTTTATAGTTGTTATTGTGGTTGCGCCTAATGTAACCGGATTAACAAGCACCATGACATTAGTTGAACCATCGATATAAAAACTGCTGGAAACCGCTTTAAAACTTTTGCCCGCATCTAAATAGGAAAAGGTTAATACTTTATTTCCTTGATCAATTTTCACTTCGCAAGCCGTTGTGCCTATGGTTACTCTTTTAAAGTACGTTCGTAGAGCGCTCAATGTAGTAAACACCGCTGTGGTGCCTGTTGTAAAAGAGGTGTATTCAGCCGCGGTAGCGGCTTTTACTAAGGTGAGTTTACTTCCATTTTTATTGCCTATCAGCGTTACTGTATCTCCGCTCATTTTATCAAACGAAAACTCAAAATCGGAGCTGTAACCTGCACCCGAATTGCCACCAAATACGTTCGGATCGGGATCTGAAAGCAAATGGATATAGGAATAGGTATCAAACACTAATGATGGTGCTTGTAGCTGCTTTATACTGTAAGCGCTTTCATTAGATGTGGTTGATGTTTCAGCATCGATATCAGAAAGCATTGATACTTTGTTGTCGGCTCCAAATTTTATAGAAAACAGATAAACCCCTCCACCGTTTGGATATAAAATAGCTCTCCAGCCATTGGTGGCGCCTGTTAATTGCGCCTGGTATTTACTGAGGGCTTCCGTGCTTCGCTCGGTAGGTGTTTTGCCAAAATAGTCGGGATCGTTTTTTTTACATGCCGATAAACCCGTTATCAGCAACAGTATTAATAAATATGCCGGGTAAATATATTTTTTCATTGTATGTCTTAATTAGTTTATTTTACATTACACTCAACGCTTTGCGCGTCATTAAAATCGGGTATGATCTAATTGCTTATGGTTGCAATAGAGGCATGTACCCGTGTTTGTAAACTGTAAAAATCAATGTTAAAATTCTTCTTAAAATAATCTACCACAATGGCTTCTTTTTGCCTCATTTTAGCAATGCCGGCAGCATAAGCCGGATCAGGAATCCGCCGTTGCCCGGTTTTGTCGGTAGGATCCGGGATGGTTTTGTTCAGATAAGCCTCATATCCATCCTTACCCCAGGTAAGCATTAATGAAACCATTTCGGCAATATCCTCTGTATATTTATCCCTTGCATATGCCGAAATAAAGCCCAATTGTAGTGGGATCTCTGTGGCGGTAGCCCAGTTTCCGCTGTAATCGCCGGCAGATACCTTTGCATACTCTACTGGAATAACCTTTTTCTGATTAAGGATATGGGTAAATTCATGGTTAATAACATGAACCAATTCTGTTACTGCGCCCTCATCTGTTAAATCGGTACCATTAACATTGGTCAATAAAATAGTGAGTCCTCCTGAAGCTTCACCCAGTACTTCGGTACCATCTGTATTTATTTCTGCGCTTCCAGACAGGATTATTTGTTTGGGTGTATATATTTTCATGAATACATCGCTACCCGTTTCGGCATTGTACGGATCAAGCCATGCTTTTTTAACCCCCTCCATAAAAGGCATAATGTTAGTTTCCTGAGGAGGTACCAAAATATATTGCTGGTCAAATAACGATTGATCCCATTTGTATTTAACATCAATGTTATAGGGTTTTACAAACTGAGCATTTAAATAGGTATCAATAGCTGTTTTACCGGCAGTTTCGTTTCCTAAATAATTGTCTTGCAATACCAGTTTATTATCCTTTTTACACGAAAAAATAAATATCGTGAGCAAAAAAAGGACTAAGTATTTTATAGTTTTCATTTTAATACTATTTTTTATTAGAATTAAATATTGTTGAATGTTCTAAGCATCATCATTAGATTACTCCCATTACCTAACACTAACGCGGGTTAGGCGCAAGACCGGCCTGGCTTTGCGAAGTTTGCGGAATTTGCATTAACTTGCGTGGGTCATCAGCTTTAAGGTCGTAGTGTTCTACCACATTACCCGCATTATCAAGTATAGTATGCGTTACCGGCAGGTGGTATCTCAAAATATCAAACCACCGCATTCCTTCATCTACATATTCATATCTTTTTAAGTCAAGAATGGTGTTGATCAAGGCATCTTTGGTAGAGCCTGTTTGATAATATGCCAGGGCTTTTGCTATAGTAAGATTTTGAGTACCAGGGTTATAATTGTTAATAATTGTGCTTAAGTAAGTATTCAAACTACTAACGGCAGCCTCATAATTACCTTGCATAACCAATGCCTCGGCCCTGTTAAATAAAACCTCACCGCTGCTCAATAAGGGAATATATATATAGGGGTTACCTATTTGGGTACTACCTTGTACATAGATAAAGTTTTCCAAAAATTTATTAAGCCCTTTCATTTGTCCGGATGCGCCGTAACTTCTGATATCTACAGCCAGGGAGCCCCCTACAATTCCGGGGATTTTAACAATTGCAATTCTGATATTGGCGTTAAGGCCATAACGGAAGTTTTGCCAATCCCTGGCCCAGGTAGAGCCTGTAGTAGCCAGCAGCAGGTTTGCCTTTTGGGTCGATTTTGTGTATATAGACCGAAAATCCAAGTCGGTAATCGGTTTATAAACCGTATTCCAGGGCCTTAAATAATTAATGGTGATACTACCTGGAAAAGCCAGGTCTGCCTGCTGAACCACTTTATCATATTGTTGCTTAAACAGATAAAACCTGGCCGCAAAGGCATGCGCTGCCGTTGTTGTAAACCGGAAAGCCGGTACCTGGTAAGCATTATCGTCCAGTAGTGGTATACCTGCCAGTATATCCTTCTCAATCATGTCGTAAACATAGGCCACTGTTTTACGATCATATTTTTTAAGCAATTGGGTTTCGGGCTCTGTTACATAAGGTATTCCCGGATCAGTTGCCGCGGTAGCAGGGTCATAAGTTTTAGCATAAAGGGTTACCAGCATAAAATGCGCGTAAGCCCTGGCCAGCAGAGCCTCCCCCTTATAAGGTTGATAAGGCAGCGGGTTTGCAGCTTTATTACAGGCTTCCAGCGCCTGGTTAGCAGCGGCTATCGCGTTATAACATCCCAACCAGTAATTGTCTGATGATCCCGAAATATTTGACGGATAATCAATGTACTTGTAGGCATTTTCGTTTATTAGCGGATCAAGTGATCCCTGGGTGGCATAGCCCCTATCGCCGCTGTTATCAGACAGTGACTCGCAAAAACTGATGTAATCAGCTGCAGGATATGCCGAAGTCAATAATTGCGACACCTTGGTTGGGTTATCCAGTGTGGTGCGGTTATCTGGTTGTTTATCCAGGTATTTATTACATGATGCTAATGTTATGGTGCTTACCAATGCAACAATGAGCATAGGCAAATTTCCCATCGATGTTCTACCACTTGCTTTTGATAGCGCAGCGGCGACGGTTCTATGAACTGGTATATATTGTTTTAAAACTAATTTCATAATGTTTGATGTGTCTTTTTAAAATCCAACTTTTAAAGAAAGTACCAATTGTTTTTGCAATGGCTGCGCAACTCCGCCGGCGTTAAAAAATTCAGGATCCTGTCCATAAAGATTTTTATCGGCAAAAAGAAGCCAAAGGTTTGTACCCGAGGCGGTAACCGAGGCATTACTCATGCCTATCCGCTTGGCAAAATCAACAGGGAGCTGGTAGGTGAAAGCCACGTATTTTACTCTGACAAAACCGCCGTTTGCCACCCTCGCCGATGAAAAATTATAATTATTGTAAGGGTATGCATCTTGATTTACAGTATAAAGAGTTTCTGCATCAAGTATGGAAGGCACATTGGTTTTGGTTTCATCGCCCGGCACTTCCCATCTGTTGTTAAATTCTCTTGGAAAAGCATCCAAATCGGTGTACCTGGATTTAAATGCAGGGTTTAGCCGTATTTTATTACCCGCCTGGTAAGTGAGCTGTACGGTTAATGAAACAGGGCCGTAGCGGAAATTATTGGTAAAACCACCAGTATAAGGCGGATCAACCGGGCCTTCATATTTCAGATACTTAGTTACGTTTGATTGTAAATTAACCCCGTAGCCTGTTTGTCCGGCTTCATTAACAAATTTGGGGATGCCGGTATAGTGATCAAGCCCCTTAAAATCAAGTGAGAACAGGGAGCTTACCGGATAGCCTAACTGATTAGCTCCGGCAGGTGCCAACTGGTCAAAAATAATGGGAGTGTTTTTATAATTTGTTATTTTATTGGTGTTGTAACTAAATATAAAAGTTGATTTCCATCCCCATTTTTGCTTCTTAATAATATCACCGCCAATGGTTAACTCATACCCATGCGAGCTGAGGTTACCATAGTTTCCTTGTTTTATTTCCTGGCCGCCTATACCGCTTGTGCGGATGAAACCAATAAGATCAAACCCTCTTTTGCGGTACACATCGGCGGTAACGGTAAGCCTTCCTTTAAAAAAGCCTGCATCTACACCAATATTGCCTGAATATTGTTTTTCGAAGGTAAGGTCGGAGTTTTGGAGATCTTTAATATAAATACCCGATTCAATATCCTGGGTATATTGTCTGAGTGTATTTTGGGTTTGCAAAACAACCGAGGAGTTTGTTGCCACTCCCGGAGCGGCCGACAAACCATAACTTGCCCTTAATTTAAGAAAGCTTACGCTTGATACATTTTGCATAAAGTCTTCCTTATCTATATTCCAGGCACCACTCAGGCTCCAGGTAGGCAGCCAGTGCAGGTTGCTTCCTATTCCAAACTGGTTTGAACCATCGTACCTTATAGAGCCCGTTAGCGTGTAGCGGTCATTATAAGTGTAGTTTATATTTGAATAATATGATGCAAAGCGGTCATAGGTATAGCCCATGCCAAAATATGGATCATTTTGTTCTGTCCCTTTCTTGATAATGCGCGAGTCTACCAAAACAGTACCTCCATAACCATACTGATAGCCATAGCCATTGTTAAAAGCGTTTTGCCGCTCGGCATATTTTATTTCCTGGCCTATCAGTATATTAATGTTACTCTTCCCAAAATCTCTGACATAGGATAAGTGATTCCTGACATCATAACTTGACAATGAATTGTCTGTACGATTATAAAGGCCGCCCGATGGCAACACCACCGCAGGTTCATCATTAGGAAAATCGGGATCCCTATAAAGAAAGCTATTGCCCTGCGCAATAGTGGGGTTGATATAAGCCCGATAAGCATTGGCTTGATTAGAGTTTTCATTTACCAGGTTTTCCTGGGTAGTTTTTACATATCTAAACGCACCTAAAAGATCGTACCTTAAATACTTGGTTATCTGGTATGACAGATTGGTTTGCAGTTTAACATCAAGCGCTGTAAGCCTGATCTTGTTGTTCTGCAGTTCGTTAATAATATTAAAAGGAGCGTAATTGCGCGTAAAATACTCCAGGTTACCCTGGCTATCGTATGGCGTAATGGCCCTGCTGGTAGTTAACGCGAAATTATATGGATTAATATCAAAATTTCGGGTTAACTGTCCATAAACCGGATCAGATGTACGGTTAACCGTACCGGGCGCATCTTGCTGCCTTAATGACGCCGTGGTTATGATACCAACTTTAACTTTATCTGAAACGGTGTAATTATTTTGCGAATTAACTGTGTAGCGCTTTACCCTATCGGCTATGGTCCATCCGTTATCATTTAAAAAACTTACGGAGGTATAGGATTGCGCTTTATCAGAGCCACCCGAAAAGCTAAGCGCATGTTCCTGCACTAAAGAGTTACGGAACAGTATCTTGAACCAGTTGGTATTGGCTTCCGCGTAACGCTTTAAAAAGGCATTGCGGGCATCGGGGGTGTTTGCCAAACCAAAGGTTTTTGTGGCAGGGTCATACTGTAACGCGTCATACATTTTGCCATAAATACCCCGATCAGGATTATTACCAATATCGCCTACATTGAGCAACCCTTTGCCATACATTTCTGAGTAAACACTTATCTGTTCGGCCGAGTTCATTATATTAAAGTTGCTGTAACTAGGACGCAATGAGGAGCTAAAGTTACCGGTATAACTTACCTGTAGTGGACCGGCCTTGCCTTTTTTGGTATTAATAACCACTACTCCGTTCATGGCCCTGGCACCATATAGCGAGGCTGCTGCCACATCCTTTAAAATATAAATATCATCAATATCGTTAACGTTTAAACCGGCAACAGACGAACCGAGAAGCGTAGAAGCATCGCCACTGGATAGCTGATCATTGGTAACATTGATTACATCTTCCAATACAACGCCATCCACTACCCATAAAGGTTTATTGGCCCCGGTAAGTGAAGTAACTCCTCTGATCCTGATTTTAGGAGCCGACCCGAATGTACCTGATACATTTTGTACGGAAACGCCGGCTACCTTACCCTCCAGCAAACGGCTAACATCAGTTGTACCGTTCATTTTTATATCCTCGGCCTTTAACCTGGCTGCGGCACCGGTAAACTTATTTTTATCAAGCGTTTGATAACCAGTTACTACTACCTCTTTCAAGCTGGCAGCATCTTCTTCCAGTCTGACAGAGAGCACGGGGTTTTCTGCAGAAACTTCTATTTCCAGCCTTTTATAACCCAGCATCGAAAATATCAGTTTGGCACCCTTGTGTACCCGGAGTGTAAACTGTCCGTTTGCATCTGTTTGTGTTCCGTTACTTACACCTTTTTCTGCGATGGTTACGCCAGCGCTTTTTTCGTCCTTACCATTTTGCCGTCGCAAAAGCACTGTGCCCTTCACCGTAATTAATTCATCCTGGCTTAAAGAAGTATTGGATGTGACGATAATATTTTTACCAATGACTTTAAATGTCAGGGATAATTTACCGAAGCAGTCATGTAAAGTTTTTTCGATAGTAGCGTTTTTTAAACTGATACTTATAGTTTTATCTGCCAGTTCCTTTTCATTATAAAAAAAATGATAACCAGATTGGTCACTGACCGATCTCAAGACCTTTTCAAGCGGGGCATTGGTTTCCCGCAGGCTGATCTGGCTGAATCCTTTGGCGCTCGTCTGAAGAAGAGTAATAACCATCAAAAAGGTGGTTAATTTCATAACTTTTAAAAATTTGCGAAAATACCATGCCTTCGGCACAGCAAGAATAAACGAATAAAAATTCATTACATTTGTTTAGTTTGGGTTAATACATGGAATAGCGAAAACAATTCTTTTCCCGTTAGGGAGGGTTAATCCAAATATTGCGCAGGAGTGCTAGAACACTTCTGCGTTTTTTTTGATCACCTTTTTGGGGAGGCTTTGGTATTTATTTTTCCATAATTTAGGCTTAGGTTTTAAGTAAATTAATTGATCATTCTGTACCCTCTATTATTATATTCTGGTTATTCTGTTTCATTTTGAAGTGCACCTTTAAATAACTCAATATGTCCAGTACCTCCGACATATTAACATTTCTGGTGATTTCACCGGAAAATTCAACATCAGGTATTTTGCCTTCATAATTCACATCTACGTTATACCATCTCGAAAGCTGGCGCATTACTGTCTGCAAACTGGCTTTATGAAATTTAAATAATCCATTTTTCCAGGCTACGGCTTCCGCCACATCAGCATTATCTGTAATTCTGAAACCCTGACCGGTCAGTTGGCTTGGGAACTGTGATTGTTGGCCTGGTTTAAGGATGATGTTTTGGTTGTTTCCGCTGATCTTAACACTTCCCGTGATCAGCGTTACTTTTGTAAGCGGTTCATCAACATAACTATTAACATTAAATTGTGTACCCAGATCTTCGATAATCCGATTTCCAACTATAATTCTAAAAGGTTTAGTGGCGTCGTGTACTACTTCGAAATAAGCTTCACCAGTAATTTCAACTTTCCTTTCATTACCATTAAAAGCTACGGGGAATTTTATAGACGAAGCCGCGTTCAGCCAAACTTTCGTACCATCAGACAGGACCAAACTGTATTGCCCCCCCCGTGGTGTATTGAGCGTGTTATATAATGTGGCAATTGTTGGACTCTGCTTTTCCGAAGTGGTATAGAGCACTTTCCCATCTGCTGTTCTGTCCACAGTTACGCCTCCCTGTTCTGCCAATTTCCCAACCTGATTCGCGGACAGAACCATTTTTTTTCCATTCGCAAGCGTTAAAATCGCTTTATCAGTTCCTGGTGGTACGTTATAAGTATATTTTTCTGCAACCTGGGATAAATGGTGTTTATGCCATAAGAAATAGCTCCCTACCGATAAACAAAGTAACAAAACGGCTGCTGCCGAAGAGATCCATGGGAACAGCGATTTGATTTTCCGTTGAGGAGAGGGTATTTGAATGGAAAGTATCTCAGCTAATTGATCATTAGTCAGTTCGGGTAATTTTTGGAATTCAAATTCTCTGTACCAGGATTCAAGCAACACTTTTTCAGCTTCGGTACATTTTCCGGCATTGTATCGGTGTAATAATTTTTTAAAATCCTCGGTATTCATTCCCTGATATAAAATATAACTGTAAGACAGTTATATCCCTACCCAGGGGCTAGTCTATTTAATAAAAATTTAACATTAAGTATAAATTCAATAAAATTCCAACTATAATCAGCATCTCAAATTTGGGTCGTAGCGCTTTCAAGGCACTTTTGATATGATTTTTCACTGTAAACACAGAAATATCTAATTTTTCCGCAATTTCTTTATGAGAAAGATTGTCTTTTCGGCTTAAAACAAAAACCTCCTTCATTTTTTCAGGGAGAGCATTGATCTCTTTATCTATCCGGGCTGCCAGTTCTTTTTCCCGTATCAAAAAATCAGTTACATGATTATCATCTGCAACAAATTGTATAAACGAAGAAGCATATTTCGATTCAACCTTTTTATGTTCTATGTAATTTAATATTTTATTACGAACAACGGTATACAAAAATCCGGCGAGATTTTTTGTTTCGGGGATTTGATCCCTGTCTTTCCACAAAAATGAAAAGGTTTCCTGTACAATATCTTTTGCCTCTTCAAAATCTCCAAGCTTTTTATAAGCATGTATAAGTAAAATGCCTTTATAGCGACGATAAATTTCGGTATAAGCTTCCCGATCTCCTGATCTAAGTAAGGTAATTAATTCAGTATCACTCAATATTTTATATCATACTATTCTTTAAAGGCCAATATAACTATAAATCGATTTAAAAAAATTTATAGATGAAAAAAGCTGATCAGTTTCAAAAAATACCTATTCCGTAACTTGCTTTTGATTTTAACTTAAGAAATGAACTGGCCAGAAAGCGCCTAACGTAGATAAGATGGCGATAAAATTATTCATAAACATCGCCGGTGCTAGTCATTTATACCCACCAATAAAAAATGCCCTTAGTAATTCTATTAATACTAAATTTAACATTTTCATAATACTAGTTTCCGACTTTTGTTTGATTAAAATACTCCAAAATGCAGGCCGAAGAAAAAAGGCAATCTATTGAGAAAGTATACGGCAGATTTTGGAAAGAACTATATGTGGTTGCCTATCGCAGCCTATTGTCGGAACAGGATGGGCTGCAGTCCGTTCCACATTTTAAATACTATTTATGAAACAATTACGGAATACTATTTTATCGGCACTGTTAGTTTGCAGCAGCGTGGCTTCACATGCCCAGGTAGCACACATCATTAAACAATTACACAATCCCAAAGAAACTAAGGTTCTGGTAACCGCACACCGCGGTGACTGGCGTAATGCCCCCGAAAATTCCTTGAGGGCCTATCAATTGGCTATTGAAATGGGTGTTGATTGTATTGAGATTGATCTGAACAAAACCAGCGATGGTATTATTGTGGTTATGCACGATAACACTATTGACCGCACGACAGATGGCAAAGGAAAACCATCAGACTATACGCTGGCCCAATTAAAACAATTCCATTTACGGAACGGCCTGGGCGTGATAACCAAACATACTATACCAACCCTTGAAGAGGTAATGCAGCTGGCCAAAGGAAAGGTATTGGTAAACCTGGATAAAAGCCTGCCCTATTACAATGAAGCTTATCAGATACTGAAAAAAACAGGCACCCTGCAACAGGCCATTTTTAAAACAGATATTCCGTACCAGGACCTACATACCAGGTATGCTCCTATTTTAGACAGTATTACTTTTATGGCGGTAGTTAGCCTGGATAAACCCGCAGCAAAACAAATTATTGATGATTACCAAACCGGGATGACACCCGTAGCCTTTGAGCTGATATTTCAAAAGGACACCTCAGGCATTTTAATCAATAATGCCTTTATCAAAAACAAGGGTGCAAAAATCTGGATCAACTCTTTGTGGCCTTCGCTAAACGGTGGTCATGCCGACGATGTAGCAGTAGACGAGTCAAACACTAAAGACAGTTGGGATTGGTTAATAGTACATGGTGCAACCATAATACAAACTGACAGACCTAAAGAGCTCTTAGCTTACTTGCGCAAAAGATCGCTGCATATTTAAACCGGTCATCACTTTATTTCCAAAGGGTATCTTTAAAGGGATACCCTTTGTTGCAGAAAATAATTAGTTTGGAAAACGTCTTTTCATGCCCCAAGGTTTATTGCGGATTCGTATCGATGCGTTGTTGATCAATACATCAAGCTCTAAAATGGTTATATAATTTATTTTGTAATAATCTCAATACTGCCACCAGTAGTAAACAAACTATTTTTTACGAAATAACCTTTATTTTCCTTTCCGCTTACTTTTACGGATGTTAAAGTTCGCCCCTTTCCGGATTTTATTATGGTTAACATTTTGCCTGTGTTTGTTTTCCATTTTATTTCGTCAAAAAGCGGAACTGTCACAATATACTCCGGATCGGTAGCTGAAAATGGATAAAGGCCCAATGCACTGAATACATACCAGGACGACATTTCACCCGCATCATCCATTCCACTAAGCTCCAGCCCTCTGCTACCTATGCCATATAAATTATTTAATATATGATCAATGATCTTCTGCGATTTCCATGGTTTGCCAACAAAATAGTAGGCAAAGGGTGCCTCATGATCTGGCTGGTTACCCTGACAATATTGCCCTACCATAGTTTCTACATTTCTGGCAATATAATTAGGATTCCATGGCACGGTAAAAAACGAATCAAGCTTTGCTTCAAAATTCTTTGATCCACCGTATAGTTTAATCAATCCGGGCATATCATGGGGTGCAAAAAAAGATACTTGCCAGGCATTTGCCTCCCTGTACATATATTCATAGTAAGGATATTGAGGGTTAAAGTTTTTTACCCATTCCCCATTTTCTAACCTGCCTCTCATAAATTTTGTAGACGGATCAAATACATTTTTATAGTTTTTGGATCTTGCCATCAAAATTCTGTAATTGACTGTATCGCCCAATTTTTTAGCAATTTGGGCAACAGAATAATCATCGTAAGAATATTCCAAGGTTTTTGATACTCCTGCTTTGCCTTTGGTTTCTACATTGGGGTTCTCAACATCGGGGTCAGCTATATATCCTTTTTTAATATACTCAGCTATAAATGGGCGTGTCCCTCCTTCTACATTGGCATTTTTTAATAGTAACTGATAGGTGCCTTTAATATCGAAGTTGTCGATTCCCCTGAGATAAGCTCCTGCAATAGACGATGCGGCATGATCCCCATGAAAAAAAGTGGGTATAAAGCCTGTTTTATCGCCCTTATCTTTCAGTGATTTAATAACGTTTAGCGTAACATCAGGACTTATAAGACCTAAAAGTACATCCTTATTACGATAGGTATCCCACAACGAAGGCTCCGTGTAGTAAGTAATCCCAGTTTTTACTACATTTTTCTTGATATCTGTAAACTCTCCGTTTACATCACTCCTCAATGCCGGCCACAGAAATGATCTGTAAAAGCATGAATAGAACATTTGTTTTTGTTTATAGGTTCCGCCTTTTACCTGGATAGATGACAATAGCGTTTCCCATTTTTGGTTTGCCTCTTTGCGAATGGCATCAAATGTTTTATTGCCTATCTCTTTTTCCAGGTTTTGTTTCGCGTTTTCTACACTCACAAATGACAGCCCAATTTTAAGTTCAACAGGCGCCGTACTACCATTTGCTAAATGAACTATAGCAAAGCCTGTATGCTGTCCTTCATCCTTCTTTTCTAATTTTTCAATTTTAGTATTCAGTGTAGCATAAAAATAAACGTTTTCACCACGCTGGAAACCTTGCAAAGCAAAGTCCCCAATTTGTTCGATCTTCCAGGTTGATACGCGACTAAGAGCTTTAGACAAATCAAAAAGTATTTGCCTGTCCGCGTTGTTCTTATATTCGTATCGATGATAGCCGCATCTTAAAGTAGATGTCAAACTTACGTTAACATGGTAATCATCCAGGTATACCTGGTAAAAACCTGGGGAGGCGTTTTCTTTTTTGTGCGTAAATCTTGAACCAAATTGAGCACCCGGGTCTGAAAGAGGCAGGATGGGGATATTACCAAAATTCCAATGGCCTTTATTGGTATGTGTGAAACCCACAATAACCGAATCCTCATATTCATATCCGGCACCGGCAGGCTGAAATTTTGTCATCGGGCTTAATTGCACCATGGCATTAGGTAAAGAACTACCAGGAAAGATAAGCCCCGACCACGCCCTCCAGCCTTTTGGTAACTCATAACCCAATATCTTAGGATCAGTAACTCCTTCTGAGCCAATAAAGGTATTGACATACTTTGTATAAGCCGTGGTTGTTTGACTTTTACCCACAGTTACTGCAAGCAAAACAATCAATACTATATTTAAAATGCTTTTAGCTGAGTTTCTCATTCTTTAAAAATAGTTGATTATA